>OFRG01000829.1_pt1 | contig 10531 bp, 16 predicted proteins | sample 1543071 | NCBI WGS metagenome assembly OFRG01 (sample SAMN07774222, study PRJEB24372) | wastewater metagenome | isolation source: WWTP Verbania (Effluent) | place: Italy: Verbania | collected 2015-12 | reverse complement strand
AAAGAAATGGCGTATGCAGTATTCGCTGCAAGCGCTGCAACTGTGTAACTTAATGCACTTGTGTTGCCTGCTGTATGCGTAAATCCGGCACTATAGCTGCCTGTCCAGTTTGTAGATGTCCAGCCAGATGACGCTGTTAGCTCAGATCCAACGGCAGGAGACTCTTGCGCTGACGCGCTCACGATCCCGCTGAGTTTGCCTGTTATATACGTCCAGATATTTGACATTGTTGGGCGGATAAGCGAGTAGCTCGATGCGCTGTCTGTGCCCGCTATTTCGTCTGCATCAACCAGCGTTGTTTTCGCAGTTGCTGCGTGGATTACGGAAGCCATCTCTACATCAAAACCCGAAAAATCATGGTTGTGATTCCAGTCGCTAGGAAGCACAATATCAGCTAGCCTTGTTCCTTGCGGATAAAGCCCTGCAGATATGGCTGCATCAAGTTTTTGCTGATCCCAATCAGGAATTGTATTCGTTTTAGTGTGCGTTATTGTTAAGCTCACAGTATAGACCTCGAACCAACAGGACGGCCATCAGCGTCACGAATTAACTCCTTCGGCGCCGCAATTATCCGCGCCAAATCCGCAACCTGCTGCGTGTTTTGTTGCAACAGTTCAGTAGCAGCCTGTTGCGTTTGCGCCATGTTTAGCAGCATTTGTGCAAGCTCTGAAGGCACTGGATTTCCCTCTTCGTCACATGAACCTATCATCTCATTGCCTGCCATTTGCGAGTGGGCATGATGCATCTTTGCCATTCTCATATCGTGCTGGTGCTTCGCGTCAATCTCGTATTTCATCTTGGCAATTTCTATTTCTAACTTATCTGCTTCGCTCAATTCCGCATCTGTCACGTTCGGATTGTTTGCGTTCTGCTCTTTCATGGCAGCAAGTCTATGCGTCTCGGCTTCGTACTCCTTGACCTGAACCTCTCGCTCTTTCAGTACAAGCTCAGCCTGTTTATTGTCAAGCTGCGCCTGTAGCTCTTGATGCGATTGCGCGGCCTGTTGTAATGCAGCATCCATCTGTTGCATCTGTTCCTGCATTTGCTGCATTTGCATCTGAACCTCTGGCGGCATTTCTGGTGCGCCATCTTCCGGCTCTGGTGGTAAAATCTGTGGAGGAATGGTTTTCTTAATGCGCTCCGCTATCTCCTCTGCATTCGGCCAGTCTTGCGCCTTTACAAATAGATCCCCGAATACTCCAAACATGGCAGGGTTTTGCTGAAGTATCTGCCCCATCTGCTCAACAGACTCGGCACGACGACTACCAAAACTTGCTCCTGCCGTTACTGTTACATCATAAGTGCCCGCAGTCAGATCGTAGAAGGCGTCAATCGTTCGCCCGTATTCATCCTTTTCCTTGGTTTTTGCATTAACCGTTACGGTGCGCTCGTTTCCATTCTGATCCCTAAGCCGCAGTATCCGCTTGCTGTCGTAAATCTCCGGGATAAGCCCAACCAGCAATTTACCTAGCACCTTTATCGCTCGGGTCTGGTTGTCGCTGAAGTGGTAAGTGGCATTGTCTCCCTCGGCCTGCCTTGCCATAATCGCGCGGCCAGATTGCTCGTTGCTCTTGCGTCCAAGGTTTGACTCGTGTATGCCGGTTATATCCATCAAGTCAGTTGATGCATTTATAGCGCCCTGAAGCACTCCGGTCGGTGGAGTCGCAAAAGCTACGCGCTGCGGCATTGGTGCAGGACGACCCTCTAAATCTGTCTGCTTGTAAGTCAGTACCGAGATGTTATCAACATTGGCATTGCCCCACTCGTCCTCGTACCCCTCAATCTGCCCTTCTGCGGCCATCAGTGGCGCTTTTGGAGCAAGAGCCAAAAGCTCAGCCTCTGTACTGCGGAACCAGTTAAGCATTCTTTGCGCGTCTTTAGCAAAGCGGATAAGTGATAACAGCACGCGCTTGCCGTCGATGATTACCTGATCGCCAAAAACAGGGACAATCGGGATCATATCGCCAGCCCACTCTCCACGCTCAAGAACGGAGTCGCCGCCAATTTTTGCCCAATAAACGCACGGCATCACCGCCTCGCGTGTATCAATATACTCAGGCTTTCCAGCATTCTCCCATGCATCGTCATGCATGATTGTGCCGTCTTTTAGCAAATATATCGTTTCTTTGCAGTCTTCTATCCAGAAATACTCAGCAACCCTTACTTTCTCAGCATCATGCCAGCCCTCTGCGGCCGATGCTTCTGACCAATCAGCAGTATTGATTTTTGGATAGTCTCTCTTGAAATCTTCTCTCAAAACCTCGTCGGTTATAAAACACCAGCGCCAATCCGATCCATCTAGCCCAATCGCATCACAGTCATATACAACCGACAAAGGATTGGTCACAGGGTTTATGTATATATCCTGATCAAACGTGCCCGGGATATAGTCAGTGATTACGCGAAAGAATCCGAACCCGCCAGCTACGGCATAGTAAGCGGCATTGTCATACGCAATATCAGCCTGAGAATTACTCTCAATGTGGCGGATTATGTCGCTGTATATGTCTGCCACCTTAACGTCTGCGCCATCGTCAACAGGGCGAACTTTGACAGATGGGCGCTTTTGCCTGATTTCGTTGGTTACGGAGTTGATAAACGCGGGCAGTCGATTGACGGTGATGCACGGCTGATTTTGGCTCTCCCTGCGCTTTTGCAAAGCTGGCGGCCACTGGTCTCCGTTAGCAAACGCCAGATCGTTTTTAAAATTCAGCCGGTTTTCTGTCTGCGCATCAATGCCGCGCTTAAATCGTCCTTTTGCGGTGCGAACAAGATCATAATCGCTTAGCTTGCCTGTCTCTGTGGTTTCTTCGTCTTTCTTTTCGTCTTCCATCGCACAAAGCCCTGTCGGTTTCGGTCAAAATGGTATGCTGATAGTCACGTCGTCCGGTATGGTCACGACCCAAACAGCTTCGGAACAGGGGCCCTTACTGTGCGCTCGATCTTAACCGGCCTGCGTGATAACCGCAGACCTTCGCATGCATATCTAAGCGCATCAATGATGTGATTGTCCTTGTCCTCAAGGTACGGCAACACCTCCCCTGTCTTTGGATCGATCTTATAACTGTACACAGCCAGCTCTCTGGCTGTGTTTACGCAGCGAGGATGCACGACAATATCAAATGACCGAAGAAACTCTATTCCCTCCTCAATCGATCTGGAACCCTTCACAGCCGATACAATCTTTGGATAACCGTGACGCTGCATGTAACTAATTGTCTCTGGCCTTGCGCTATCTGCCGTGATAATCCAGCGCCTTGCGTCTGGCACAGAGTCAAACAGCGTAGGCAGTTGGTCAATATCACAGCCAACCATACACGCCTCATAATCGATATATAGCTTGCGACCCTCCTCCCTTGCACGAACCAGTACAGATGGATCGATAGAGAATCCCCAATCTGCTCCAAACCTGAACACAGCGCCGTCTGGTGCATCAAACTCGGTAACAGTCCAGTTATTAAACACTCTTGCAGCCGATCTAGCGTTGTACTGACCAAGCCAAACATGCGCGTACTTGTCGATATCTCGCGATCTGTCGTACTCCATCTCTTCCCGCAGCACATCCGGAAGGAACGGATTGTCGTTAAAGTTTGCCTCTACGACAATCGAATCAGGCGGAGGATTGTCGCATCTAAGAAATGCGTCAATAGGGTCTGTTGCTTCGTCAGGATTCCAGCTAAACCATATCTGGCTTTTTGGCTTGCGGATAGTCGGCCTTAGCAAGTCAAGACTTCGCTGGCTTAGGCTCTGCGCTTCCTCAACCCACGCAACGTCGAAGCCTTCCAGAGATTTTATAGAGTCAGCTGTGTGATTCTGCATGCCCTGAAATATAATCAGGCTGCCGTTTTCCCTGTGTGTTATCTGCGTCTTTTGCACCTCGAAAAGATGACCAACGCCTAACGCCTCTATCTTTTGCTCAAGCAGCCGCTTGACAGACTGAGCCAGGCTTATCTGCGTCTCCCTGATACAGACAATGTCGGTCTTATCGATAAGACAACGCTCTATGAATAGCTCAGCGAAGAAATGACTCTTTCCGCTTCCGCGTCCACCATGCGCGCCTAAATACCTAGCGGGACGAAGTAGCGGAAGGAATACTCTTGGCGTCTCAATCCGAAGAGTTGACAAGCTTGACCGGCTCCGCTTGGTCTACAATGTGGCGCTCTATACGGGTTATCTCGATTCCGTCCGGCGTACTGACTTCTACGCCCTGCACTGCTTTTCCGTCAAGCCTATCGCCAATTTCTTTGAGAGCTGGGATATTGCCATTCATCGCCTCAGCTACCAACGATGCAGCCAAAGCGTCTAGCTTGTGCCGCTGATCTGCGGGACGGTGCACCTCAAGCGCGCGGATTAGCGCGTCTTGCCACGGTTTTTTGGTTGTTGCTGCGTTCTTGTTGCCTATCGGTGCGCCCATTTTGTTTATAATCCTAAAATATTGATTAGCAAAGACTAAATTAACAAATTTTGATATAGGTCTAATTATACCAATGTTTGTTTTGCAGCTTTTTGCCTATCTCTTAGTCGTCTCATTAGTGACAGATGCGACTCTGCTTTACAAATCACGCAAGACTTGTCAGATAAGAGCCTGATTTCATTGCCGCATTTGCATGGTACGCCGCTATAGTGCTTTACTCCGGCCAGCGCTGCCTCGATTCTGGCTCTGCGTGATGCGTCTTTTGCGGTGATGCCAGCCCTGTGTATGATAGCGGCCTGTATCTGCTTTGCTCTGATGCTAACAGTTACGATCACTCTGATAGTCCCCTAGGTACAATCAACGATTGTTTGCAGGATTATATCTCAAACAAGAACAACAAACAATAATTTTGCCTTGATAGCCACACAGGGCTTGCAACTGGTGCGGCATTCAGCCCGGGCTGGCCGCAATGGTGGTGCGCATCGCTGATAGGCGTCCATATCCAGTTACAAGCACTCTGCGGCGGTCATTGCATGGCTATATGTATCACTATGCCGGAAGCGTTACTTCTGCCCCGTTATCTGCGTGCCACTGTATTTCTGCTCGGTTAACGGCAGTGTACTTGTCATCATCGTATACCCCACAACAGATATTCATTGTGATCGGCAGAGTCCGATTACCGTGATAGGCAATCACTGCATATTCAAGCCGCTTACGCGTTGGAGGTACGCCATCTGATGCTCCAGTCAGGCTCCAGTATAATATTTTATCTTGCATTCTTAGTGCCCCATCTCGTTATCCGCTACTACGGCTGTCTGCCGTAGATTAGCATTGCCGCATCTCTTCCGTGCTCATTTGTCCTGCCTTGCCATCCGGTGATTTTCTTGAATTGCTCGGCTGTCAATTTTGTACTGTTGTTTCGCGGTGCGATCTTGCTGAAACTGATACCGTGGTGGATAAGCCACTCTTCCCAGCGCTGGCAATCGCGCTTGATGCTTCCGGCGCCTTGCAGTGCTTCACGGCCTTTTGATCCGAACCAGTTGCGCAATCGTGCATCTTCAAAAAACACTGCGATCTGACCGCCAGCCTGCGCCATGCGTATGTGGACAAACTGCTCAGCTTCCACGGCCGACATAGTTGCAACCACCTGCAGTCCTCCTTTGTCGATTGCTGCAACGCCTGTGTTAACTCCAGGATCAATGCCTATCAATATCACGCTATCAACTCCAAAACCACGGCCAGCAACTCACGCTCTGTGCCAAATGCCGCCACAAAATCGCGCTTGCTCATATGGATACTCGGCACTGACAGCCCTAGCGTGCCGCGATGATGCGCTGGGCATAGCGGGATTACCTCGTGGTGACTTGCGCGCTGCCCCTTGCCGTATCCGTCGCGCAGGTGGTGCAGCTCGGCAGGTGTGTCCATGTGGCCGTTTATGCGGCACGCTATACATCCCAGTGCAGCCACTTTGCCCATGTGCATCCGCTCTGCGTTAGTCGTCATGCGCAATCTCTCAGTGTCTCATATTCGCCCCAGACAGGCAGCGTGCATCCGATCTCTGCTGCAAAAGCAGACACCGCGTTCATGTGCTGCGCCATTTCACCCTTTTCGTACCGCGCGTAAGACTTCAGCGTAGGCATTGGCTCGCCTGTAATCAAGTCTTTTGACTCTATGCGCGTACCAAATCGACGCTTTAAATACGTCTTTACTGTTTCCTCATCATAATCGTTGCCTGGCAGCTTGTTCATGTGCATCGTTATTGCTCGTATCCATACATGGATTAGTGCCAGCTGCCCCATGCTTTTCTTGATGCCGTCTGACCACTGGATAGATATCGGCTTTGACCAGTCCCAGTTTTTTTGCCATGTGCGCGCAAAACGCATCAAGCTGCGTTACGTTTCGGCATACCCATCCTTCTCCGCTCATTTTTGTCCTCTGGTGCATTTGTCTGCACCACGATTTTCTATCTTGCTGATTTCCCTACGTAACGCTGGTGTTTTATACGTCATGCGGGGTTTTATACACCAAAAATGGTGCCTAATTGGTGTTATGTTGCTTTCCCACTTCCTCCGCAATCGCGGCATGGTGTAGGTTCTGGTTCTGCCCCACTGCATCCGCTTCCTCCGCACTCCCACGCTGAACAAGCAGCGCCACAGCACACGGCGTTTACAATCTCAGGGTCATATCCGTTTCCGTTGCATCTTTCGCAACATAACAACGCGCTCAACATCGCCGCTTGCGCGGCTGGACTCGCTTCATTCACTTTGTTCATTCGCTCACCTGTTAGCTTGGGGTTATTCGCAATCCCATCATGTTAACGCGAATGCCGGAACATAACCCGCGCGATATTTCTTGGCCTGCCGGTTTCTATCTGCTTTCTCCGCTTGGTCTTGCGTGATTCCAGAAAAACCAATTAGCTTTTCCTTTTTGCGGCGATCCAGCTCAATTCCGCATGCAACGTGATACGACTGCTTTGGCGTCTTCCCGCATACCGGACATGGCTTGCCGCTTTTCCAGTCAAGTTTATGCGTCTTCATAGCGCACCCGCTATAGCAAGGCACACAGACAGCACAATAGCGGTTAATGCAAGCAAGACAGCAACGGCAGAGAACGGGATATCGTCATCTTCCATGCCACATTTATCACAGATTCCTCCCTCTACCATAGGCCAGCTACATCCTTCGCATGGTTTCATACGTGGCTCCAAAATAACGATGCAATGGCAGCAATGATAGCAATTTTCATCACCAGCATGCAAAAGACCACAAAGACCTCTTCCCGCTCAATCTGTTTCTGTTCAAGTGTTTTCATGTGTCCACCATTTGGATAAATAGTACGCCATTAAATTATTCGGCTTTGCATCGTCCGGCTCTCTGAACGTCTTTGGCTGCGGCTCCTTGCGTATCCTTACTCTGTATATTCCTGATTTTCTTTGCTCTTTGCGCTTTGCGTCTTGGCGCTTGGCGCTTTCTTTTGAGCATGCAACACACACGCCAGTAAGCTTGCCAATCTTCGGCAAATAGCGATCAGTGCTGCCGCATTTACGGCATGGAGTGCCTTGTCTGATAACAGCTCGTGTCGCCATATCCTAGACCCTTTCTAGCCAGTAAACGTGCTTCGCGCTATTCTCTGCACGCTTTGACCTGATTACATAACCTAATGCGTTTGCTTTTATTTTTGCGCCCGATCGTATTCGGGCAGACAATGCAGTAGTTTCGTGCACATCACCAAAAAACTCTCGTATGCGAGACTGTATCTCATGAAGAGCAAGCGGCTTTGTCGAAAACCGCAACACACTAACAAGCTGCACAGATGCGCTCATAATATCTCGCCTTTTTCAGTGATTGATCCTCCACCTGGCAGCGCATATACAAGCTCGCCGCTTTCTGTTACCGCCTGCTCGATGCGTGATCGTCTGTAGTCCATCTTAGCAGGGCACTCCAGATCAATGCCGCCGACAGTGTGCTTCATGTGCCGGTGAAATCGCATACCGTCAAAGTATCCCTGTGATGTATCGTATTTCTTTGTTTCGTTTCCTGCTCTCATACATATTTATCCATTTTAGTTATTACAATTTTCTTGATTCTTTCTATATTAGTTGGGTATATCTTTGTAAGCTCTGTATTATCCATGCAGAAAGCGGTAAAAAACCGCTGCATCATTTCTTTTCTTGCTGCTTCGCCGCCAGTGGTTTTAACTGTTCCGTTGTAAACAGACCTAACTAGACTGCGGAAAGAAATAGATAGACCATCCATGTTCCCATGCAGCATATCGCTATACGATTTTGCTATTACTTCTGTGTTATATGGCTTCTCTGTGGCGGCAATTATAGCGGCAGTTCTAACAGAAGCAGATGAAAAAGTTTTCGTATTGCAGCTTGAAAACGATAGCGCTTCATACGTGGGTGAAAATGCAGCAATACATTCTTTTAATGCCGAGAGGCTTGGTTTTGTTTTTCCAGTATGCACTGATGCCAGCATCTTGAATACCTCTACATTCTTCTGCTTCATTCTTAAACTATCAGCATCTGACCTTGCAGACAGCTTATCAATTACTTCAAAAATTTCAGGCTGCAGACCTGTTGTAACAAGCATAGGCACTGCGGCTCCTGATTTTACAACTGCAAGTAGCCTGTGCTGGCCGTCAATAAGATTGCCATTTACATCTACAGCTATACCTTGATGTGACAATCCCCAACTTCCGTTTTTCATATCGTCACTGTAACGACTGACGACATTTGCCCTTACTGTCCTGTTTCCAGTATTCTGTAGTAACAACTGCGATGCCATCTCTGGCGTAACAAGTGTTTGCTGTGTTTTCATGTTGATTCTCCGTTGTAAAGTAAAGCGATTGTGTGTTCATCTATTATCGACAAACTGTCTGCGGTTCATATAGGTAATTACCGATAAGGCGCTGGCTGTTTCTGACAAATGCGGCCATGGTCGCTGAAGTCGGTGTTATGTGTCGTTCTGTACTTCGCCGCCGCTAAGCAAAGGACAGGTGATGCGGACTGTTTGTGCTAATCACATCCAAAAACGATGTATTGACATTTGATCAAGATGGGCTATCCTGTGACGGTCATGGTTACGCGTGGCGAGAAGGGCGCTTTATAGTGTGGTCTGGGCAGGTGTAATAACCTGTTCGCGTAACAGATCACACCATATAGCGCCTTTTTTGTTGCCTGTAATTTGACTTGATGGAGAGAGATGCGTCTCGCGCAAGCGTCACCTACCGGCTCCATTGAAAGCAGTAGAAAGTAAGCCCACGCTGCAACTGAGTTCTAAAGGCATAACAGGGGCTGGACAATACACAGATTGAAGGATGCCGTCCCTGGGTAACTGTGAATAGCCCAAGGTGCAATGCGAAGGCTCGAATTGACGGGTAATGCGTTTTGCATGATGAACAAAATAGCCTTCACGGGCTATGGGGTTCTTTGTGCAAAGATCAGGCTAAATATCTGGGTAATATATGAAAAAGAAAGAATCTAAAAGATGGAATATGCACTATAAGAATATCAAGAAAGATTCATTTTATAGCATCACGGTATGGAAAATATGCCAAACACTATGCAGTGACTAGGTATATTTGCGTATGGTGGTATGGGTATCCCAGAACTACAGTCATCAGAGACAACTATGGATAAATGTATGAACTGTAACCACGATCAATACCCAAGCAAACGCAGAGGATCAAAGCACAACATCAACAGGCACGAATACTTGTGCAATACACTTTACTACGCAAAGCGCGGAAATGACCTTCCGCAAGCAAAAGTCAACAAAGAAATTGTGCGGAAAATACGGATACAAGCAGAGCAAGGAATAACTGCAAAATATCAAGCAAGCGAATACGGCGTTCATATTCGCACCATCGAAGCGATAAGGAGTTACAAAACATGGGCGAATGTCTAAGCTATCAGGATTTTATTGCTAACAAAAAGCATTCGATAGGGAATAGCGGATTCTTTGCTAACTATGTACCGGATTGCGCCTTTGACTTCCAGCGCCATATTATTGGAAAGGCGGTAGATAAAGGTCGTCAAGGATTGTTCCTCGACACAGGTCTTGGCAAAACGCTTATCCAGCTGTCTATTGCACAAAACGTAGTGCAGACATTTAATAAAAAGGTTTTGATACTCACTCCTCTAGCCGTTGCTTTCCAGTTTATAAAAGAATCTGAAATGTTAGGCATTGACGATATTGAACAATCAAAGGACGGCAGGCATACGAAAAAGATAGTTCTGGCAAACTATGAGCGACTGCACTTATTCAATGCTGATGACTTCGAGTGTGTAATGCTTGATGAATCCAGCATCCTGAAAAACTTTAACGGCTCGACTCGCGATGCTATTGTCGCATTTATGAAGCGAGTTAAATATCGATACCTATCAACCGCCACCCCATCACCTAACGACTTTATTGAGCTTGGCAATAGCTCCGAGGCTTTAGGATACATGGGATACATGGATATGCTGACAAAGTTTTTCAAGTCAAACCAAAACAGCGTAGACATCAATAACAGAAACATAGGCGAAAAGTTTTACCTAAAGCCACACGCAGAAAAAGACTTTTTCGCATGGGTAAACCAATGGTCTATAATGGTAAAAAGACCTTCCGA
>OFRG01000828.1_pt1 | contig 10544 bp, 14 predicted proteins | sample 1543071 | NCBI WGS metagenome assembly OFRG01 (sample SAMN07774222, study PRJEB24372) | wastewater metagenome | isolation source: WWTP Verbania (Effluent) | place: Italy: Verbania | collected 2015-12 | reverse complement strand
CATACTTCGCATGAAATCCGCAAGCGACAAAGAAGACGGTTGCTACCACGACACAACTGAGAAATGACGCCACAAACATCGCCACCAATGCACCAAGAACGTCCATCACGCACCGCCTTTCTGTTTCTCGTCGTACTTCTCGCACCACTCCGGCACGTTCTGTGGTCCGTCGAGTCCGCCGACCTGCAGGTAGTCGAGCAATGCGTCGGCCGCCGTCCCGCAGCTGAAAGGCCGGGTCAATGACTACGCGAACGTGATTCCTGCGGAACAAGAGGCAACACTCGAGGCACGCTTGGCGCGTTTCGACGAATTGCCCGGCAAGCCGCAGGTGGTCGTACTCACCTCGCCTTCGCTCGACGGCGAGGACATCGACAAGTATTCCATCGACGTTGCCCGGGCCTGGGGTATCGGTCAGAAGGGTCTCGACAACGGGGTCCTGATTACCGTCTATCCTGCACCCGGAGACGAGTTCAAGCATCGCATCGAGGTCGGCTACGGCCTCGAGGGCATACTCACTGACCTCATGACCACGGTCGTCTTCGACAAGTACATGCATCCGCACTTCGTGAATGAAGGGCACGAAGATTACTTCGCTGCCTTTATGGGTGCTGCGGACGCAATCGACCTGGTTCTTCGCGGACAAGTAGACAGCGACCCACTATTCGCGAAGGCGGTGAAGATGGAAACTGAAAGGCGAGTGCAGGAACAAAAGGCTCTCGTCGCTCTGCTCATCACAGCGGTCTTTAGCTTCGTGGGTGCTGTGCTGATTATGGTGAACGGTTGGTTGGGTGCTGCAGTTGGCGTTGTGGGTGGTCTCATTGCTGCTCTCGTCGTCGGCTACGGCTTTGTCGGCTACGTCGTCTTCATGATTCTTGGCCTCGTCTTTGTCGGCACCTTCTGGGGCATGAGCAAAGCCCAGAGCAATGGCTCAAGCTCTGCCTGGTCCGGCTCTGGATCCGGAGGAGGAGGTTTCTCCGGCGGCGGTGGCAGCTTCGGCGGCGGTGGTTCTTCGGGCGGACGCTAGTTCTGCCTCGTTCATTAACTTAGGGCCGGCTGCTGCAAAGCAACCGGCCCTGTTTTTGTACAGAAAATAATATTGGCGAAACTTTTAGAAAATGAGAAAGGCGCATCATTTGATGCGCCTTTTGGTTGGGTACTTGAGTGTCAGCTACTGACTGCTATGCATGCAGTAAGACGGCGCCAAGCATCTCAGCTTCCTGCTTTCGGCAGTAGGCTTCCGCTATCTAGGAACGGTCATTTCACTAACCTGGAGAGTGTTCTCGCAGATCATATCCGCTATTTCTCTCGCAGTCTCAAGTACCCGATGCAAACATATCATGATTGAAGATAGAAATATATTTAAACAAAGTGGCTATCTTTCCTGTTTAAGGAGAGTTGGACGCTCAAACTTTTGTGTAGTAAGGTCGCAACAGATTAGGACATCAAAAGGGCTTGGGTCATGGAATCATCTCTACGTGAGTCTGTGCGCTTAAGCACGGAACTTCGTGAAGCCCTTAAGGAGCTTCACACCCAATCAAAGAATGGTTGGAAAAGTAACCAGTTTTACGCTGTCGACAGACGTCGTGCCGACCAATATTTTGTTGAATTGGAAAAATGGGAGAAGAAGATACGAGAGTATCTGCAATCTCTTCGAGCTCAGGACGAGTACGTAACCTACGTCGACATTTGTGGCCGGGCAAAGGCTACTTCGCTCGGTGCACAAGAAAACTACAGTTTCTCGCTCCAGCCAATCTCACCGTACGAAACGCCTGCTAGGGTAGCTGGCTCGAATACGGAAGATCCGCGCTTTCGTGGAGATATTTTTAGCGCTCGAGACTTCAACCGTTTTCTGGCCATGATTCGTCGGAACGGAAGCGCTCCTGCGTTCGTCACCTTCGAGCCATTCGCGGGCCTGCACTACTACATACCATTTGGAGGTGCGGGCTACCCGCGACTAAACAAAAAAGTGGCTTTCCAAATCTTGGAACGCAATCTCCGAAGGTTGATTTGGGTGATTCGTCCTGGTGGGTATTTATTTCTGGGCCCTCCATTCCAATTCGGTAGTGATATGGGCGATTTCCTGAGAGGAAAACCTCAGAGTGAGTATGGATCTTCCTTATATGTAAAAGAACTTTGCAGAAAACTGAAGTGCTCCGTGGAAATTAAGGCCACCATAAACGGTCCGCGCTGGCTGATTCGAAAAAGAGAAGTGCGCAAAAACTAAACGGGGTCGCGTAAGCGGTCCCGTTTCTCTTATGTAAGGTGAGAGCGGTATATTTGCATATTTCCAATACCTATGTTATAGTAAATAGGAAGAATCTTCTTCGTGATGGGAGGTGTTTACGTGGAAAAAACCAACAACGAAGCGCCTCAAGGGTTCTTTGAAAGCTGGGAACTGTTTCGGAAAGAACTTCCGCAAACGGCTATGGCAGTCTCAATTCTGGCGGAACGGCTTCTTGCCATGGACCGCATCACTCCTGAGGGAGTGGGGCTGGCGGTTGAAAGCGCCGAGATGCAGGAAATGGCACAACTTCTCGGGGACAATCCGCGGGTGGTGCAGCTTCTACAACTCAACAGTGTGACTCCTCAGCAAATTCTCCGGGCGGTGGACCTGTATGCCACCAATCTGATCTTTAATCATGAAAGGGTTCCTCATGGACCAAAATAAAATGGGTCGCCTGTCTCTCGACGGGCGACCCATTTCTGCATACAGGTTCTCTAGGCTTATGCTGCTTTAGAAGGAGAGAAGTATGCTCGCTGTGCATCAAGCTTCTGTTCCAGGTTTGCTACGAGTGCCCAGTCTCTAATAAAATCCCGATGTTCATGAGTTGCGCTGCTGGCACTAAAAATGAATGGGTTTTCTTCCGCATAACCTTTAGGAAGAAAATTCCTAGGCTTTGCACGAGCAATTGGTTGAGGTAAAGACTCAAGCTCGTCAGCCTCTGTAATAAGTGCATCCAAACTCTGTATTGCTGTCATCAAGTTATCGTGGGTACGCCTGCGATCTTGGTCAGCCTTCACAAAGTCCGTTGCCGGATCGTCATAGGAACGCAGCGCCATTTGTTTCTTTCGCCGGTGAAAGACCACTACCGATTGTTCGTATTTAGAACACCACCTACGTATTTCAATAACACGCTGAGAAAGAAGTTTCCGTAGTCGCATGCTTTCCGGGTCCTCTGGATCTGAAGCCAAATGCTCGTCCACCTGCTTTACCGCAGCCTCCATAGAAGCGAAGGTTGGGACACGCCCTTCTTCGTAGGCTACGAGCATTTCATTATTCTCAAACTGCTCCGCTATCGCGTGGAGTGTGTGATACACCTCAATGCGCTCCTCTGGTGGCAATTGCTCGTGAATTGTCTTTTCGTGGAGTGTGTCGAAGGTGTTAAGAATTTCTTCCGTTTGTGGACTTGTTTCGTTTGAGCCGGGAGTTGTTTCAGGGGAGGAGGGTGCTTTATTTTCTGCGGGTGGGCGTTCTGGAGACATAGACTTATTGTAGACCAAATTGCGTCATGTGCACCTACTCAAATGCTACACTTTTAGCATGAAAGAATCGTTTGGAGAGCACAATCATACAATCAGTGGCGAGGCTCTCGCAAAACACGCAGAAGGAATAACAAAGATTCTTCCTGTAACTGACTCAAGAGTGCAGGTATTTCTTATAAGACACGCTTTTCCAAGCGATCCAGACGCTATGGAGAAGTGGCTTGAAGAAGATTCCCGGGGAGAAACGCTCTCTGGGAAATTTCGAACGTATATTGAAGACTCGTCGCGTACGTCTTCAGAGCTAGAAGTAGATGTAAGTAGTCCAGAAGCACTGGACGCGTTATTTCGTGCCGTGCAGAACTATGTTCCTGAACAGACTATCCATTAGTTACTCAGAGCTCATTGGAGCACGACATACAGCATATAAACCAAAGAATAATAAGAGTTAAAATGTTCTGCATTTGAAGTGCTACTGTATGAATAATAAACTGTATATATGCGCATACCATTTGCACGAATCAAAGGCTTCACGCTTATCGAGTTGCTCGTGGTTATTGCAATCATTGGTCTTTTATCGAGCGTAGTACTGTCGAGTTTAAATACGGCACGGGAAAAGGCACGGGTGGCACAGGCAAAATCAGATATGCGTCAAATTGTTCAAGCAATCATCATTGCCCAAGGAGAGCAGAATCGCCCGCTACTATCTTTCGCACCGGCTTCCAACTGTGTGCACTGCGCATGCGCAGATATAACCGCTACCGGATGTATTGCTCAGTGGCGATTGGCGCTCACTCAAATTCAGGCGGCGACTAACGGACTTGTCACCGGACTTACGGCGCTAGAACGGGACCCATGGGGAAATCCGTATCAAATGGATTCTAATCAGGGTGAAGGGGGAGCGGCCGCGTGCTCTAATGTGGATGGTTTTGCGGTATACGGAAAATCGATACCCTGTGTACCTGCTATCCCGCTCAGCCCCAGCTGCCCGTAATTCTCCACAACCTCATAATTAAAGGTGTACCATGGTTCACATGGAACCGCTTGCAAGCAGACTACGTCCAAAAACCATTCAAGAAGTGGTAGGGCAGGAGCACCTTGTAGGGGAGGGGAAGCCGCTTCGTGTGGCTGTAGAGAAAAAGCACATCTTTTCGTTTATTCTCTGGGGACCTCCGGGAACGGGAAAGACAACTATCGCGCGGATATATGCACGCGCACTAAATGCTGAGCTTCATGAGCTGTCCGCAGTATCGGCCGGAAAGGAAGACATACGAAGTATTGTGGAAGGCGATAAGGCCACAAGAAGTAAGAAGAACGCATTTGAAGTGCCGTTTGAGGGAGACGAGTTTTCAAAAAAGCCAAAAGTACTTTTTCTGGACGAGATTCATCGATTTAATAAAGCACAGCAAGATTTTCTCCTTCCGTATGTAGAAAGTGGCGCGCTCATCCTTATCGGAGCAACTACGGAAAATCCCTCATTTGAGGTTATTCCAGCGCTTCTCTCTCGGTGTAGGGTGTTTGTGCTCGAACCTCTTTCCGAAGAATCACTCAAGGCAATTGTGAAGCGTGCAAAGCTGAAGCTGAACAAGGATGCTTTTGCGTGGCTCATGGGATACGCCAATGGCGACGCCAGACGCGCTCTAACCCTCCTAGACAGCACGGTGAGCCTCTATGGAGACGTAAACGTGGAAACACTCAACAAGGCTCTTGAATCGCCCCACCTGCGCTACGACAAGAAAGGGGAAGAACACTACGACACCATCAGTGCGTTTATAAAAAGCATGCGAGCATCACAACCCGATGCTGCCATGTATTACTTGGCGCGCATGATAGATGGGGGAGAAGATCCGTTATTCATTGCGCGTCGGATGGTGATATTTGCGTCTGAAGATATTGGCCTTGCTCAGCCCACTGCGCTTGTGGTGGCTAATGGAGTATTTCGCGCGTGCGAAGTGATTGGGTATCCTGAGTGCGCAATAAACTTGGCCCACGGTGTGGCGTATTTGGCGCAAGCAAAGAAAGACCGTTCTGCGTATGACGCGTTACGCGCGGCTCAGGCAGACGTGAAGCAGTTGGGTAATCTTCCGGTACCTAAACATATTCGTAATGCTCCCACAAAGCTTATGAAAGATATGGGATACGGCAGTGGGTATGAGATGTATACGGACGAAAGCTATTTGCCGGAAAAGCTCAAAAAGAAGAAATATTTTAAATAAAACACAAAAGCCCCGCACGAATGCGGGGCTTTTGTGTTTTAAAAACGAGTTAACTACTTTACTGAATCCTTAAGCGCCTTTGCTGGACGGAACTTAGGAGTGCGAGTAGCTGCGATGCGGATGGTCTCACCAGTGCGTGGGTTGCGGCCGGTGCGAGCAGGACGAGCCTTAGCGCTGAAGATGCCGAGACCTGCGATTGAAACCTCGTCACCTGACTTAAGACCTGCAGTAATGCTGTCGATAACACACTCAACTGCGCGCTCTGCGTCAGCCTTTGTGCCACCGAGCACTTCCTGTACCTTACCTGCGATATCTGCTTTATTCATAGGAATACGTTTAGGGGTTAAATCCTCTTGGGCTTCTGAGCCCATACGAGGGCTACCGGAGAAAGTATAGGAAATGAGCCATATTACGCAAGAGGGCAAAAAAAATGAGGGGGATAGCGAAAATCGCCCTTATTAGGGCGATTTTCTGCTGCTTTGTCAAACGCCCTATCGTGCGAACTCCACCACACGATTCTCGCGAATCACATTTACTTTAATTTCTCCTGGATATTTGAGTTCTTCTTGTACGCGTTTGGCAATATCTCGTGCCATTTTGTGCATTGCGATATCCGAAACCTTTCCTGGATTCACAAATATGCGAATCTCGCGGCCCGCAGAAATGGCGTACACCTTTTCTACTCCCTCAAATGTTGAGGCAATACGCTCTAGATCGCCGAGTCGCTCGAGATATCGCTCCACGGTGTCACGACGAGCACCCGGACGGCCCGCAGAGATAGCATCTGCTACCTGCACAATGATAGATTCGGGCGTTTCATACGGATACTCTTCGTGATGCGACTGCATCGCCTGTATCACGCGTATATCGATGCCAAATTTCTCAAGAATTCGTCGGCCAATTTCTACATGAGTACCCTGAACCTCGTGATCCACCGCTTTTCCGATATCATGAAGCAGAGCCCCCGTCTTTGCGATAAGAGGGTCGGCACCAAGTTCTTCCGCCAACATGCTAGAAAGGTGCGCCATCTCTATAGAGTGCTGAAGTACGTTCTGTCCGTAGCTGGTACGGAAGTGAAGGCGTCCCAAAAGGGTAATAAGTTTAGGATCAAGCCCTACTACACCTACCTCGTACGCCGCTTCTTCACCTTTTTGTTTCACTAGCTCTTGAATAAGGGTTTTGGCCTTTTCAACAGACTCTTCAATCTTGGCTGGCTGGATGCGACCGTCTTCTATAAGCCACTCTAGTGCAATTTTTGCGGTGTGACGGCGGATGGGATCAAACGAAGAGATGGTTATTTTATCTGGTGCGTCGTCAATAATGACGTCTACACCGGTAGCGCGCTCAAAGGCCTTAATATTTCTTCCTTCTTTCCCAATAATTTTCCCTTTTACTTCCTCAGAACCAATAGGAATGGAAAGCGTCATGACGTCCGCATTCACGTTGGTTGCGAGTCGGTGAATAGTAGAAAGAAGAATTGAACGAGCCTTTTCTTCTAGTTGTGATTTACCATGCGCTTCGAGTTTCTGAAGGCGCGCAAGAATAGATTCTTCCAGCGTTTCTTCTAAATCCTTCATAAGCATGGCACGCGCTTCGTTTTCTGAAAGCCTACCGAGGCGCGTGAGTTCAAGGCGTCGCTCAGCGAGCAGTTTCTCTGCGTCACGCTTCAGGTTCGCCGCTTCGTTTTCGCGGTTTCGCGCTTCTTCGGCGTCGTCAGCGACCGCTCGCTCACGCTCATCGAGAAACTCTTCGCGTTTCGCAAGACGCTCCGCATTCTTTTCGAGCTTTTCTTCGCGCTCGCGAAGAGGTGTTGCGAGCTCGTGCTCAAGCTTGTCTGCTTTTTCTTCTGCATCACTTATGATGCGGTTTGCGCGTTCCTTGGCCTCAAGGAGCTTTTGTTTCACTTCAAGCTCAAGCGAGCCTCGCTGCCCAAGTGCAATGAGGAGACGAAGTACGTACCCCAGAGCAATGCCGGCGAGTCCGGAAAAGGCGAGAAGACTTAAAACTAACTTAATAGACATAATAGGGTGGAACACACTCCAAAATCTCCATCTGCGTTGTTGCTCGCTGCGAGGCTCGCTCAACGTACTAAAAAGTACGTTTCGCTCACTTCTCGCCAGCGCCTAGCAGCTGAAGCTTTTTGAATATGTTCTTTAGGACAATAAACAAAGAGGTAATTCGGTCGTTCAGGCAGTCTCGGAAATGTGGCGGTGCTTTCCAGGCAATGATGCCACAGCGGGGTGGGGGTGCAAATTGGGCTGTTTTAACGTATATAAGGAACAGGAAGTAGTAGATATAGGGGAGAGAAATGAACCCGAAAAAGAAATGGGACTGGAAGGACGAGGAATTCCTGAGAAAAATTGGTGACCTCCTCATTGCTGGGAACACTATGCGGGAAGTCCGTGAGCACCTGAGCTTGGAATATGAGGATTTGCCTCCATTTCCCACGTTCACCACTCGAATTAAGCAGACGGGCTCTACCCCCGAAGACTTCAAAAAAGCACTGGGGGAAGTGAAATACGAGGTAGTGATGCGTGTGCTCGGAAACCGCACGGGGAAGGGAGAGGCCGGAAAGCAGGCTATCTCGCTGCGCCTTCCTCGGTAGTAGACTGGCAGCCTTGCCTAATTCAAAACGCGACCCTCTCGGGCCGCGTTTCTTTTTTGTGTCTGTGGTGCAGTTTATTTTGCCTTGTATACCGTATCAATGAGTCCGTACTTCTTAGCCTCGTCCGCAGTCATAAAGAAGTCACGATCCACATCCTTCTCAACCTTCGCAAGTGGCTGGCCTGAAGCTTTTGCAAGAATCTTGTTCAAACGGTCGCGCGTAGCGAGGATGTGTCGCGCGGTGATTTCGATATCTGCAGCCTGACCCTGCACCCCACCCCATGGCTGGTGAATCATTACCTCAGCATTAGGAAGTGCAAAACGCTTTCCCTTACTTCCTGAAGCTAAAATAACTGAACCCATAGAAGCTGCCATGCCTACGCACACGGTCGCTACTGATGGCTTTATGTGGTTCATGGTGTCGACGATGGCAAGCCCTGCGGTAACTGAGCCACCCGGACTGTTTACGTAGAGGAAGATATCTTTTTTCGGGTCTTCCGCTTCAAGGAAAAGAAGCTGGGCAACTACGAGGTTTGCCATGTCGTCATCAATGCCGCCAGAGAGAAACACGATACGCTCACGAAGAAGGCGCGAATAAATATCATATGCACGCTCACCGAATTGAGACTTCTCAATTACCATCGGAACGAGCATGGATGAGCGAGGGAGCGAATTGTTCATAGCAATATAGGTTAGTGGGGGAATGGTAGCAGAAAACAGTTACAGAAACGAATACGGCCTGTTAGGGAGTTTCAGTATTGGCAGAAGCAGAAACGTCGAGGTACATAGGCTGGTTTCGCTCTTCATTAATGCGCTTATTCCACACATAGAATGCGCCCATCACGAGTACTAATACGATGAGTAAAATAGAGAGAACGCTTCCGTACGAGCCCTTCACATTTTGATTGGTAGAAAGAGGTGCTTGTTCCATATGTATGTAGTATAGCGCTAGTGAAAGATGCAAAGCAAAAAAGGAAACGCCCGGAATTTCTTCCGGGCGTTTCCTTTTTATTGGTCAGATATCTATGCCTTCTTTGCAAGGTACATGTCGCATGAGCGAGCAAATGCAGCTTCAGCGGAAGCCTTATCACCCCACTCACCAAGAGTTACCTCCTTGTTTTGAATCTGCTTGTAGGTCAAGAAGAAGTGAGCGATTTCCTTGAGTGTGTGCTTGTTTACATCTCCCAGGTCTTTGATGTCTGCAAAGCGTGGGTCGTCGCAAGGTACCGCGAGTACTTTTGCGTCGGAGTCACCACCATCCACCATGGGGAGAATAGCTACCGGACGCACACGAACCAAGATACCTGGCATAAGCGGGTAGGTGGTAAGTACTACCACATCAAGAGCATCGCCATCGTCCCAGTGGGTCTGCGGTACAAATCCATAATCAAAGGGATAGTCCTGCGCAGAATGAAGGACGCGGTCGAGTGCAATGATGCCGGTCTCCTTGTCTATCTCGTACTTATTCTTTGAACCTTTTGGAATTTCAATGATGACATTCATCTCTTCCGTGGTTCCTGGAGCAATGTCGTGAAGTAAGTTCATACTATGTTTTGAACTATTAATCACCCTTGTTTCGAGACTCCTCTTCGTCAACGATAGATTCGTTGCTCTCTTGCGCGGTTGCGAGCTCCTCCTCCGCAGGAAGGGCTGAAGATTCCGGCTCTTCCTCAGTAATAACTGATTCAGTTTCAGTTGGATCGATACCTGCAGCTACTGCTGGGTCCATGTCTTCTGCGGCTTCGAGCTCTGCGATAGTGTCATCGCTTGCGCCTTCTGCCTCGCTAACCGCAGCCTCAGCTTCAGTGTGAGCACCTCCTACAGAGTTAATATCGATATTCCAGCCGGTTAGCTTTGCGGCAAGGCGCACGTTTTGTCCGCCGCGACCAATAGCAAGTGACTGCTGGTCTTCCGACACGGTAACGGTAGCGCGATGACCCTCTTCGTCGAGCACAATTTCAAGTGCGGTAGCGGGAGAGAGTGACTCCTTAATGTAGGCAGCCTGATCCTCGGACCACTCGATGATGTCGATGCGCTCGCCGCCGCGCCGCGCGGAGAGCAGCGCCGCCTCGTTCATGAGGTTGGCCAGGTCGGCGCCGGTGAAGCGTTCGGTCCGCTCGGCGATCGAGGCCAGGTCGACATCCTTGTCGAGCGGCATCTTGCCGGTCTGGATCCTGAGGATGCGCTCGCGTCCCGCCGCGTCCGGCACGCCGACATAGATCAGCTCGTCGAGCCGGCCCGGGC
>OFRG01000827.1_pt1 | contig 10555 bp, 19 predicted proteins | sample 1543071 | NCBI WGS metagenome assembly OFRG01 (sample SAMN07774222, study PRJEB24372) | wastewater metagenome | isolation source: WWTP Verbania (Effluent) | place: Italy: Verbania | collected 2015-12 | reverse complement strand
CAGGATGCACCGGATTCAACGAAGGTAAATTTAATGTAACGTTTTTTCTCTGGCATATACTCCCTTTCACTTATGAGAATTTGCGTTCCCGCTACCTATTATTTCAGGTAGCCAGCTATCGCGCTGGCTAAGCGGCTATGTTTTCATAGCGCCGTCATGCTGATCACCCCCTCTCAATACCTTCGCCAACTTGCAAACCTTCATACAATTCTCGATCATCGTCGCCCGCTCAGCGCGTTCGCTTTCAGATAACGTTTCGCTATCCAACTTGTCAATACATTCGGGGAATATACGATTGATACGTTCAAATGATTTTGGCGGACGACCCATGATAGTGACTCCTATTGTTATTAGATGAAGGGGATGCCCACTCCATCCCCTGGCACTCGCTAACCGTCGATTGCCTTGTACACATGGTAACACACCATCGAGTGATTGTCAAGTGATTTTCATGTTACTGAACCTTAAATTTCTGAGCTTAAATTGGTGATTGACAATAGCGTTATCATGTGATACCATGTTTTCAACACTGACAAAAGGAGGAATCTTGTACATGAAACTAATGAGTCCCGATCAAGTCCGACAACTGTACGCAGTGAAAAAGCAATGGTTCACAATCGAAGAAATCTCGGAAGGTATGGGCATGTCTACACAGACAATATCCAAAGCCTTGCGCGGGTTACCTATGCGCCCAGCAACGGTTCGTAAAGTTGCCGATACGCTTGAGGTACCAGTCACAGAGATCGCAACGTTCTTGAAGAGCTAGTCAGTGGGGTGAGGGCAAAAGAAAAAGGCCCAGTCACCCTTGAGAGGCAACCGAACCTTTTTCTTTACTTGCACCTTTACAACCTTATAAAGATACAAGTACGAATTGTAAGCGAATTGTCAGCACTTTTGACAGTTCGCCGCGAAGGATCTGCGCCGCTCTAGCGATATAATTAAGTGCCAATAAGTTTCATCAGCATTTAACTGTCGCAGAAAAGCGCAAACGTTTTCCGTCTATTCGCTTCCATCCCGCCAAGTTTGTGAGCGCATAGACTATCACTAACAAGCTCTCAGGGAGAGAACTCGTCAATGGGTATTTTGTTACAAGCAGGGAGAGGCTTGGAGCCGCCCCGTTTGCATTGTAACACGAGACAGAGAGTTTTTTAAAAAACTCTTTCCCCATCTTACCACGAGTGTATCCCTCAAAAGCTTACAAGTCAATTACAGATTCTACAATTTAGGACTTCTTTTTCATCATACCATTTAGTTGCTGATGAGACTGGAATTAAGCCTACACAATTCTATATTATTTCGAGGACTGCTTGACGATTGCTCACGCTCTGCTACCCTATCAGGATTGACCCCGTCATTTCTTTTCCATGAGGTTGTATGAATGAACTGATTATCGACCAGCAATCGGCAGCGAGTTTGCTATTGGACTGCGGCACCGTGGACACCTGTTCGTGGACACCGCCCGAAAGGATGACATTCCAGCAGTGGGCAGAGATAGGGCGCAAGTTTCAGCAGATCGACACGTCGATCAACTGGTGGTTGGGTGACTGGCTCAACGAAGGGGACAAACGTTACGGGGAAACCTACGCCCAAGCCATTGAAGTAACCGGCCACAAGATAGACCAGTTGCAGGAATGTAAGCGCGTCTCCGCTAGTGTTAAAAGTACCAACCGATTGGCATTTCTAAGTTGGACCCACCACAAGCATGTAGCCCCCCTGCCCGAAGACGAGCAGCGCTCTTTACTCGCCACTGCCCTAGAGAACGATTGGAGCAGCCGAGAATTAGACGAGGTAGTTAGATCGTATAGAGACGCCCCGCCCAGGATAAAGCAGCAACCAGAACCGCCGCCCCCCGCCCCTGACTTGACCTATCGCGCCAGCAACAACCGAGAGTTGGCCACCATCCAGGCAGCAATGGACACCGTTCAGCGGCAGCGCTGGCCAACCACTACCGGCATTGGCGCAACCGGCCTACCGCCCGTCATGCGGCCCCACGAGCATGAAGCACTTAGCACCTATGCCAACGTAACGGCCGATATGTCAAAGTGGCTCGTTGGTGACCACGGCCTACAGGTTGAGCGGGAGATTGACCACTTGGCCCGACTGTACAAGTGGAAGCCAGAAAAGCGCCTTGACAATATGCTCTCCAAACTGAGTGACGCCGCCGCCCAACATCGCATGGCCCTACCAGAGTTCGAGCAGCACATGGAAACGGCACGCATGTTCGGCGCCGACATGCGCCGACAAAGCGCAACGGTAGGCTATGAGCATCATTACCTATTGCGCAATCGCTCACGCGCCGAAGCAGCGGAATATCTGGACAGAGCCGAGCGCGAGGGGTTGACGGTGCAACGCTTGGAAGCCGAGCTACACCCGCAGCAACCAAACCCACCCGCCAAATTTAACTTGGCCGCCAGAGATATTATTTTCGCCGCCGACGAGGTGAGCATATACGACGCCATCACCATCACGAGCAAGGAATATGGAACCCTGATTATCACACAATGGAGGATCGAATGAACTACCTCGTTTGCTACCTCCTTGATCAACAGACAATGGAGGAAGTACCCGCCCAGCACGTCACCGCCCGCGCGACGTGGGAGGCCAAGCTACTGGCCTGTGACCAGGCTAACGCTTATTGGACCAGCGACACCCTATGCATCCCGCTCGAAACGCCCGCCCAGAAAGCGGCCAGAATTGAACAACTCAGGAAGGAGTTAAAACGATGAGCAAGTTAAACGATATAGCCGTACTTCGCCTCATGCTAGAAGGGCGCACGCTCACGGCTGAGCAGTGCGAAGTGTGGGAGATTGTCCGCAACCGCATCACCGAAGAGAAAGAACGCCACTTCCAGGGATACCAGTTGGAATATGTCATTGATGGCGAGAAGGTAAGCGACATCGTCAAAAAACTAATCAAGCGCCACCTTATAACCCCCGACGCAGACGGGGATAAGCAGACATTCACCGTCACCGAAACCGGACGCATAGTTGCCATCACCGAGCAGCAGGAATTCGGGTTTGAATTACCCAACGTTGTTGAATACGCGTAAGGATACGTTATGACGCCCGATATTAACGCCATGCTTGAACAGAATTTTATTACCCCAACAATGCTTATAGCCGAGGAATCGCTACTAGCCCAAGGCGCGCACGATGAGGGTAACGCCCAATGTGTACACCTGCGCCACTCTGGAAAGTTTGTGCAAAACGAAGCGCTTGGCTGGCTGCACTTTACTGGTACGCACTGGACGCAGGACGGCGCCGAGGCAGCGCTAGATCGGGCAATCGTTGAAACCCTACTCGCCCGCATAGACGCCGCGTTAAAATCTGGTAAAGCAGACTTACATAAGGATCTAATCAGCAAATCTATCCCGACCAGTGGCAAGGTAAACGGCGCCAAGCACCTGCTATCGTCCATCGTCTACCAACCGCCCAACAGCTTTGACACGGCGCCAGACCTGCTTAACTGCAAGAACGGTGTAGTCAATCTGCGCACTGGCCAACTATGCCAGCACAGCCAAGCGCAGCGCTTTACCCATTGTGTAGCCGCCCACTATTACCCGCAAGCCGATTACACCGCTTGGGTTAACTGGCTTAATGAAACTGTATCAGGTGGATCGGCTGTGGTGGATTGGTTGCAGATGGCCGTAGGTTATTCGCTCACTGGCCACACAAAAGAGGAAGTTTTGTTTTATCTGTTTGGCCCGCCCCGCTCAGGTAAGGGGACATTCACCGAAACGTTGCTGGCCCTACTTGATACGCCGTTGGCCAAAGAGGTTAACTTTGGCACCTTCACCGCCCAACGGACAGGGGACAGTCAGAATTTTGATCTGGCCCCATTGAAACCCTGTCGGTTTGTCGCCGCCAGCGAATCAAACGCCTATGAGCGTTTCAATGAGGCCAAAGTCAAAGCCCTAACCGGTGGTAATGAGGTTTACTGCGCATTCAAGCATAAAAGCCACTTCAATTATAAGCCACAATTCAAAATCTGGCTATCCAGCAATCAACCTGTGAACGCCGATCCTGATGATGATGCAGTTTGGGGGCGCCTACGCGTTATCGAGTTTCCCCACTCGCACCTTGGCCAAGAGAACAAGGAATTGAAGGAAGCCATGCGCAACCCCGCCATGCTTGAAGGCGTGTTAGCGTGGGCCGTTGCCGGCGCCATGCGTTGGTATAAGCTGGGCGCCGCTGGCCTGCCAGAATTAGAGGTAAGCGCCAACGCCAAAGCCGCTCATAGGGAAGCTTTGGACAACGTTCAAGGATGGCTGGGCGAATGTTGCCTAACCGGTGGAGACGGATTCACTTCCAACTCAATCCTCTATCTCTCCTATGAACGTTGGTGCAAAGAGAATGGGATCGAACCCAAGAAACAAAAGGGGTTTAGTCAAGCCCTGATCCGCAAGGGGTTCGATAACAAGCCCAAGAAGATCGGTTTGAAAGTGGAGCGCGGATTTCATGGTATTGGATTGGCTTAACTGGTATACGGTTTACAGATGTATACAGGCGATTCTACATTCTCCCTATACACTCTTTTCGCGTACTATACCCTATTTACCTGTATACATCTGTAAACCGTATACCGAAAAGGATCTTATATGACTATAGAGATAGACCAGATAAAAGAACAAATCGACTTACGCCAGTTGATCGGCCAATACACCACTTTGATCGGCAGGGATGAAATGCAAGGCCCGTGCCCGAAGTGTGGGGGAACCGATAGATTTCACGTCACCGCTAGCAACTGGTTTTGCCGAGATACAAAGTGCTGGCCTGGTGGGGCTGGCAAGTGGGGGGATGCGTTTGATTTCTTCCAGTGGCTTGAGGGTTGCACATTCCCCCAGGCAGTAGAGAAAGTGAATGGCGCCCCGGTTGCCGTCGAGCGCCGCACCCCCGCAGTGAAGGCCAAGGCATCCCAGCCCGTCAGCGAAGAATGGCGGGCGAAGGCCGAACAGGTAGTCGCCGCCGCTCATCACGAGTTGATCACACAGGCAGGTTTTGGCGAGGGAGGGGAATATCTCATCAGGAGGGGCATTGAACCGGATACATGGCGGGCTTTCGGCCTGGGCTTTAAGGCAGACGTACCGCTCCCCCACACCTGGGATGAAACAAAGCGCCAGCACATTCACCCAAAACAGCCCGCCATCGTGATCCCCTGGTACAGAGGGGGCAAGTTAACCGCCATCCGCTATCGATTTTTGCAGCAGCACACCTACACCGACACCAAAGGCCGGCAGGCAACCGCCAAGCAAACCGCCCAGTTTGGCAGCGACTTCACCGGGATTCTGTATGGTGGGCAAGCGCTGTTAGGTTGCGCCGAAGATTTAAGAACACTTGTTCTATGTGAGGGTGAGCTAAACGCCATTTCAATTTGGCAGGTTGCCAGCGCGTGGGGATGGGATGTACTCAGTTTGGGCAGCGAGTCAGCCAAGCTCACGCCAGCCGCCATCGACTACGCCAAACGGTTTGAACGGGTGATCGTCTGGATGGATAGGAGCGATGTAGTAAAACCCCTCATGCACGAGATCAAAGGCGCTTACGGGGTGAGTAGCCCGAAGTTTGGGGACAAGAAGCGCGACGCCAACGACATGCTGAAAGATGGCAGCTTGGCGGATTGGTTGTCTACCATCCGCGTGAACGCTTGCGAGACAGACCACGAACGGGAAAGATTTTTAGTTTACTCAGGAGCGTAATATGGACGCACAACGAGAGAAAACCTATTCAAAGATCATCGAGCGCTCATTGTTGAAGCTTATCCAGTGGCGCGACGGGAATTGGTGGTTTGTGGGCAGTGAGGACAATACCCCGATCCATGGCCCATTTGGTAGCGAGGATGCAGCGAAGGAATTTCTAATCAGTTACGAAGGAACCGGGAATGAATAATACGGAATGGCTCAAGGCAAACAAATTGGAAGTATCAGAATTTGGTGGGCGCGTGGCGGATTTTGTAGCAGAGTTGTTTGGAGGTATCTATCACGTAAATTTGGCCGCAATCAAAAAAGCGGATTGGTTGAATGATAACCACATCTCTTTGACTGTACTAGATGATCAATTCTCTACCCATGATAGCGATAGGCTTACCCGCCTAGTTATCTTGGCGCACAAACATAATGTTCGCGCTGGCGTCAAGGCTTCTACACACGGGTATCTAAAGGTTGAGTTTGTTCGAGTGGATCGAGGTGGTTTTTTTAGAGAGAATCACCCGTCACTGGATGAACTTTCTGAACGAATTAAAAAGGGAACCGGCAATGAGTGATAATCTAATTTTGATTCTGGTGGTCGCGTTAATCGCTTTTCTGTTGACGCTTCTTGACTTCCGTTGGTCGCGACAAATGCGCAGATTGGAGAAAGCCAACTGGCGCCGCGTGCGTGAGATCGCAGCGCTAGACAAGAAGCTCGAGCAGTACATCGCGACGGATGAACGGGTCATGGAATTGTGGCCAGCGGATGAGGTGCAGTTATGGCAGGCAGACGCGCAGCACGAACAGACGGGAACCAAGATAAGATCGTAGAGGAATTGCGCCGCTGTGGGCTTTCAGTATTCCCCACCCACACGGTAGGGGATGGCTTTCCAGATATAACCGTTGGCTGGAAAGGGACTAATTATCTGTTCGAGATCAAGGATCCGAAGCAACCTCCGTCAAAGCAGAAACTTACGCCGAAAGAAGAAAAGTTACGTCGCGAGTGGCGGGGAAGCATCTTCACCATTACCACCGCCGAGGAAGCATTGGCTACAGTGGGAGCAATCAGCAGATGAGAACATTTGAACGATTAGACAAATTCGATAAGGCCGTAGTCAAGGCCAACGTGCGCCGCTTCATGGCCTACGCCGCCGCCCAGTGGATAGAACAACGACCCATCGTCGTTGTCGTTGCGCCGCCAGCGCCAGAGGCCAAGGTGAAAGAGTACAACACCATCCCCGCTCAGATAGAAGCCTATTTGCGTAAGCACAAGCGCGCCAACAATAAACAAATAGCGCAGGGACTTGGCCGCGAGCAATCCAGTATCAAGGGCGCGACGTTGGCAATGGCGAAGCGTGGGGATCTGATTGCTGATCGAGTAGGCCCGCGGGAGATTTGGTACAGTTTGCCGCAAAACGCACCAGCGCCCCAAATTGCAACGCGAGGATAGAATATACATGATCGAGCAAAATCTTAGGGAACTGTTTTACTCCGATCTGGATGCCTATATTAAAACGATGATGCCCGACCCGCAGGGATACATCAAGGACATCTACACTGCGCTTGAGGAACGCGAGAAGGCAATTCGTTTTCAGATATTAGCAAAAACGGAGCCTGTTCCTCGTGTCAAAAAAGAGAAGCCCCCAAAGCCGCCAAAGGAAAAGCCAGCGCCCAAGATTGATTTACGGCCTGTTATTGTCTCAACCCTAAAACAGAATGAGAAGTATTGTCAGACTTGCAACGAGAAATTTATCTCGAATGGATGGACACTGACTTGCCCATTCTGCGCGGCGAATAGTATGGGATTGCATGACCGGATAGAACTATTGGACAGAGACAATTTTACGTGCATCTATTGCAAGAAGACACTTGACGATGGGATGATCCTGCACATCGATCACATTGTGCCAGTCGCCTTGGGTGGCGAGGATATTGCCAGTAATCTAGTAACTGCTTGCCGTTCATGCAACTGTCGAAAACATGATTTGCCACTATCCCCCGAATTACAAAGAAGTATAGAAAATACGGTGAGGCTAAGAAACGAAGAGTACGGGATAGATCCAAAACGCGTCATGGTTATTGGTTTGGCGGATGCAGAAGAGCGCCGTAGCCGACTAAGGGGAAAACCCACAGAGACGCCCTAGAACGCTTCAAGGTCTTACCCTACACGGTCGGCCATTGCTCTTCAAATCCGCCGTATTTTCGCACTCAGAAAGGCGGGAAATAACATTGTGATGATTTCCTTGGTGGACGCAAGACAGGTATTAGGCTATCGGCAGCGTGACATCTGCAAGTTAGCCTATATCTATAAGATTGTTCTAACCCAAACCATGCTATCGAACATGGAGACGGGTCGCCTACCTATCGCGTTAGACTACAGCGCTTGGTTAGGTGAACAGGTGTTGAATCGTTATCGCCGCGTGGCTGATATGCCAGTGGGTATACTGGCCGCGTGCATCAAGCACAGGGAGGAAATCTAATGCACTGTTCAACCGAATGTATTCTGATTTCACTGGCGATTGTGCTGTTTGATTGTGCGCTTGTGCTGCTGGTTATGCTGGTTTGGATGACGAGAAAAGGGTAATGATATGAAAGAGTATATTGTGCGCGGTTACACTTCTCACGATGGAGAAGATGACGGGGATTTATTGTGGGTGGAAGAAGTTGAGGCGATTAACGAGGAAGATGCGGGCGCGTCTGCGTTGTGCAACCACCAAGGCGGCGAAGCTGATTTAGCCTATTATAGCGTAGAGAGGGTTGCGCTAGTGCCGCGTCTGATCATAAAGCTTTGTCGGTGGATCGTGGAGAATATCTAATGTGGCAACCAGTTGAAGAGGCGGAAATCAACGGAGAAGTTACAAGGGGTTTATTGAATGTTTATGACGACCTGCTTATTACTGTCGATGAAGAGGCGGAACAAAGAACATATTTCCACTTGCCGGGAGAATACAGAATTTGCAAGCGCGTGGACGGCGAACAGGAGATTGACCACACAAAAATCTACTTCTTGATCGGGAAATGGAAATACGACCCCGCGCGCAGGATGGAAAATAAAGCGGGGAGCGAGCCAGTCACAGATAAGCAGAGAAAGTATATGCTTGATTTAATGAGGTCGCGCCCATCTGAATTCGCTGAACTGATGGTGATTATTAAGATGTGCTGGGGGGTCTGGTTTGACGAGTGGACAAAAGCTGATGCTATGTTTGTTATCAATGCACTAAGATAAATGTTTCACGGTGTTTCACGGTTTGCTCTATATCTGTAAATGTGTTACAATAAGTGCCTCTAATAGTTGTCCCCGCGCTGGGCTAACAGCCGGGGACTTGGCACAAGAAAGGTAAATTTCTCATGCAATCTGATTATACCCCAAGCGAAGATGATCTAAAACGTTTCTGGTCGCGCGTTGATAAGCGTGGACCCAATGAGTGTTGGCCCTGGCTGGCTGGCACAATGACGCGCGGTTATGGCCGGTTGCGCTGGAACAAAGAGCCAGAGTTAACCCACCGCGTATCATGGATGATCGCCAATGGCCCCATCCTCGAAGGGTTAAGCGTTTGCCATACTTGCGACAATCGCCTTTGCTGTAACCCGAATCATTTGTTTGTAGGGACACAGGCAGACAACTTGGCGGATATGGCGCAAAAGAATATTGTACGCCGATATGCCACCCCGCCTATAAAGAATGGCCCACACGAGGAAGATCGCATGTTTGCCTTGAAGATTCACAGGGCTGTGTCTGAATTAAATAAGCTTTTGCGTGATGCTTGCGGTAGGGAGTTGAACGTAAAAATTGAGTCGCTTGATTACAAGGACGTGGAGCGCTACGCCCGCTTTGTTCAGGTTGTCGCTAAGGTTTCGTTACCTGGCGGGATGGTTCTTAACTATACTTTTGATAGTTTGGTTGCTTGACATCCTACCTGCAATTGCTTCACGTGAAACAATTTTTCATATAAACTTGTTTCATGTGAGGCAATCTCTTATTATTCTTCATCCCTCATTTGCGCCTGTCGGCTTCTCCACTCTGTCCGCACCATCCGCCCAACGAGAAAAGCGGGTAACAGAATAGCCAATAGCAACATCGCCACAAAATCGCCTGACCCTAGATACCCCACGCCCCGATCTAAGACTTGCCACAGTGTAAATAGGAGAGCAACGCCAAGTAGATAATATTTCATCATACCCCCAGTTCTAGCCCCGCCAGCGCGAACGATAGAACCATCGTTCGATCCTTGTAAATCTGTCGCTCCCACACTGTAACATATTTTTCGATTCTGTACCCATTCACATCCTGCCCCATTGCGGAAAGCTTATCTAGCTCGTCACTGGCTGCCACATCTGGCCGGGAGTGCCAGTAATCCCCCTGAACCGGTGCCGCAATCGCATAGACCCCAGTGAACAGAGCGAAGTCTAGCACCTGTCCAAACTGGGTCGAGCGCCCCCCGTTCAGCGGAACCTGGTAGGCGAATTGCGCGCCCTGCTGCGTAAACCAATCGTAGGCGATCAGTTCGGTATAGGGCGCGTTATGAAACTGCGTGCGCTTGAGTTTCACAACCCGCTTGGCCATCTGTACATCCTCTTGGGTATGCGTCTCAAGGCGAGATAGAACGTCTTGCACGTCAGGATCATCCAAGTGAACCGTGCCATCAATGCCGCCAAGTAGCACATCGGGCAATGTCGAGGAAAACCGGATAGCGCCGCCGATACCGTCCATGCTCTTAAACGCGGGCTTCATGTGCTTGATATGGGTAAGCGTGCCTACCCGTTTCATCCGCTTTAGGCCATCTTGATTCTTAGAATACTCGTCAGCTACTTTTTTCGTGGTCATAGTTAGGGTAATTACTACAATAAGGGGTGGGAAAAAATAATTATTTTTTC
>OFRG01000826.1_pt1 | contig 10576 bp, 15 predicted proteins | sample 1543071 | NCBI WGS metagenome assembly OFRG01 (sample SAMN07774222, study PRJEB24372) | wastewater metagenome | isolation source: WWTP Verbania (Effluent) | place: Italy: Verbania | collected 2015-12 | reverse complement strand
AACTTACAGTAATTTCATTTCATGCCATAGAGAACAAAAAAACTAAATGGAATTGTGTTTGTGAATGTGGTAATAAACTTGTTGTTGCTGGTGGTCATTTAAAAAATGGTCATAGTCGTTCTTGCGGTTGTTTACGTAAAGATAGAAAACCTATTGATATAGTTGGACAAAAATATGGCAAACTTACAGTAATTTCATTTCATGCCATAGAGAACAAAAAAACTAAATGGAATTGTGTTTGTGAATGTGGTAATAAAGTTATTATTAATGGTGCTGCTTTAAAATCAGGAAACACGTCTTCTTGTGGATGTTGGAACAAACAGAGAATACATGAAGCCAAATTTAAAGATTTATCTGGCTTAAAATTTGGTAGACTAATGGTTTTGGAAAAAATTGGCAAAAGTTATAATTCTTTTTTTTGGCTTTGTAAATGCAGTTGTGGTAAAGATGTAAAAATAAATGGAGCAAATCTAGTAACTGGTGGTTCTAAATCTTGTGGCTGTGGTCGTTTAGAAAAAACAACTAAACATGGTTTATCTAATGATTTGAAAGCTTATCGTGAATACATGTGGAACAAAGACCCTTCAAGAAAATTAAAACATTATGTTTCTAATAAAATTAGAAAAGAACTACATGGGGAAAAATCTAACAAGCTTTGTTTTAATTATTTGCCTTATACTAGACAAGAACTACAAGAACATATAGAAAAGCAGTTTGAATCATGGATGAACTGGCAAAATTATGGAAAGTTATGGCATGTTGACCATATAATTCCTCACTCAAAATTTAATTATAAATCTATGACAGAACAATCTTTTAGAGATTGTTGGTCCTTATCTAATCTTAGACCATTAGAAAAAATTGAAAATATTAAAAAAGGTAATAAAATGGTGTCTTGATTATATTAGTCCTTTTCTTTAATTGGAACCAAACTACTAGGTAAAATGTTCATTGGCACAACCTTGGCTTTGCCCTTTAATGACGACACAATTTTTTCAACATCAATTACATCTATTTCTTTTATGTCATTTTTACTGAAGATATGTTGTGCGGGTTCCCCTCGAAGCACTTTGTTGAGGTTAACAGCACTAAATGTTGCCTCGTTTTTCCATCCCTTACCTAAATCTTTATCAGGATGCTTGATTTGAGCAAACATGAGCCTGTTTTCCTCAGTTGCTCCGAAATGTTCTTTGTTTTTCTTAAAAAAGAAAACGAGCTCGTTTGTATCGATGAATGATTTGATGTCAGAGGGGATTTGTTCCTCACTCATAAATTTTCGGAATTTAGAAACCATTAGTAATTACCACCTTGCTCTTAATATATAATGTACGATGACGAGTTTTCGCCAATTTATACGGCTTACTGAAGAGGATACCGCTCCACCAACTGGTATGCCTAAATCTCCAGATAATCCTGAAAACAAAACAAACAAACACCATTTTGACTCTTTGCAGCGTCACCTTGGTATTGGCGATGATGAAATGACATCGGCTTTAGAAGGAGATGCGTTGACTATCTGGAAAATACCAGATTACTCGTCAAAATGGGGATTCAATGTTTCTGGACCAGTTCAAGCGGAATTAACTAAACGTCCTGATGGCAGTTTTGATGTCAAATACATGCTTCAACAAAAAAAACTTATGGAACCTAAAGCGTTTACAAGACCTTATAAAGATGGAAATCGTCCTTTTTATTACGAAGGACCAATCGAGGATCGAGTGGAACGTATGAATGCTGAAGAAATACAGGATGCAATTACGGCACCATATGCGAGTATGGCAGCTGATCCAATGGGCGGAATGGCTGGCGGGATCGGAGGTATGCCGCCGATGGGAGGAATGTAATGTCTTTCAAACAATGGTTTAATATTCAAGAAACTGGTACTTCAACGGCATGTGTAGCGTCCTTTAGCCGTCCGGTTATGCCACTTGTAAAACGCACTTGGCCAACAGAGATTTCGTATCAGAAGATCAAAAAACAACCGCAAGTTAAAGAAGATAAATCAAATAATGTCTAATGGGAATCTTTTCTTGGAATAATCTAAGAATAAGTTTCTCATGAATTTTGTGTTCACCCCCAATTTATTAGACAAATCTATTATTTTTTCCTGAGCATCGACAAATTGCTTATAATTACTTTTATTCACGCAAATCTGAGGCACACTATAGGTTGCATTAAATTCAAGACAATCGACCTTTGTTTCTGCCGCTAATTCAACCATACCTTCAACATCGTTGATGTTGATTAAATTGATGTTATTATGAATTCTGAGGTGCTGTTCGGGTGTTCGTTCTTTAGCGTAATTTTTAAGGTTGTTGACAACTGATGAGTAGGAATTCCATCGTCTGAGTGACTTGAACGTCTCAGGAGTTGATGCATCAATAGACCACGTTAAACTGCTCAATGGCAGTTTCAAGAATCTGGCACGACATTTACTGTTGAGTAAAGTGCCATTGGTAGTCGTGCTAATCCGAAGTTTGTTTTTATAGGGTTTAATATCAAGAATCTCTATAATCTCAAAAATCCTGTTTTTCCAGAAAGGTTCTGAAACTCCTTGAATATGGATCGCATCAAGAAACCTAACGTATTTCTTTATTTTTTCACATATCTGATCGAGTTTGTCTTCTTGTTTTTCAAAAACTCGATGTCGTTCACACATAATACAAGCTGGGTTATCTTCATCTGGATTTTCCCCGCCCACATTGCAATGTTGCATTGGTAAATCAATTTCAAATTGAGTTGGGTATTGTTTTTGAACAAATGTTTCTGTTTCTAAGTGGTGAGAGTGAAAAAATGGACATGTGGGTTGTTGGCATTTAGCGTGTAATCGTCCTTGAATTGTTTCATTCCTGATTTCTTGGGCGAGAGAGCCAAACCAGATATCCTCAAATTTTTGCTTTAAGATGTTTCCTAGACATTTTCTTGTTTGAAAACAACACATGGTGACATAACCATCGCTGGAAAATTTGAGCCTCTGAAATGGATATGCACAAAAAGCATTAATATCCATTGATGTTTTAAGCATCAATTATTTAGGCTAAACCTTGTCGGCTTTCTGGATCATGAATTCCGGTGTCGAGTGGCAAGTCATCGATTTCCTTATATGGGTTTGGCATATGGGAGAGTGCCTCTGCCATTTCACGCTCTTTTTTGACTTTAGGAATATTGTGCTTGAATCGATAGTCATGACCAGTAGCTTCGCTATTCCACCTATCAGATCCCTCAGGATTTGTGAATTGGAAACTATACATCGAGATTAATTTATCTTTTTTCTTAGAACCGCAGTAAGGACATTTGAGTTTGGCATATTTGCCTGTTGCGTCGTAAGTGACAATTTCATCAAATATTTTTAAGCATTTCTTGCATGAAAATTCGTAGTGCGGCATATCATTCCTTTACTTCTAATGTAGTTTCCAGAACCGAAATTAGCCAAAAATAGGCTCTTTGAATTGCAATTAATTTTTTGTCTAGAGACTTAAATCTCCAAAACCAAGTTGCTTTAGCTATGGCAATTGCTTTGTCGAGCACTTCTTGTTTTAACTCTTTTTGAGCAATATCTAATTGCATGACATTTAAAACGTCATCTTTTTCGAAATATGTCTCTGATATTTCTTCATCACCTTCATCATCCGAGCCGAAATATGGTTCATTATCTGACTCATCGTAATATCTTTCCATGTTAATTACCTACCACATTATAAAGGCGAACTAATTTCTTCCACAATTCTATAACCTTTCTTTCATTCGCCGTCATGTCTGTCGAGATTAATCCCGCCGCATTCGAAAACGGGCAACCAACACTAGTATTTATCCACTTGCCACAGCCTTTCTTGTAACTCACAATTTCAGCTAAATGAGGTGTTTCTTTGGCTTCGAAAACAAGACTATTTGAAGATAAAATCAAATCATTCAGGATAAAATTATCAATGATTTCTTTGGCTTTTTCGCCATCTAAAACTAAAAGGCTCTCACTAGAACTATTTTCATTCATTTTTGAAATTGTTTCTGGAGACAGAGGCGCAAGAATCATTGTCAAAGGTTCAATAACTAAAATTTTGCCTATTAATTTCAATTTAGTAACTGAATTGACTTTGTTTAAGAAAGTAGAGTCAGTTGAGAATTTGTTGTGAAAAAAAGTTGGTATTCTTAATCGTTTTGTCCATTGAAGGAATTGAAATGGGGTTTTATCGTTTCTGTGACAAACAATGACAACCCGAGCGTAAGGTAGGTTCTTTTCTACAGAATACCATGTAGCAAAAGTTTCCCAATCCTTTTCAGGTTCGGTAGTGATTAAAACAGTAAGATTTTCGCCAAGTGAGCCGATCATAATATATCAGATTGACAGAATGCTAAAATTTGGTACTATACTCGCAGTTAACTTGCGTTAACTATTGTGATGCATGCTTCACGGTAAATAAGCCATGCCAGTTTAATGGGAGCTGACTGCTATCCGCAAAGACTTAACTATTTTTACTAAAACTTAATTATTATTCAGGATAGCGATAAATCCCATTTTTTTTCTTGAAAGTTTATAATGTACCTAATGCAACCCTATGACGATGCTTTACAAGAAATTCTTGATCATGGTGTCGCCAAAACGAATAAAAGAACGGGAACCGAAACCCTGTCTGTTTTTGGGATGTTGCGTCGATATCGGCTCGATTTGGGGCATTTTCCTTTAATCACAAAGCGAAAGATATTTCCCAAATCTGTATTTGCTGAATTACTTTGGTTCTTGAGCGGCTCCACAAATAATAAAGACCTGCAAAAACTCGGTTGTAATTTCTGGACGCCGTGGGTTGATAAGGAATTTGAGAAAAAACACGGTTATGTAGAAGGATCATTTGGACCCGTTTATGGATTTTCTCTTCGTTACTTCGGTGGCTATTATGGAAGTGGTGCCGATGATATTGAAGATACACGGTTAATTCCTAACGAATCTAGTGTAACTGGTCTAAGTGAGCAGAAAAAATTGCAAATTATGACAAATGGTTTTTCTCGGAAATATGGCCAAGGTGGTTTTGACCAGTTATTGTGGATGGTACAGCGAATTAAGGATGATCCTTCTTGTCGAAGAATTTTATGGAGTTTATGGAATCCGGCAGAAGTTGATAAAATGCGGCTTCCTCCATGTCACTATACGTTTCAGATTTTAATTGACGATACGAGGCAAATGACGGGAATTTTAACGCAGCGCAGTGCTGATTATCCAATCGGAATTCCAGCGAATATTCAATTTTATAGTGCGCTAATTGTGATGTTGAGTCAGCAAACTAACTGTGTTCCATATGAGATGGTTCATGTGACGAGTGACAGCCATATTTATGCGAATCAAGTCGATGCAGTGAAGGAATATCTTTCTAGAGAATCTTCTTCTTCACCCAAATTGACAATCAATAAAGCTAAAGATATTTTGTCTTATAGTTTGGATGATTTTCAGTTGACTGATTACAATCCATTACCTAAAATAGAAATTCCGGTTGCTGTTTAACTTGAGGAAAAAATGAAACGATTTATTATTACTGTTGTGCTTTTCATAGCCATAATCTTAGCGATTTGTTTTTTCCCTGTTGTTTATTGGCAAAAAGAAAAAAATGCCAAGATATTAGTTGAGCAAATTGCCAGTATGTGGGATCGTGGTGATAGATCAGCATTTGTTAATCATGGCATGACGATAGAACGTGATCCTTGGGGAAACAGGATTACGTTCGATTTACAAAGAGTTGAAAATGATTTCGTTTTAACTGTTCGGTCTGATGGACCTGATGGCAAAACAGAAACAGATGATGACATCATTGCCAAGCGAAGTTATCCAATAGGCCATTAAGCTACGGTACGGTAAGGTTTAGTTCGGAGGGCTATGGTCAGGTGAGGTTAGGCTGGGTTCGGCACAATAGACTTGATCTGTTGTTTTAGATAAAGGAAATTATGGACATTGATTTATTACAGGAAATATTAGAAAATAGAATATCTCAATTGGAAGATGAATTATCTGAACAGCGAATCAACAATGAGTTGGTCATTAATTCACTAGTTGAAAAAGTAGCTTTACTAGAAACAAAAATCTCACAATTGGAATATTCCGCATCTTATATTGACATACCAATACGTTAATTATGACACAAGTTGTTTTAATTGTAGCCTATAACCAAAAACATGTTATAGCTGACGAGACAGGAAATATACCTTGGAAAATCAAGGAAGAGACGCTATTTTTTAAAGAAACAACGATGGGTTGTCCGTGTATAATGGGCCGAAAAACTTGGCAATCAATTCCCGAACAATTCAGACCACTTCCCGGACGAGAAAATTTAATCGTAACAACGAACCCTAAAGACTTTCAATTCCCCAATAATCAAATGGATCATATTTGGGTAATGCCTTCGGTTGAACTAGCAATAGAATACGCTGAGCGAATGCAACCAAAAGAAATATTTGTCATTGGCGGGGCTCAAATCTACAATTATTGTCTTGAAAACAATTTGGTCAAAAAAGTAATTGCTAGCGAAGTCAAAAATGATTCGGACGGGGTAACATTCTTTCCAGACTTAAAAGAACGCAAATGGAAGGAACAAATTCGTATAGAATATGAACAATTTACTGTTATAGAGTATATTCCAAATTAAAAGGCGCAATGGACTTAGTTGATAGATTTCTTGAGAAAAACCGCTCCCAATCATTAACAATGCATGTGATTGGAGATGCGATTAAAGATGAATACTATGAAATTTCTGTTAAACGCATCTCTCCAGAAAGTCCAACTCCAATTCTTTTTTCTCAAACAAGTATTCCCGAAGTCAGATTTGGTGGTGCGGCCAATGTTGCTCAGCAGACTAAGAATTTCAATGTTAAGACCGATCTGATTTGTTTGCCGTGGGAAGATCAGTCCATTTTTGATAACCATCGTGCTTTCGAAGTCTTTAAATATCCTTTGGAAACTGAAGGATATTTAAAGACTTCGAAATGGCTTGGTTCTTTGCCAGTTAAACGACGTTTTTTCGATAATGGCATTCAGATTATGCGTCATGACATTGAATTAGATTTATGTGGTTTAGAGCCCGGAGTCATTGAGCGACTAATTGAATCAATTGAAATGAAAACACTGCCGAACGTGGCAGTGTTTTCAGATTATGATAAAGGTTTTTTCTCAACGAGAGCTTGTATTTTACAAAAATACAAGGGGACTAAAACTGTTGTTGATCCCAAGAATGGACCTTTAAATAAATGGCGTGGCTGTACGGTTTTCAAACCCAATGCCAAAGAGGCTTTGGAATTAAGTGGCAAAACTGATTGGCGAGATCAGAGCCGATTTTTCAAGGATGAAATTGGCTGCGAGTCTGTTGTGATTACTTTTGGAGGCGAGAAAGTAGTTGGAATAGACAACAATCAGTATTTTTCTTTTATTCCTGATCGTAAGGTAAGGGTTCAAAGTGTTGTTGGTGCTGGCGATGCTTTTGTTTCAATTTTTGCTCTTGCTATAGGTCACGATTTTTCTGTTAGTGAAGCTGCTGAAATTGCATGGAATGCTGGGGCGGCTTATGTACAACGAGGGCTTAATTCTCCGATTAGCCCTGCCGAGTTATCCACTTCACAAATAACCAATCCAAATGATTTGGCAAATCGTGATTTTAAATTAGCTTTTACGAATGGTTGTTTTGATGTCTTGCATTCTCAACATATCGAATTGCTTAAATTTGCCAAATCGAAGGCTGACAAACTGGTAGTTGCTTTGAATGACGATTACAGTTGTAATTTCTTGAAAGGGGACGCAAGGCCGATTGTGCCTTTAGAACATCGAATGGCAGTTATGAAATCACTGAAATTTGTAGATTTTGTGACATCATTTTCAGAATTTACACCATTGGAAATCATTAAAAAAATCAAACCCGATTGTATTATCAAGGGGTCAGATTATCTTAAAAATGAAGTTATCGGTTTGAATGAGGTTCAAGGTAATGTGTTTCTATTTCCTTACAAAGAAGGAATTTCTACCACAAATATTTTGAATAAAAGTCTTGTGGACTAGTTTTTGCACTGGCAAGGTTTGCAATCGCATTTTGGCATGCATTTATCATTGCAGCAGCACATCCCATCTTTTTTGCAATGGCATGAATCAGCACATTTATGGGAACAACCGACCATAGCCAAACAAATCGCTAAAGCGAATAGAATATTTTTCATAATTATCTCCTCTAATCTATTTATCTGAGCTATTGATAAATAGGGAAATATGGCGATTAAAAAATGGAAATTAATCGATAAGAAAGCTAAAAAACAACTAGAGCGAAAGTGTTACTTTTGTGACGTTGATGATTATGCATGTCTAAACGTGCATAGAATTTTGCCCGGTGAAGAAGGTGGAATATATTCAGAATTCAACAGTATTTGCACGTGTAGTAATCACCATGCACTTATCCATTCTGGCCAAATTAAGATAGATCGCAAGTATTATTCTTCGTCTGGCAAATGGGTGTTGCATTATTGGGATTTAGATGGTGTGGAACATTGGGATTAATTTTTGAAAAGAACAAATGTAATCCGTCATATTTTTTGTGTTCTATTCTTCCGATTTCTCTGTATCCATATTCAACCATTTTATTGATTACATCCAAATCAATATTGGGGAAGAAACAATTATGACACTCAATTAAAACTTTTGGCGAATGGGTTCTGAGTGTTTGTTTGGCTCCTTCTAATACTTCAATTTCTGCTCCTTCAACATCGATTTTAATAAGTGTAGGGATGATTTTGGGAATAGTTTTATCAAGTGTTGAACAATTAACAATAATAAGTGGATCATCGTCGTAAACTACAACAGATTCCATTTTTTGAGACATATAAATCAAATTGCTAGTATTCACTAATGCTAAGGGGAATAGGGTGTATTTAGTAAAAGCATTTAACTCTATTTGAATTTTCATTTCATCTAGAAATTTCTGAATTGGGTCAAAGGCTAATACTTCAGCTCCATGAGCAAGGGCTTTTAAAGTATAAGAACCGAGATGAGAACCTATATCTAAAACAACGTCGCTTTCTGAAGGATGCCAGAGTTTATCTTGTATATCTCTTTCTGCTTCCAAATGCTGATAAACAAGTTTTTTAGGAAAAGTCGAAAATTCAGGTTCTATCTTGTAATTCTTTCCTTTAAATTCAATTAACATTATAGAATTAGAGTGGAATCTGTAGGAAAGAATGGTAGATATTTTTATGACATTTCGAGAATTTCTTAATTTGCAGTCTAAAGGTCATATGGATTTGGTCAAGCAACCTGTTAGAATGCCTGCGAAGGGCAATTCATTTAGTCGTGCGTTTTCGGCCGGAAAGGTTAAGAATCCATTTCGACCAGCAAGACTGAGTGCCTCAAATTCCGTGACGATGATGCCTTCCAATTTAAATTAAAAACCACTTGCATTAAGATTCGACTTAAGATATAGTTTGTACTTGCAGCAAACACATTGTCCAAACCATAAGGAATCAGGGAATATGGAAAATACAAATGTCTTGTCGAAGTACGCTGAACTTTATGATCGCAACGAATTTGCAACTCTCAATGAGGAAATGAGTTTTGCGGATTATCTTCAAAACATGAGAGCAAATCCGAAATTGGCTCGAAATGCTTTTCAGTATGTTTATGATATGATTATGTCAAAGGGGGTTAGCACCTTTGAACGATATCGTAAGACTTATACTAAGTATCATTTCTTCAATGACAGCATTATCCCTGTTTTTGGTTTAGAAGAAACATTAAGCAGTTTGGTTGATTTTATTCACGGTGCGGCTGGGCATTATGGCACTGAAAAACGTGTGCTGCTTCTTCATGGGCCTGTCGGTTCTGCTAAGTCAACGATTTGTCGGCGACTGAAGCGGGGATTGGAAGAATATTCCCGTACTAAAGAAGGTGCTTGGTACACTTACAAGTGGGTGAATCTCCCTGTTGAAAAGGATGATAAGGGTCCAGCTATCTTTACTAATTCAGAGGATATTTCTCCTTTGAATGAAAATCCGATTAAACTTATGCCTCGCAAAATGCGGGATGAGTTTTTGAAGGAATTGAATAAAACTCATTTGGATCAACTTACTGATGATCAAAAAGAAGGCGCTTATTCGTTAACTTCTGAGGGTGACTCCAATCCTCGATGCAAGTTGTTTATGAGTTTATTACTTAAGCGTTACAATGGCGATTGGATGGCAGTCGTCACAAATCATATCCGTGTTATTCGTAGGGTTCATTCGGAAACGGACCGTGTTGGAATTGGTACTTTTCAACCGAAAGATGAAAAGAATCAGGATTCAACCGAATTAACTGGCGATATGAATTATGGCATGATCGCCCATTTTGGCAAGGATAGTGATCCGAGAGCGTTTGAATTTGACGGCGAATTGGAAGTTGGCAATCGAGGAATTGTTGAATTTATTGAAGCCTTGAAATTGGCAAATGAATTCCTTTATGATTTACTCGGTGTTTCGCAAGAGCATCAGATTAAACCTAAGAAATTTGCTCAAGTTGTTGTGGATGAAGTCCTTATTAGCCACACAAACGGTCCGGAGTTAGAAAGGCTGAAGAACAATCAGTTTA
>OFRG01000825.1_pt1 | contig 10585 bp, 19 predicted proteins | sample 1543071 | NCBI WGS metagenome assembly OFRG01 (sample SAMN07774222, study PRJEB24372) | wastewater metagenome | isolation source: WWTP Verbania (Effluent) | place: Italy: Verbania | collected 2015-12 | reverse complement strand
CTAGAACCAAAAAGGTAAAAAACCATGAAAGTCTTATTAAAAAACGTCCGTTTGTCATTCCCTTCTTTATTCAAAACAGAACAATACGCTGGTGAAGATACTGAAAAATACGCCGCAACATTCTTAATCCCCAAGTCCGACACAAAAACCGTCAATGCTATTGAACAAGCTTGCAAACAGGCACTTGTTGAAAAATACGGTGAAGGCAAAGTGCCGAAAGGCTTTAAGATGCCGCTTGTCGATGGTGATGACAAAGAGTATCAAGGTTATGCCGATTGCGTTTGCATCAAAGCCAACACCAAAAAACGCCCAACGCTTGTAAACCGCGACAAAACGCCAATCGCTGAAGAAGATGGTATTTTATACGGCGGTTGCTACGTCAACGCATCTATTGACGTATGGGTGATGGATAACTCTTACGGTAAAAAAGTGCTTGCCAGTCTTAACGCTATTCAATTCGTCAAAGACGGTGAAGCGTTTGGTACTAAGTCAGACGGTGCGGATGACTTTGAAGATTTAGACGATGAGTTTTAAGTCTTAACAACACCACATCCACTAGGCGCAGCAATGCGCCTTTTTATTTGCCTAGTTTACATTCTCTTTAATCTTCTATATAATTTAATATCCACTAACATATAGAGATTAAACAGTGAAAATAAACCAAGTAATGCGTGTCACCATTGGTGAACACACACTACCCATAGGGCATAAGAATATGATGGGTAGTTTGACCGAAGTTTGGAAGATAGGTAACGCTTACCGCACCCAACGAGGTTTGCCTGAATTAGACCTAAGTAATTGGTTGCGTAGCCCTGAAACTTTAGAATATGTGAAAGTTGTTGAACACGACCTTAATTTTAAATCCGTTGCCAGCACGGATTTAAGCACTAAAGGTACGACCCTCGCTAAAACCATTGATTCCCCCTTGATAGTGGCAAAACGCGGAAAAGGTGGCGGTACTTGGGCGCACCTTTATATACTTTTAGATGCTGCCGCTCGTTTAGACCCTCAGTTTAAACACAAAATGTATAAAACATTTGTTGAGGGTAAACTTCTACAATGGCGTGATGATGGGGGCGATGAGTTTATTAACCTCAACATCGCTATTGACGCTTATCTTCCTGAGCGTGATGGTATGGATAATGTGAACGTGTTTATTTATGTTGCCAAACAACTCAAAGCTAAAATACTCTCACCTTATGACACTTGGAACACTGCATCATTACCGCAGTTGGAAAAAAGGGCAAGGTTAGAAAAAGACCTTTGTAATTATCTTCGCTTAGGTATGATTCGTAACTATGACCACTTAAAAGAAGTTATCGCTAAAATCTAACCGCACGGCGCAGCGATGCGCCTTTTTTATAACTAAAACGGGACACTCCCAAAAAATGATTATTTTAGATTCCGAGACGTACACAAACTATTTTCTAGTATCAATGCTCGATACTACCACCAACAAAACGATTGATTTTGAGCTATACGACAATCACCAGATTGATAGTAAAAAACTAGCCGCTATCCTACGCCAACACACCACATTAGGTTTTAATTCATCAAACTATGACTTACCTGTGATTGTTGCAGCATTGCGCGGTGATACTAACGCGCAAATAAAACAATTAAGCGATGATATTATTAACGCGCCTAAAGTATGGCCTGTACTTAAAAAGCATAAAATCAATATACCGCAAGGTTTTGACCATATCGACATTATAGAATTGCCCATCGGCCAAGCCTCACTAAAAATCTACGGTGGCAGACTTCATGCCCCAAAGTTGCAAGACTTGCCGATTGAGCCAAGCGCAATAATCACACCCGAACAACGCGAAACCTTGCGCCTGTATTGTCATAATGACTTGCAAGTCACGCGCATTTTGTATGAAGAACTAAAGCCTCAAATCGCCTTACGCGAACAGATGAGCAAACAATACAACATCGACTTACGCTCTAAATCTGACGCGCAAATTGCTGAGAACATCATAAAACACGAATTAGAGGCCAAAAACATCGACTGTACGCGCCCCACAGTGAAAATAGGCACAACGTACAAATACACCACACCTAAGCACATTACATTCAAAAGCCCGTTATTTAATGACTTGGTGTCGATGATAGAACGGACTGATTTTGTCGTGAATGATAACGGCCAAGTGGCGTTACCCGATGAATTACTGACTAAAATATCGTTTGATGGTGCGGAGTATCAACTTGGAATTGGAGGTATTCATTCTTGCGAATCGTCACAAGCTGTCATTGCTAAAGATGATGAATGTTTGTTTGATATTGATGTTGCCAGTTATTACCCGTATTTAATCATTGATGGTCAATACTACCCCAAACATTTAACCCGTGAGTTTTTGACTGTTTACGAATCAATCGTTAATCGTCGTATTGAAGCCAAACGCAACAAAGACACCGTGACAGCCGATTCACTGAAGATTACCGTCAATGGTTCGTTTGGCAAATTCGGCTCTAAATACTCTTTTTTATACTCGCCCGACTTATTGATTAACACCACAATCACAGGACAACTAACCCTGTTAATGTTGATTGAGATGATAACCAATGCAGGAGGCAAGGTTAAAAGCGCAAATACTGACGGTATAGTCATATTGTGCAAGCGTGATAACGTGCAAGCAATACGCGACACGGTAAGTCTGTTTGAACTAAACACTATATTTACGATGGAATATACCGAATATCGCGCCCTGTACTCAATCAACGTCAATAACTATTTAGCTGTCAAACCTGACGGCAAAGTCAAAGGTAAAGGGCAATTCGCATCTAATAGCCTTGCCAAAAATCCAACAAACGCTATTTGTGTACAAGCTGCAATCGCATATCTGACAAAACAAACGCCTATCAAAGAGACAATTTTACAGTGTCAAGATATACGCCAATTTATAACCTTGCGAACCGTACAAGGTGGAGCGACAAAAGACGGCGTAAACATTGGCAAGTCAATCCGATGGTATCACTCAACAAGCACCCATAGCGCGATACACTACGCCAAAAACAACAACAAAGTACCTAAAAGTGACGGGGCTATGCCGCTACTCAATTATCCCGACTCACTACCACCTGATATTGATTATCAATTTTACATTCAAGAAGCTAAAAACATCATAAGAAGCGCAGGTGTACATCATGCGTGAGTCAGAACTAGAGAAAAAACTGGTAAGCCACATCACTAAACTAGGCGGAATAGCCTATAAGTTTTCATCACCAAACCGCAAGAGCGTACCTGATAGACTTTGTGTTATGCCCAATGGCCGCGCCTTCTTTGTAGAGTTAAAAGCAGAAGGCAAAGCACCAACACCGCTACAACATCACGAACATGAGTTATTGCGTTCACTTGGCCATACAGTATTAGTTATTGATAATGTGGGAGACGTTTATGCCATCGCGTGACGACTTGCACAAATACCAAGAGCGTATGATTAACTTCATATACACCACGCCCAAATGTGCGCTATGGGCTGGGCTAGGACTAGGTAAGACAATCACCACACTAAGCGCGATAACCGACCTAATCGACAGTATGGCAGTGGCTAAAGTGCTAATTGTCGCACCCTTGCGCGTTGCCAATAGCGTATGGCACAAAGAAGCCTCTAACTGGCAACACACTAAGCACCTAAAATTTAGTATCGTCACAGGCAGCGAAAAGGAACGACTATCAGCACTACACAAGACAGCCGATGTTTACGTTATCAATCGTGAGAACGTACATTGGATAGTTGAACATTACGCTAAGAAATGGCCGTTTGATATGATTGTTTTAGATGAAGCAAGCAGCTTCAAAAGCTCATCAAGCCAACGATTCAAGTCATTACGCAAAACAATACCATTCACCAATCGCCTAGTCGAATTAACAGGAACACCGTCGCCCAATGGCCTACTAGATATATGGTCGCAAATGTATTTATTAGATTGTGGTGAGCGTTTAGGCCGCAGCATGACAGCTTATAAACAGCGATTCTTTGAAGCAGGTTATAACGGCTATTCATTCAAGCCCGTCAAGAGTGCCGATAGAATCATTCACAAACTGATTGATGATATTGTCATATCGCTAAACGTCGATGATTATTTAGAAATGCCCGATAGAATTGATACGGTTATCAGAGTGTCATTGCCTGCATCGCGCATGGTTGAGTATAAGCAGCTTGAGCGTGAATTTCTGATACAGATTAACGATAATAATATCGTTGCGTATAACGCCGCCACGCTTGCAGGTAAATTATTGCAATACTGTATTGCTGAAGGGACTCCTGTTGTAACGTCAAAAGGTTTAATCCCTATCGAAAAAATAAAAGACACAGATTTAATATGGGACGGTGAAAAGTTTGTAACTTGCTACGGTTCTGTTTGCAATGGGTTTATGGATGTTGTAAACTGTTACGGTGTTCTAATGACGAAAGAACATAAAGTCCTTACAACAGTTGGCTGGAAAACAGCAAAAGAGGTTTTAAATGGCGAATTGTGCGAAAGATTTAACAGGGAATACTTACGGAATCCTAACTGTTTTACAAAGAGCTGGTTCAAGCAATGGGAAAGCAGTTTGGTTATGCCAGTGTTCTTGCGGGGAATTAGTGGAACGACAAAGCCAAAGTTTGCGCTCAAAACATCGAAAAAAATCAGAAAAGTCATGCGGATGTTTACAGGGGAAATGGACAAAAACACACGGTATGACACGAACTCGCCAGTATGTGATTTGGGCAAACATGATTTCACGATGCTACAACAAAAAGGACAAAGATTACAAAAACTACGGCCTTCGTGGAATAACCACCTGTCAAGAATGGAAGGATTCTTTCGCACTTTTTTGGGAAGATATGCAGGAAGGTTATTTGGAAAATTTAACTTTAGACAGAATCGACAATTCTCTTGGGTATTTCAAAGAGAATTGTCGATGGGCAACTATTCAACAACAGAGCAGGAATACACGAAAAACGGTAATGATTTGGACACCGAAAGGCGAAATGTGCGTAACAGAAGCTGCGGAAACTTTTGGAATAAAGACCATAACCCTTCATGCGAGGGTATTTCGATACAAATGGCCGAAAGAAAAGTGGTTCATAAAACCAAAGTCTATGATTTGATAAATTGCGGTAAAGATAACCGATTTACAGTTGTCGGACTAGACGGAACACCGTTGATTGTCCACAACTGTAACGGCGCAATGTACACCGATGAGCTAAAGAATTGGACTGAAATACACTCGGCAAAACTTGATGCAATAGATGACATTATCAGCGAAAATAGCGATGAAAACTTGCTAATCGCCTACAACTACAAAACCGACTTGATACGCCTGCAAGCCCGTTATCCCGATGCCGTTGTCCTAGATAAGAACCCACAGACCATCGAGCAGTGGAACAAAGGGCAAATCAAAATGTTATTAGCTCACCCTGCGTCCTGCGGCCATGGAATTAACCTTCAGCATGGAGGCTCTATTATCGTATGGTTTGGTTTGAATTGGTCGCTTGAACTCTACCAACAATTTAACGGACGCTTACACCGACAAGGGCAAACTAAACCTGTACGGGTGGTACATATTGTCGCAGATGGTTGTATAGATGATAAAGTCATGCTTGCGATTGAGAACAAATCCGAAACACAACAGGAACTACTAAACGCATTAAAACTAATTTAATCCAATAAAAAGCCACTAATCAAAGTGGCTTTTTTAATACAATGCGGCGGTTGTGGGTAGTTAAACAAATGTTGTTTTTAAAATACCTATACGCACTGCATCATCGTTGTTTCTTAAAACGTCGGTTAATAACGATATTGCATCATGCAACTTATCGCGCTTTGATAGTTGCGCCTCTGTCGCTGTTTGCCAGTCGTCAACATGACAAGCAAGGCGTATTTTATTAGCAACATCTTGAATGTAAGCAGGGAAATGAGCTTTGTTTTGAGCATTAACAAACAGTGCGCCAGCCATACGCTTATAACTATCGCCTGATTCATTCCGATATTTAATCAGGTTATCAAATATCCATTCGTAAACTTCAATTTTTAGCTTGGGACTAATAGCTAAAGCAATGTCTATAAAAAGCAAAGGGTGAACCCATGTGTTAGAGCCTCGACCACGCCCTTTAGCCAAGACAGAACTTGCACCATGCTTTTTTTCAAGCTCAGTAATAAACTCTTTTGTCGATAAAGAATTTAGCCATTGTGATAAATTAAATTCAGCCATACCGTTTGTTGTTCGCCAAATGTTGCCAGCTTTCACAAGCGATGTTGCGGAAAACATTTCTGTTTTGCTATTTTGCTCGACTTCACAGCCAAAAAGCTCGCGCTTCATAATTACAGCGGTTTTCATAACATCACCAATAGTTAATCTAAAAATACATTTTAATATAGATATATTATTTAGTAAACAGTTTTATATGATTGTTTGCTGTTAAAACCCTGTCAATTTGGGACAATATAAAATCCAGGCAATAAAAAAGCCCATATTTCTATGAGCTGATTTACGGTCAGGAACTCCCAACCCAATACCTAAAATGGTGCGCTTCGCATCGAGTGGCGTTTCAGGCTGTACAGTTATTCTAGCCTACTTTTTCCCATGTTTCAAAGTACGCTTATAGTAATTAAGAGCCGTTTGATAGTTTTGCAGTGCATGTTCATGACACCACGCCATAAAACTATCATAGTTTATTTTTAGCTCAATGCACAACTCACGCAGAGTTATCATTTTGTTTTTGTATTTAATCAGCATTATGGCCTTCCGAAAAACTCATTTTGTGATCTGTCGTAGTCGATACGCACGTTTGCAAATCCATAAGGATCTTGAATTAGTTTAACGCCGCATAATTCTAAAATACGCAACGCACTAGAAACAATTGGCTTTGCTTCTCGATCTTCAATCTCGACTTGTAAAAACGTACCATTTCGCCGTGAACGACAGTACATTTCTAAATCACTGATTGCCTGCCATATCGCGTAATCTTTTAGTGTTTGATTCATTGCAACTTCTCTCTATCAAGTTTTTGGCAAAAAGCAGCAGCGGAATCAAAATCACAATCACGTCTAATCATTGTGCCTGTCACTCGCTTGTAGTTTAATCCAAGCCTTCTGCATTTTTCAGCGACAGTGATGCGCGGTAAAAGAATGCTGTCATCAATAACAGTCCGCCTACGCCACCTATTTTTTAATGATTCTTCGCTAATTCCCAGCTTACTTGCGTAGTCATTGACAATAACTTTATCAAAAATACGCTTAGTGTTTTTTGGGTTTTCAAGCTTCCATCCTTGCGGACTACAACCATCACCAACAATCGGAAAGCCAGCATCTTGCAGCTCAATCAAGCAACGCTGAATTGTGCGAAGCGAATAATCAATCCCCATTTCGGCAAGATTTTGTTTTATATCATGAGTTCCTATTTTTTTCGTTGTTTTCAGCATGAATAAAATTTGCATCATGTTAAAAACAGCAGTGCCACACTTTTTATTACCCATTTTTTGCCTCCCTTTGTTTTCTTGTTGATATTGCATGATTCATTGCTGCAAAAAAATCACCATGATGATAAACGCCTCAACATCGCAGTTGTGACCGCGATTACCATTAAACGGATTCATACGCTTATTCATCGCTGAACCCCGTATCGCTAAATAAACACCAGTCAATAATAAATGCACAGATAATAATACTCATTTTGTAATCCATCCCGCTAAGTCATGTAATGTAATTTCTACGCCGTGATGATTCATCAAATTAACAAACTTGCACCGCCAGTATGCAGGAATTTGCTCACGGTCACGCCATTTGCAAACAACGCCATATTCGAGGCCGAGTGCATTTGCCACGCGCAATGCGTCTAACTGTTCAAATGCTTCTTTAATTGTCATTTTATAGCTCCAATTGCTGTTTTAACGGTTCGTTTTCGTTGTTATCACAACACAACTCTGCCGCCTCATAATCGCCACCATGGTATTTTTCGCAAGTTCCACATTTGTAATTTTCATCTGGCGCACAACAATGAATCGCATCGTAATCATCATCGTGGTCTTTTCCGCACGCAGCACAACTAAAAATTGTTTTAACACTCATAACATCACCTTGTTAATCTGTTTGATTTTTACAACATACCCGCATTTATTAGCGAACAACATAAACGCTCCACGGTATTGACTTGCTATCAATCCACTGGCTTTCATGCGCCCCAATGTGCGAACGCTGCAACCAAGCGCATCAGCGACGATTGCATCGCCACCCATGTTTTTTACTAAGTCGATAAACTCTAATCTTGTCATATATCCCCCTGTTTGTGTTAGCCAATAATAAGACAAATAAAAGACAAAAACAAGACAAATAATTGTTGTGTTTTGAAATAGTCATGTTATATTTAGATCATGCAAAACGAGGAGAGCGAAAATGTTTGGACTAAACGAAAAAAATGCAGTTGCGAGAGCAACGCAAAAAGCAGACGGTCGAGACGATGAAATGACCAGATCGATGTGGGCTTACAAGTTTCGGCAGTTGCGAAGTGGTCAGTATAAAGACTACGTCACCGAAGCCGAAAAGCCAGCTATTGAAGAAAAAAAGCGTCTTGAGGCTGAACGTCAAAAAGCGATTGTTTACAGTGATAAAGATGTTGAATTATCACGACACATTAACTACAACGAGTAAAAAATTATGAATAATGCAGAGCAAGTGGCGTATCAAAACATGTTGCGTGAATGTGAAAACAGCATGTTTGGAGATGATGTACAAGAGGATGACTTTGCAATACCAGAGTGGATTGATGCAAATGTCGATTTACCCGTACAAGGTTGCATGGTGTGGGCTGCTGTGCCGAGTGCTGTTTTATGCGCGTACCAAACGTTTTTATTGTATCAAGACAGTGATGGTTATTGGCGAGATAACACAGGGATTTTATTTTTTCGTAAAGTAGCGTTTTGGCAGTCTGTTGATGTTCCTGTTTATAAAGGCACTTGCTAATGAAAATCATGGAAGGCTGTTACAAAGGATACCGATTTCAGTTTGCGTACTCAAGCGCGACTGAGTTAAAGCTATTGATTTTGAGCTTTCAGAATACTATTGATCTAGTGTTTTGTGAAGTTTATCTAGCTCATAACGGCCAAGCAGTAAGGCGCAAGCACCAACAAACTACGATTAGCGAGGATTGTATATGACAGAGAACACCACACAAGCGGCTGAGTGCTTGTCGCAGTTGATGCAAGAGTTAGAAGCGTGGTGGGTATTAAGAGGATTTTATAATGAGCAATGAATTAGTAAGCGCAAGTCTAAAAGCCAAAAAAGTGACGTTGGCAGGCGGTAGAACCGGTGGTGCTTACGTTGAAGAATATGAAGCGGTTGGCGGTTTAACAATTCGTGACTATTTTGCAGCAAGAGCCATGCACGCACAATTATCACAAATTGATAGCGATGGCTTTGACGTAAATTACAAACTGATTGCTAGTGATGCGTATTTAGCGGCGGATGCAATGATTGAAGCACGCACCAAGCTCTAACGCCGAGCGTAACGCGCCAGCCACAGGCTAACGGTATTTTGTTGCTTGGGTACTGGTCGCGTTGACGTAGAGTTAGAAAGCGGTTGACGATTAACGATAAAGTGCGGAGGCTGTTGTGAGTCATTTAAGAAAAATTGCGGCTGATTTAGGCCGAAGTCAGATAAAACAAGATGTCGTAGATGCTGTATTGATTCGGCTAATTCTTACAGGCTGGTTTGTTTTTTGGATTGGAATGTGGTGGATTGGGCGTAGCGTCTAACTATTAGCATAAGGGGTGATATGCCCACAGATTTAAGCCTGTGCGGTGTAATCAGGAATATAAAACAATGCGCGATAAGTGGCTGGCATATCATCCCACTTGACGTAGAGTTAGATACGAGGCATACGATGATTGAGTTATTGAATTGTGATTGCATGGAATATATGGCTACCGTGCCTGATAAATACTTCGACTTGGCCGTGGTCGATGTCCCGTACGGAATTGGCGAAAATGGCGACAGAAATAAAAGCCGTTGCAAATTAGCCATTGCTAAAGATTACAAAGCTTTTGCTGGTGGTGATGTTTCCGCGCCTGAAAAAACATATTTTGATGAACTATTAAGAATAAGCAAAAATCAAATTGTATGGGGTGCAAACCATTTTATAAGTCGATTGCCAATTGATAGCAGTTGTTGGCTTGTTTGGGATAAAGATAATGGCATGAATGATTTTGCTGATTGTGAGTTGGCTTGGTCAAGTTTTAAGTCTGCCGTTCGTAAGTTCAAATACACTTGGCATGGTATGCGGCAAGAAAACATGAAAAATAAAGAAGCACGAATCCACCCGACACAAAAACCTGTTGCCCTGTACGAATGGCTTTTAACTAACTACGCCAAGAAAGGCCAAAAGGTTTTTGATTCGCATTTAGGCAGTGGTAGCAGTGCCATAGCCGCCCACTATTTCGGTGTTGATTTTGTGGGGTGTGAGTTGGATAAGGATTATTTTGAGGCGGCTAAGGCGCGTTTTGATATGGCCACGAAACAATTGGCTATGAGTATCTAACTACCAACGCATAAGGCGCAAGCACCACAACAATAATAGACCTGCATAAGCGACTGGGTGCT
>OFRG01000824.1_pt1 | contig 10586 bp, 7 predicted proteins | sample 1543071 | NCBI WGS metagenome assembly OFRG01 (sample SAMN07774222, study PRJEB24372) | wastewater metagenome | isolation source: WWTP Verbania (Effluent) | place: Italy: Verbania | collected 2015-12 | reverse complement strand
TCCAACTTGACATTCTCGACCCGGCCAATCGGATTCCCGTCTTTGTCAACCCGCTCGCTCTTGTCGTCCAAGGCAACCATACGGGCGTTGTACATGCCCATTGCTTTCATGGATTGTGCAACAGCCTCGAGCGCCGCCGTCCCGCCAGAAGCCAGTTCGTTGATGAACTGTTCTTTTGTCGCAAAGTCAGTGCCTCGCCCCCAGAGGCCGAGCCGGTCAGCAAACAACAAGTTCTCAGGCTCCGTTGCGCTCGTGGCGGTCCAATAACCAACACGGGCAGACGGCAGTGCATTCTGCAACGCGATGCCGGCCAATGCTTGAGCACTCGGTTTCCCAGGTTGACGGCCTCCCGAAGATGCCCCGGTGCTGTTCGCCATCATGTGAGCTTCGTCGAAAGCAATCACGCCATCGAATGCTTTTGCACCGGCGATCATTTCGCGCAACTGCTCGTCGCTGTATTTTTTCAACTCGTCAATCGATTTACCCGTCGCACCGGCAGCAGCGGAGAGCAACGCCTGACGGTCCATGTTCTCCGTGGAGCGTTGGCCAAGCCAGTTCACAAGAATGTCAAGATTCTGCGGCTGCGTCTTGTCTCGCGGACCCGAACGTAACGTCGGGTATGGGACAAAGCAAACCCCATCCTTTGGCGGTTTGTCGCCTTTCAGTTTGTCGAACTCGAAAATGCGGCTCGGATCACCACCCATGTCGGCGAAATCCCGCTTCGCATCATTGATGAGTCCATAGTTTTTCGACAACCAGACGTGTTTCGTGCGTCCCTGGTTTTCGTTGTCGATGATCGTACCGGCAACAGATCGACCCTTACCGCTACCGGTTCCATCGCCGTTCAGCGCGCCGCGGCGATATGGTACGCCGCCTTCTTCGGCTGGAAGGAATTGCGAATGTGCCTGTCCCATCAGGCAGATGGTTTCAAGCCCCGCTTCTGACACCCCAAGCGGGGTTTCGATCACGGAGCCATCTGGTAACTTTGTCTTGACCGTCTTGCCTTCGATAAGGTCTGGAGAAAGAAGTGGTCGATAGGTGATTTTCGGCAGGTTCACTGCTGACATGGCGGACGATTCCACCAGCGGAGTGACGTGTTTCTTCATGCCGGCAATTTTAATCGTCGGCTTGAAATCATCGTAGACGCTCGCACCAAGTTCGGATTGATCTCGTACGTCAACTTCGGCAGGAGCATCGTCAGCAGAATCTTCAATTTTTGCGAGCGATGCAACGCGCAATTTCCCTATCTGGTCGTAAACCAGTTGGGGTACATTGAGCGCAACTCGCTTCGCAGATTTTCCGCCAGATGCTCCGCTGCTTCCCTTGGCGGCTTTCCGCTTAGGCTTGCCTCCAGGTTGTCCAGATGATCCCGGAGGACCGGCCACTCCTGTCCCGGCAGGCTTCGCTTGATCTCCTGATCCAACGTTTCCGGGTCGTCCACCAGGAAGCTCATTGTCACCGCTGGCGTACGATGAATCGCTTTCGCCTCCACCAGCGGCAACAGTTCTTCCGGGGTTGCCGTCATCGCCAGCGCCAGACAGTTCGGCATCCCTGGCCTGATCGCTCCCACCTGCCTCAGCATTTGTCCCGCCAACACGTTCACCGGATGTGACATCACCAATCGCGGGTCGATCATTACGAACCCCTTCTAGCATGGTCATGAGTTCGGGAATGCTCTCGACATCCCCTGTCACTACTGTACCAGATTTTCCGCCCGTTTTGTCAATAACCAGAACGCGAGTTCCGAAGTTCGTTCCGTACTTCTTGTACTCATCACCACTAACGCCAACGTTGGCTCGCAGGTCGTAACCGTTCAAGGAAAGTTTCTTGAACCACTCTCGATAGGTGGCGGCATCCATCGACATGCCGGCCTTCTTCTTGCCGTCTCGCGAAATGCCGCCACTGACGATAGCGACAAGCCGCCCCCCAGGTTGCAACAGTTGAATCGCCTGTGTGATGTGATTCGCACCCGTCATCAGGTCTTTTTTGTCTCCCAGCCGGCCAGCGGTTTGCGAGAACGGCGGATTCATCACCACGACGGTTGGCTTGACCTTGAGGATTGCGCCGATCTGCGATGCGTCTTCGAGGGTTACTTTGTCGTCACCGAGTTGATCCTTCAGGAATTCAGCACGCTTCGGATCAAGTTCGTTTGCAAAAACCGTCGCGCCGCTATTGCCTGCCTGAGTCGCAAGACAGCCAGTGCCAGCAGTCGGTTCAAGCACAACATCGGTGCCGTCGAGGTTCGCTAACCATGCGACGGCGTAAGCGTAGTGTGGTGGCGTTGAAAACTGCTGGAACGCCACCTTGTTGCCGCTGCGATTTGTCTGCGTCGGGAGGGTGGCTACTTGCGCTGCGATGCGATTCGCTTCCGCAATGGCATCAGGCAGGTCAACCGTTGGATCGGTTGCACCATTCAGCGCTTTGTTGAATCCAGCCTCCAGGGAATCGTAAACTCCGCTTGGATCATGGGCGCCCTGGGCACGTGTGCCGCCGTAAGCGTCGTCAGCATGTGTGAGAACGTCCTTTGCCGTGATGACCTCGCCGTTCCGAAGACGATTCGCAAACGTGTCGGCTAATGTTAGTCGCGGCGAACGTGTTGATGATGGTGCAATCGGTTCCTGTTTATTCTCGAACTCCCCGATTACCTTGTCCATGCCAACGCCGAGTGTACTGGCGAAATCCGCATTATCTTGCATACCCCTTGGCTGATTTTGTGCCAACGGTTGCGGCGCAGTATCTTCCTTCCCCTTCAGTTCCCGCAGCGTCTTCGGCGTAAAGTAAAAATCCAACTCTGCCCCGGCATTGACCAACTCCTCGATGCTGATGTACCCCAACTCGCCGCCATCTTGGAACGGGTCTGCGAGGCCAAACGCTTGTTGCACACCACCGTCTTTGTCCTTCTCGGTGATGTACCAATCGCCGCCTGGGGTGAAGTAGTGCAGGTGTGCGACGGCGTTTTCGCCAAGCCCATCCTGATCGTAGGTCGCTGGCATGTTGGCGATGCGGTTCGCCAACTCGGCCATCTTCTCCTTGAAGTAGTCGGCCTCCTCACCACGCAATGCAGAGTTGACGGTCGCCATCTGCCCCTTCGGCATGAACGGCTTCAGGTCGTGCATCGTCTTTGCCGACGAGAAACTTGCCTCCATCCCAAGCGATGCTTTGACACCTGATGTCATGTCTTTGACAGGCATCGGGATATCGCCGCCATCGTTAGTTGGGAGTGGCGATTTTGCATCAAGCCAATCGTCGATGGCGTCCAGTTTGGCCTTCGTCTCTCGGTTGACGTTCCCACGCAATGCCGAGGCGTTCTTCCGCCCCCACTGCGTGCCTGATGCGTCACTGATGTTAGCTTTTTGGCGAGTGCGATCATCGACAAGTTCCTCGCGCATCCGTTTCGCCCAACTTTCACGCTCGGCGTGCGTCAATTCCTTGCCGCGAGATTCATTCACGGTCCAGGATGAACCGGATGATCCAGACATGAAAATAGGATGCTCTCCGAGTTTCACGTCGGCATAACGGTCTTCCGCAGATGCCATCGGCTTATTCGCATTGACAATCATCTCCCGCAACTGCTCATCGCTGTAGCGCGTCAACTCCTTGATCGACTTGCCGCTTACGCTGGCGGCTTGCGAGAGCAATGCGGCGCGGGCCTGCACCTTGGCGTCATCGACGGCATTGGCTGGCTGAGATGCTGCCTCCTCAGTGGCCTTTTGCCTTCGTGCTAAATCTGGCGACTCAATCACGTCCAGCACAATCGGCTTCTCGATATCCTTCGGGCTGACGTGCTTCTCTTTGCCATCGGCTCCCTTGACCTTGACGTACTCCGTCCGCTCCGCACCACCAAACGGAGCCCATGCACCGCCCGGCTTGTCGCTCGTTGGTGCAATGCCCTGCATCAGCATGACATGCCCGCCCGTCACCTCGAACGGTTCATTGTTGATCCAGACCTGCTGCCCTTTCTTGAATCCGCCAGGGATCTCCTCTGCTTTGGCCTTTCTCGCAGCCTCCTCCGCTGCAATCTTGTCTCGGCCAACGTAGTCCTTGATCGCCTCCGTTGTCGCCTTGTTCGACTTCGGCAACTTGATGCCCGTCGTCGCTGTGAACAGTTCGCGATAGATCGGGTTGCGCGTATCGAACATGCCGTTCTCGATCACGCGCGTATCTTTGTCCGCGATGGATTTGGCGACCTTCTCAAGGTCTTTCTTCAGCCCTGCTTTTGTGGTAGCGGTTGCCTTGTCTTTCTGCTCCTGGGTCAGATTAGCAAACCGCTCTGACGCCAAATCCTTCGCGTAGAATTTCTCAAATCCCTTGTCAACGAAGGCATTGATATCAACCGGTTCGCCATTCTTCGGTTCAGCCTTCTTCGCCTTGCCATCTGGCACGCCCTCCTTGGCCCACACGGTCATCTCACGAAGCCGACGCAGTTGCAACTCAAGTTTTGCCTTCCCAGGGCCGGTAGCGTCCACTAGCGCCGCCTCGGCGCCAACAGCTAACTCGCCAATGCGTTCCAGCACCTTATCGCCATGCTTTTCCAGCAGCTTTTTGAACGCAGTTTTTGCCGCCGACTTCTGCGCTGGCGTCAACTCGCCAGCGTGCTTATCCAGATCGACCTTCTTCTTGGCAGGAGCCTTCGCTTTCGCTTCCTTCTTCGGCTTCGGCGCCTTGCCCCCAGCCTTCACCGCCTTCTTGCGCCCGCTCGTGTCAACGGGTTTCTTGACCTGATAGCGAATCTCGCCAGTTTGGTCGTTCTTCCATCCCTTTGCCGTCTTCTTGTCTTTGCCGCGCGGCTTGCCAGAATATTCGCTCCATCCGTATCGGGCAGGCGAGATCGAGCGAGCGTACGCGCTCACGCCATCAGACTGAAAGTCGTCCTCGTGCCCGACCTGCCATTGCTCGCCGTCGTGGTAGACGACGTAATCGCCGTCCTCAAGTTCTTCCTCAGCGTCCCACATTGCCGCTTCGGTCGGCTCGTACCCGTTCGCCTCCAGCGCATTCCATGACTCGGCGTAGAACTGCGCAAGATCATCTTCTGCGTCAGGGCGCATCTCGTAGCGTGCAATGGGATGTTCAAGAATTGAAGCGAGATAAGAAAACGACATAGCATCTCCTGGAGGTTCCCGAGCGGAGATTATGCCTAAATTTGCTCATGGAATGCAAAGATGCTACCATCACAAACATGAAAGAAACCACACCACAAAACGCTATTGAAACGATCAAAAAACTGGTGAACAGCAAGGATTATTGGCTGCTCTGCTCGCCGGTCCCTCCAGACGCAATGGAGGTGTTCGCGTTGCAGGCAATGCTTGTCACGGTGTACGGCGACAAAACGACCATACTGGTCACGCCGTCAACGAGCATTTGCTTTATCGTTCGGTCTGACACAACGAAGAATCGCACGGTCACATTCCCGGCGTTGTCGTTCATGTTCGTGAAGAAGTCTGCCATACCGCGCGAAGCATGGAACAAACTGGTGAAAAAATTCCCCGATCATGTGTGCGACAAAGACCAAGACATTATTATTCCCTGTGAAGATTTCGGCTTGGCATTGAAAATCGCCGGCCTCATCGAGACTTTCTGCAAAGGCGACTTGAGGCTTGAGTTAATGCCTCATGGCACGCAGAACTAACTGCCAAATCCGATGTCGTCATTGATTTTAGTTTTTCGGCGCAGCAAAAATTGTCCAGTTCATCATCCAGATCAATGGCCGATCCATCGTCGCGACATGCGGCATCAATCTCGCTACGATCAAAACCCATAATCTCCATCCATGTAGCACGGACATCAAAAGCCAATGCTCGCGTCTCAGAGTTCATGAGTCACCTGATCGTAATAACTGTGCTTCTTGCCTCCGTTCCACGCCTTCACATCGGCCATGATGCCACCGTAATACTCCTTGGCCATCGCCTTGATCTCCTCCATCGACGGCATGCCTTCCTGCGCGTGCTTCATATCGTACAGTTTCTTGTCTTTCTTCTTCATGTTTGCCTGCACCTTCCGCTTGTCCTCCTCCTGCCTGTATCGGTCGAAACTCATCTCGGCGTTATGCGTCGAGGTTCGCGCTGGAACGTCCGGCATCTGTGAATCGCTAATCGTCCCACCAATGCCGCCAGCTGCCGCCGATCCAATCGAGATGGCAACGCTGATGATTTGAGCCGTCCGCTTCATAGACTCGATGGCAGGTTGCGCCTTCTTCCAAGTTGCCAGGCAGAGAAGGCCCATCTTGGCGATTGCTGACTTGACGGCATCGCGGGCGCCAGACGCCAATCCCTTGATCTTGTCGGCAAGTGCTGACAAGTGTTTGCTCACGATGGACTCGGCGGCTTTGCTCGCAGCGGGGGGGATCTTGAGCGATGCAGGGTCCGGCACAGCAGAGGCAGCGATCTGCTCTGATTCGTCGTCGCCTGCATTGTCAATCGCAGCCATCGCGTTCTGCACCCAACGGTCGGCCTCCTCGCTCCAAAACTCGGCAGCCTTGGCGTCTTGCTTTACTCCCTTCGACTTCGGCCCCTTCTGTGCTGCTGGAACAGGTTGCTTACCTCGCCTAGTAGCGGTTGGCACCCTCTTGGATTTTGGTTTGGCTACGCTTTTGTTTGGCTTGGCCGTTGCAACGGCAACGTCAGCGGCGTGCGTACCTTTGCCTTTGGCGAACTGCCCCTTGTTCTTTTGGTTGCCGCGCGGGTGCTTCGAGCCGTCCCATGCGTAGCGCAGCAGTTCGCTATCAATGCCATTGCGATAAGCCGCATCGAGGATCATCTGTTCGTATCGCATCACTTGCCACCCCGCTGAGAGATCATCGCATGATAGGATTGCTTCGCACGTCTGCCACTATTCGCCCATTCCGGTTTCCATGCCTTCTTCCAGTCCTGCATGATGCCGTCGTAATACTCACGAGCGATCTGCTTGATTTTGTCCATCGGCATGTCGGACTCGCGGGCGTGCCTGCCAATGCTCGCCATCAGGTCAAGACCTGAAGCAAGACAGGCAGCGGCACCCCACGCCATCGGACACATAGCAATTCCCATTGCGCCGCTCAACGCAATGTCTGTGCCAGCGACCCCAGAAGAAATGCTTGTCGATATCGCATCCGCCCCCAAAGTAAGCGAGCCCAAGCCGAGCCCAGCCGACACGCCAAGCAATCCAAGCCCGCCGACCAATTTAGCGGCATCCTTGCCGTATCTCTTGAGTTTCGCCATCAGCGTATCCGTGTGCTCGTCAACGATCGCTTCCGCTGCCTTCTTCGCCTCTGGTGGCAGGTCCACTTTGCTCATCGCCTCATCTACCTTTGGCTGCGCTGCTTCGGCCTGGTTGATGACCTCGGCAGGATCGTCTGGTGCGGCATCAATGGCGGCTTTTGCTTCTTCAACGCCTTTATCGACTTCATCGGTCCAGAAATAGTCATCCTTCAACTTTGGCTTATTGCCAGCGACAGCATCTAGCGCTTTGTCGAGATGCTTGCCAGATCGAGCCAGCACAGGAGTTTTTACTTTCGCCTTTGCTTTGCTGGCAGGTGCAACAGGCTTCTTTGACGCTGGCTTGGCGGCTTTCGGCTTTGGTTTGGTGACCTTGGCGCCAGACTCCCCGCGTGCCCCTCCTCCGCTTTTCTTGGCAAAGTGGCCTTTGTTCTTGCCTCCGCGTGGATGCTTGCTCGCGTCCCACGCATAGCGCAGCAACTCAGCGTCAATGTCGTAACGAAGCGCTGCATCGTCGATCAATGCAATCGAATCATTCATCTCACGAACCAATTGCTCGTATCGCATAGACTGCCTCACTTGCGCCAAATGTCTTCGAGTCCCGCATCAAGATCGTCATCGTCTCGCTTTGCAATGTCTTCCGTTCCTGGCTCGCCTCCGCGTTCATCCTCCTGCCCATCGCCACCAAACGGCTCAACAGCCTCCACCGCGTCATTATCCTTGCCGCCATCTTCGTCTGGAATGCCTCCCTCCATGCCGCCACCCATCCCGGGCATTCCCATGCCCGGCGGCATGCCGGCCTGTTTCGCCTTGTTGATCGTCTCAAGCGAAATCACCTCGTCGCCTTCCTGCGGAGCCGACAAACCGAGAACGGCCTGCACTTCCGCCATTCTCACCTTGCCGCCCAACTCAACAAACGTCTTCACCGCCTGCAAGAACTTGTCCGGGTCCGGTTCATCCACCGCAAACACCAGCCGAGCATTAACCTCACGAGCTTCCGGTTCCCGATACGTCCAAAACTGCATCGGACGCAAGATGTCATTCGTCAGTGTCTCACCGAGGTTGCCAGCATCGTAAGCAATGATCTGCGATTTCGTGTCACGCGCCAGTTTCGACTTGCCCTCACCGCCAAGGCTGTCACCCGCTCCCTGACCACCCGACAACGCCTGGCCAATAACGTACCGCTCCTCAATCTCCTCAATGTGCTGCTGGAGGCGCAACAGCAAATCGGCGCCCGTCGAACTCGTGTCAACGAACTCAACACCTTCGCTCGCGTTGGCGCCGGTCTGATACCGTGGAATGAACAGGTTCGTGCGATCATTCGATTCTCGGGCCGCCTTCTCCACAGCCGTCTTCGATGTCGGATTGTTCCCTTGGTAGTACCACAGCCTGATACCAAGCCCTGTACGCTCGCACCAGTCCGCCACGTTGCTCAGCCATTCCTTGCGCAGCCAATCGAGCCAGAACAGCACCGAGCGAATGCCAAGCCCGTGAATGGCATCAGCCGCCGAACTCTCGAAGAAGTCCGCATCGACAGCCTCATGCGTATGAACGCAATACCGCCATCGCCACGAGCCGCGCAGATACAAGCCCATACCGCCTGCCGTCGTCGGTGCGATCTCCGCATTCTTGATCTGACCGGCATACGCCGAGTTCACCAGAATGTACGGCGTTCCATCCCAATGGTGGCCAATCTTGTCGCCGTTGATCGGCTGGTGCTTCTTGATGACCAGACAGCGCCGTTCCTCGTCCTGCTTTGGATCTTGCAGCGACGGAAGACGCATGTTCTTCCATCCCCATCGCAATTGGGAGGCGTACCGCCCGTACCAAATCGCTTCGAGCATGTACATGCAGAACTTCGAGAAGTTCGGGAACCGCCGCAGGATGCGCGTCAGCCCTTCCTTCACTGCCTTCTGCATTGGGTCGCGGTCGTCGTCAACGTCGATTCGCCATCGAAGTGATGCCGTTGCGTGTTTGCGCTCTTGAATCAGCGCCATCAAGAAAGGATCATTTCGCATAGCAATCGCGTCTTCGCGACTATGCTTCATCGCCTCATCGAAATGACCGTGCCAGTAAGAGCGGAAACCGCTTGATGTGATTGCTGCAAACTGTATGGGATGACCAACGGCGAACCCGGCTTCGGGTGCGTCTTTGCGGTACGGCTCCCCGTCAGGTCCGAGAATCCCCTTGAACCGATCTGTGCCATTCACTTTGTTTTGGCCATATAGCATGGCCAAAAATTACCATTCCGATGGCATGTGATGCGAAATGGCAGGTTCAAGAAACAGGCAAGGTTGGGATCGAACCAACAACCGCCATTGCCCCGGTAGCACCGGAATGGTTACTCTATCCAATTGAGCTACTTGCCTACATCATCGGCCTTACTCATAAGCACTTGTCGATGAATTCGGGCATCGGCATGCCGTCCAGTTCGTTCGCTGCCTCTGGCTTTGGCGGAGGCGGCATGTCGGTCATTGCATCAGCCAGTGTATCGACAAAGAAATCTCGATGCTTCTTTGGCAACATTGAGTTCGTCGATTCGTTGATTCGACGTGCCGCTTCCAGAAGGCTGCGGCGAATCGATTCGCTATCCGGCGCTGGCTTTTTCGTCCAGCCAGTTGACTGGCACATTACTTCAACCTGCTTTTGCGACCGCTTCGCCATCTCGCGAATACACTCACACAAGGCATCCACCAACGGCAAGTTGCGGTTGTACCTCATGGCCTGTGTGAAACTCGCCACAATGATGTCATTCACCACTGGCGCCCCGATGGTCGTCATAATGTGGCGGATTGCGGCTTCACGTTCAAGACTGTTCAGCATTGGACCTGCCTCATTTGAGCTACTTGCCCAACGATATTTACTTCGGCTTGTCCGCCAATCGTCCCATTGGCAAAAGATGCGCCGGGGTATCACCAGTAAACAACTGCTCCATCGTCATTGTCCGCACACGGGGCAATTCAGCAAACTCTTTCTCCAAGCAGCGAATTGAGGCGGACAGTGTATTGACGACACTAACCAGAGCGTCGAATTCTTCACGAGAAACATTGTCCATATCAAATCTCCTTCATGGGAGTTACGAGTACCTTGCCGCATCCTTTGCACCACAGGCAACTTGCCGATGGATTGGCCGGATCGCAATTGATACAGTGAACCGCCAGCCCGGTCCCGGCTGACAGGTAATCCTCGATTACCGCATGGTGCAAAGACTCCTGCTCAGAACATTCAAGCGTGCCAGTGAAGTATCTTGATAAACAATCGCACGCATTCGCAAGTGCAAGCGATTCAGCCTTGGTAAGAGTCTGCCCAGGAATCACCTCGATGCTGATGTCGTTGGCGACCGCCCCCGCGCGAGTTTTCACCGCCATGAGGCGGACGAACTCTATCGCCTTGTCG
>OFRG01000823.1_pt1 | contig 10595 bp, 11 predicted proteins | sample 1543071 | NCBI WGS metagenome assembly OFRG01 (sample SAMN07774222, study PRJEB24372) | wastewater metagenome | isolation source: WWTP Verbania (Effluent) | place: Italy: Verbania | collected 2015-12 | reverse complement strand
TGTTCTTACTCGTGTAGCAACCTACCCTGAAAAGTGGGCTATTGTTGCAGGTACAAAAGACAAGGCGAAGATCATTATGAATTACGTGAACGCTCATATCTTCGACAATGAGTTCACTGCTTCACGCTTCCGTATGGATAAGGGTGACTCTGCAGAATCTATCAAGCGACATCGTAACAAGAATCATATTACTTTCGATACCGGTAACGGTCTTATGAGTGAGCTGTTCATTTGTTCTGCAAAGGAGGCTATCGGATACGGAGCACCGAATATCATCGAAGACGAGTCAGCTCTTATCGATGATAACGATCACTCTCTTGTAATGAGAATGCTCGGGGATAATCCTGACGATAACTTCATGTTCAAGATCGGCAACCCTTTCAATCGTAACCACTTCTTGAAGTCTCGAAATGATCCTGCATATCACAAGATCCTTGTAGACTGCTATGCCGGTATGCACGAAGGACGTATCAATCAAGCGACTATCGATGAGAATAGTAAGTACTCTTTCTTCAAAGTTCTCTATGAGTGTAAGTTTCCTACTGCAGAAGAGATCGATGAGGAAGGTTGGTCTTATCTTCTTACTGAAGAGGATATTGAGAGAGCAAAGGCACGGTGGGGATCTTCAGTTCCTACAGGAGAGAAGAAGCTCGGTAATGACGTCGCTCGTGGAGGTCGTAACTTCAACGTGTGGGCTCTACGTGACGAAATGCGTGCTTCTATTCTCGCAAAGGATCATGAGAATAACTTGATGAGTGTTGCAGGTAAGAACATCGACTACTCAAAAGAGAATCGTGTTATTGACGGTAATGTCTTTATCGATGATACCGGTGTAGGAGGTGGAGTGACTGATAAAATGCTTGAAGAAGGATATCACCCTGTTGCTGTACAACTTGGAGCAAAGGCTACGGAACTTGTGAAGCGTTATAATCCGAAGACGAATAAGGAAGAAGATCAGCCTGCTTATGTAAACATGCGTGCTCAACTCTATGCAGGTAGAAAAGGTCTTCAGTATTGGATCAAGCATGTTGGAGCTCTTGATCCTGCTGTTGATTGGTCAGAGCTATGTCGTATAAGATACAAGAAGAACGGATCAGGGCTTACTCTTATTGAGCCAAAGGAATCAATGCGTGCAAGAGGTGAAGAGTCACCGGACGAGGCAGACGCACTCATGCTCACATTCGCAGAAAGTGGAGCTGTAACAAAGAAGGAGTTCAAGCCTGTTGATCCTCGTGCGATTCTCGATCAAGGAGGAAGATCCTCCGGTGGTGTTGGTTGGGGAATCTAAATGTGCACAGTTATACACTTGCTTTATAAAAAAGTGATATACTTATTTTATTACTCAAGCAGAATAATTTTTATATATTAAAAAATTGAATGGCTACTTTCCAAGTTAAAACAGATCTCCCTCAATCAGTGCAAGCAGAGATCGATCGCATTCTCGCTATCTCTTCAGCACAAAGATCAACACCGGAGGCTAACTTCCTTACTGCTCGCTCTAACTATATCTACAATCAGATTCTCCTCAAGGACGGAGATCTTAATATCATGATCGCTCAAGGACGTACTCTTCCTACAGGTACTTCCGGCTTTTCTGTTGGTGCATTCTTCATCAAAACAAATGCTGTTACTGGTAACAACATGACTTACATCAACACAGGAGGTACAACAAGTGCAGTATGGGAACAGATTCAAGGATCTGTAGCTCCTATTTCACTCCTCACTGCAGATATTCTCGGTCTAAAAGACTTGGAAGTGGCTCTTATTGACGCACAAGGAGCAGGAAAGACAATTATGGTAGATGAGATCTTCCTCAAGAATACTTTCAACACAGTGGCTTATACAGGCTCTAATGCCCTTGAGTTCCGATACACAGGCGTATCAGGTGCGAAAGTAACTGCAGATATTGCAAGTACATTCATCAATCTCGTAGCTACTGGCTACGCTTCAGTGAAAGGAGTTGTAACAGCTCTTACTCCTGTAGCAAATGCTCCTGTAGTTGTATGTGTTCCTACTGCTAACCCTGCAAGTGGTAACGGTGCTATTACTGGTTTCATAAGATATCACGTTGTAACCCTATAAATCTCTGAATGGATACCGAACTTGAAAAAGTACCAGAATCTACACTAGTAGAAAAAAAGGAATGGAGTGAAGAAGACGAGCTAGAGCTACGTGTTCAGAAGTATCGTACTGGTGCATTCGAACATCAATCTCGTCGTCACCCTGACTGGCGTGAGATCTACGGCTTGTATCGTGACAAGGTAGTAACTAATCGCCTCACTCAAAGACAATCTGTGAATGTTCCTCTTATGAAGGAGTCTATTCGTACCATGCTTTCAAAGACAGATGAGTTTACTGACATCTACTTCGAATCTCTCTCGGGAGATAAACAGAAAGAGATCTTCATCAATGAGTACTGGAACTGGTACTACAAGGAAGATAATCTCGAGCTCAAAGACATCGTGGATAAGAAGCAAGTAGGTCTTTATGGTCGATCGATCATGAAGCTAAACCTATTCGACGGACGTCCTACTGTGGACGTTCTTGAGCCGTATGACTGGCTCTGTGATCGCTATGCAGATCCTTCAGATATCGACAATACAGCGAACTATCAGGCTCACATCAATATCTTCAAATCGATCTCTGATATTTCAGATACCGAAATGTATGATCAAAGAGCAGTAGAACAACTTCGTACTCAATATGCTACATCTATGGGTCTTGTTAAGTCAGAAGAGAATGTGAAGGCTCTACAGGCAAAGAATGAGCGTATGGAAGACATGGGTCTCTACGATATCAACAATCCTGAAGTTGGTCAGACATATGTTGAGCTTAACGAGCACTACATCAAGCTATGGGACGAGGAATCAAAGCGTCTCGTGATCCATATTCGAATCACTGCAGATAACATTACTCTTATGGATAAGCCTCTCGAAGATCTCTTCGGGATCAACTTCTTCCCTTTCATTACTTGGGCAGATGATATTGAAAAGACTGATATCTGGTCGGACGGTATGGGTGATGTAATCCGTACTCCTAACAAGATCTTGAACTCTTTCTTCTCATCAATGATCGAGAATAGAATGCTTCGTAACTTCGGTATGCACATGTATGACGGTACAGCTTCAGACAAATGGATTCCACAGACATATGATCCTGTTCCTTTCGGTTGGTATCCGGTAGCAGGTAATCCTAATGAGGTAGTGAAGCAGATTGACATTCCTGATCTTTCAGAGAGTATGGACGAGATGAACTTCATTATTGGTATGGTAGAACGTGCTACAGCCTCTACAGCGACAGAGAAGGGTGTTCAGGAGAAGGGAGATGTCACACTCGGACAAGTGAAGCTTATGCTTGCTAACAGTAATCAGAGAATCACTTCTATTGCGAAGTTCTATCGCCTTGCTCGTATTGAGCTCGGTACTAAGTGGTACAAGTTCACAATGGCGAATGCTAAGTGGATCAAGCCGGTAGAGATCTACAAGAAATCTACTAAAGGCAACTACTTCAAGGAAACAGTTGCCATTGATGATTGGAAGGACGATGTAGGCTATGTATGTAAGGTAGTCTCATCTTCAGAGCGTGATCAGAAGAACATCGAACAGGTTCAGAAAATGCAGGCAGTATCCGGTATGTTCCCTAACAATATCCCTCTAAAGAATATCTTGAAGAAGCGTGCACTTGATCTTGTAGATCTATCACCTGAAGAGATCAAAGAGGTTATGGAGTTCGAGGACACGAATCCTACTCCTGAAGATCCTAATGCTGTATCCACAGAAACGAAAGTTCCTGCAGTAGTACCTACTACATAAGTGATATACTTAATCTATAAATAAATGTTTGACGAACTCCTAAAACAATACAACATATCACGAGAATCTCTTACTGAAGAAGAGAGAAAAACTCTTGAGTCTTGGTCTTCAAGAATGTCTATTGAACGCGTTGGTGTACCTGAAGTACAAAAGTATCTCGATCAGATGATCACATCGGTCGAGCGTGAACTTACCGGACACGATAGTCCGGTGAGTTTCACTGCATGGTTGTTTAGAGGAAAGAGATTGAGACATCTCAACGCTCGCCTCTACAACTACATCATGCTTCGCGACTTTATATCTGCCCCTGATAAGGCAAGGTCTTTCGTCGAGAAGCATATTACTAATATAAAAAAAGGGTAACTCTAATGGCTAAAAAGAAACACAAGAAGATAGACTTTGCAAGAAGCCCTAGCAAGAAAGTGAAAACTAATAGCAATATTAAAGATTACGAGTTCCCTTTTAAGGGGAAATAATAATTAAAAAAATGGATACACTATCACAAGAAAAGTTCGATGAATTGATTGATCTCGATATCGACTCAATGTCAGAAGATCAGCTAAGTTTCCTAATGGCTCGTCGTGGTTACATGAATGCAGTACAGAAGGAACGATTCTCAAAGACAATCAAGCTTCATGAAGAAGGAAAGCTTTTCAAGAAAGTAAAGACTTCTACAAAGGAAGAAGAAGGTGCTGATGAAGAAGAGGAAGCTCCAAAGGGCAAAGGAAAGGGCAAATAGTTTTTTTTACAAAGGTTTCATAATCACGCCAAACCCTCCTAGCTAGGACGGCGAAACAAATCAAATGAAAATAGAAGATGTGAAAATTACTGCTGATACTAAGCAGAACAGGCAAACTCCCGAACTAAATGAAGACGGAACGCCAAAGGTGATTGAAGAAACTCCTGCACCTGAACAAAAGGAAATCAAGAAAGATGATGATCAGGAAGACATCGGTGACGAACATACCGGAGATGAAGGCGAAGAAGATGATGAAGAACTCAATGAGGACGGTACTCCAAAAGAGAAAATCCCTGCTGTAGTTCCAGTTGTTGAAAAGCCTGCTGTCCCTGACGTTGATTATAAGAAGAAATTCGGAGACTCAACGCGTCGTAATCAAATTGTAGAGTCACAGTTTCGTGAACTACAGAAAGTTCTAGGGGATATTACTCGACAAGAGATCCCTAGTGACGAGGAAATGAAAGCGATTGATCCTGATTGGGAATATCGATCTGACTTCGAGAAGAATCTATCTGTAAAGGTAGTCGTTCAGGAACGAAGACAGAATCAGATACTTTCCACTATAGGAAATATCACTAAGGAATCAGAGCTCGCAGATGAGATCGTTTCGTTCATTGATAAGACACCAGAGCTCGAAGGTAAAGACGCAGAGTTTTATAACTTTGTAACTGATCCTAAGAATCGAGGTGCTTCAATGGAAGTTCTTCTTGGTGCATTCTTGCACAAGGAAGGTATCACTCCAAAAGCTCCGGTTGCTCCTCAAGATCCTACACCTGAAGAGAGAGCCCCTTCTCTCAACCGATCAACTCCTAGAGGTGGAAATCCTCCAAAGGAAATCAAGACAGGTTACTCCGATTCAGAACTGAAGGAACTTCGAACTAAAGATCCGAAGAAATACTTCAAGATGATTCGTGATAAGAAGATCTAGTTCACTAAGTATCTCTTGGCTAACTTAATTTAAAACAGCCAATGTCAGCATACGGAACAAATGTTGGTGAGAAGTTCGCAAAGAATGTACTCGGTATTTTCTTTCAGCGTTCAATCGCCGTGGATATTACTAACCAAGACTACGAAGGTGAAATCAAAGGAGGTGGTGCAGATCGCCTCAATGTGCTCACGTTCGAAGCTCTTGCTCTCAAGAACTATACAGGTGTCGCAATGACTCCTGATACGCCTGCAGAATCTGAAGCACAACTCGTTGTGAATCAGAAGAAGGCGTACTACTTCCAAATCGAAAGTTTTGCGAAGTTCGCGTCTTACGTTGATGATCCTGAATCATCACTCATCAGTACTGCAGGAAAGACTCTTGCTCGTACTGTTGACGCTTTCGTTCTCTCATTCTGGGCGGACGTAGCTTCAGGTAATCGTGTAGGTACTGACTACACCACTGGTACTGTAACGGTTGACGTTACTACTGGTGCAGTAACAGGTTCAGGAACAACTTTCACTTCGGCGATGGTTGGTCTTGGATTCAAGGCTACTGGTCACACATCTTGGTATCGTGTTAAGACTTACTCTTCAGCTACAGCGATTGTGATTGAAGATGATAAGGACGATGTAACTTCTGCATATACAGGAGGTGCTATCGGAGCAGGTGCTACATACATCATCGAGTCAAACACTGCGATCACTGTATCGAAGACAACAATCTTCGACTACATCATCGATCTTAAGACTAAGCTCGATAACCGTGAGATTCCTGCAGATGAGCGTTACTTCGTAGCTCCGGCTATCGTTGCTAACCTTCTTCTTAAGAGTTCACAGCTTCAGACTGCGGTAGATACTGCATATGAAAATGTGGTCATGAAGGGTATCCTCGGATATGTAGGAGGTTTCAAGGTGTACTCAAACGAGCAGGTAGCCGGTGATAATACCACAGGTTACAAGTGTCTCGCAGGTCACAAGTCATTCATCACAATGGCTATGGCTTTCACTGAATCAGGAGTCGAAGACTTTATCGGTGGATTCGGAGATAACTTCAAGGGACTTAACTGTTACGGTGCTAAGGTTGCTGATGAACGTCGAAAGGCAGGTGCTTACCTCTTTGCGAAGGTGTAATCACTATTAAGATCATCTCGATCTTACTCACTAGCTCTCTTCGGAGGGCTTGTGCGATAAGGTCGAAGATATTTATCAAAACAACTAATCACTTCTTCAATGAAACAAGATACAATCGTAAAGATGAACGGTTCAGACAGAGCAGAAATTGAAGCTCGTCGTGGAATTGTGAGAGATGAAGACGGCAAGATTGTCCGCTCAAAGGAGTGGAAAGTTGCTAGAGCTTCATATCTTCAAGAGAAGCTAGAAGATTTTGCTAGACGCACAAAAAACGTGAAAGCAGAACTTAAGGCTCTCGGTGTGAAATAAGGTCGTATTATTCAAAACTAACTCTATACTCAAATGGCTGACGTAATTTACAACAGTTTCAAGAAAAAGATTATGGACGGATCGATTGATCTCGATACTGACACAATCAAGGTAGCCCTCGTAACCTCAACGTATACCCCTGATCAGGACGCTCACGACTTCTTTGACGACATCACAAACGAAGTAACTGGGACAGGATATACAGCCGGTGGTGCTTCACTTGCTAACAAGGCGGTGACTGCAGACAACACAGATAATGAAGGAGTATTCGACGCTGACGATGTAGTATGGTCAACATCTACAATCACAGCTCGTGGTGCAGTGATCTATAAATCAACAGGAACAGCTTCAACTTCTCCTTTGATCTGTTACCTCGACTTCGGATCAGATAAGATCTCAACGGCAGGAACTTTCACAATCTCATGGAATGCTGAAGGTATTCTTAACCTTAACTAGTTCGTGTCTTCATTCTGCCTCCCATAGTGGGGCAGAGATGAGCACAAGAGCTCAATATAATCAATGGCTGTAACAACTCCTCTATCATGGTGGAAAATGGACGAATCAAGTGGGAATGCTACTGATCAAGTCGGCTCTTTAAGTGCTGTCAGTACTTCTGTAACTTATGGAGCAGGTAAGTTAAATAACTGTGCAATTTACAACGGATCTGCATATCACACTGTATCCGACGCTTCAGGAATAAAACCAACAAGTGATATCTCTTTTGGAGGGTGGGTATATATTACATCTACTTCTTCATATCAAATGCTCTTAGCAAAAGGAGAGAACGCAGGAGACACACGAAGTTATGAGCTTCGTTGTTTCGGTTCAACAACTCAAATGGAAATACAAATGAAAGTTGCAGGTAATTATGTTGTAGCAAGAAGCACTACAGCGATAGGAACTGGAACGTGGGCACATGTCATATATACAAGAACAGGTACTACACACAAAATATATATAAATGGAACTTTAGAAACACTTGCTTCCAGTACACCACAATCGGGTAGTATAGACTACTCTACAGACGCACTTTGGTTCGGTCAAAGAAATGGAGGTCTACGATTTAATGGAAAGCTTGATGAGATAGGTATCTGGAATGTTGCTCTTACTCAATCAGAGGTTACAGAACTTTATAATGGAGGAACAGGGATCTCGTATCCTTTTGCTACAAATGTGACTGTAAGTCCTTCAGTACAGACTGCAACATTCACAATCCCTGCATACACAACTACTGCTATAAGAAATATTACAATATCCCCTTCTGCTCAAAGTGCTACTTTTAGTATCCCTACATATACAGCAAAGGTTGATGTCAGCATTTCTCCTACAGTACAGTCAGCTACATTTTCAATCCCTACATATCAGGTACTTATTGCAGATGTGATTGTTTCACCTTCCTCACAATCAGCTACGTTCTCTATCCCGACATATACCCCTAGTGTTACAGCTAACCCGACAGTCACCCCTTCTGTTCAAGTTCTCACATTTTCGATCCCTACATACACATCTACAACGACAGCGAATATCACCATACTTGCTTCGGTATTCACTGCAACATTTTTAATACCGACGTATACTGTACTAGGCGATTACTGGGAAGATAAGTTCGACGCAGTGTCGACATCGTGGAGTGATAAAGACGCACCAGTAGCAACATCGTGGAATAATAAATACTAAATGGCTCAACTAAAACAAGAAACAATCAAACAGTTCGAAGGATTCGGAAACGAGAACAAGATCACTCGTGGTGAATACTACCGTTCTTCAGGATTCATCAAATCACAAAATGGTATCACAACACTTGGTACTTTTACGAATCTCATGAACTTCTCTACGATCACAGATCAAGGGAATGATACTTCTGTGAGTCTTGCTTATGCTCGAGCCTTTCAAGTATCAAATCAAAATCCAGTCAACTATCTTCTTAACTCAAGCCGTAACGGAGCTTTTATACAATCAGCACAAGGATCAGGAACTCCTGAATATGTTCACCGTGCAATGGGTGCAAACCATGCTTATTTTAATAATCTGATCACTGATCCAAAAGGTCGTATCCTCTATCATCAAGATAGATATCTTGGAATGTTCGACGGGACAGGTGCTACTACAAACTATATAACTGGTACAGTAGCAGTCACAAACGGATCTCCTAACGTGGTAGGAACTGGAACAACATTCACAGCAGGTATGGTCGGTAAAGCTTTTAAGATCTCTGGTGACAATAAGTTCTATACAGTAGCTACATTCACGGACACTACTCATATCACAATCAACTCATACACTGGCACAACTGGATCAGGTAAAAGTTACATTATCAATACTCAATGGAATGATACTTGGAAAGACTTCGGAGCTACTGTGACTTTACCAAACGGAAATAGTCCTAGCTGTCCTATGGACATCTATGAAGATACAGTTATATTCGGTCGTGGTAATGTGATCACCACACTTAATGTTCTTACTGATACGATCACCACTGACGCTCTCCCTGCTCTTTCTCTCCCTGCAGGGTATTCAGTTGATCATATTGTTTCGAACTCAAACGGTATTCTTATAGGTGGTAATGTGAGATCAAAAGGATTCCTCCTTCTGTGGGACAATCTTTCAGACAGAGCAATCGCTCCGTGGATATGGTTTTCTGATAGTGTTCTTTCAGTGTGTAAAGAAGGATCAAACTGGATAGTATTCACTACTCGAGCAATCTATCGTACTACTGGATATTCTACAGAGCTCATCACTGAAAAGGTTCTAGGATCTTCAACAAGTGCAATCATTACAAATACACCAAAGAATACAGTTGTTCTTGAAAATGATCTCTACTTCTTCGGTACAAGTGGTGGAAGAGGTCTTCTTCGAGCAGTCCTCTATCGCATGAATCTTACATCTAAACTTGTAGAAGCATTACCTCGATATACTCTTAATCAAGTTGCTCCTACACTTGCACAAATGGAATATGTAGGTGAAGCAAATCGTGTCTTTCTAGCTCTTAACGGAACAACAACAGAAACAGGAACAGACACTTTCACCACAAGTTTTGCTCCTGCTTGCAGTACTTACATAACTACTCCTGTAGGACAAGGGGCAAATAAGAAAGTTGCAAAGCGTGTGAAGATCCGTATCCGCAGAAATAGCTATGGTCTATCTTCTCAAAGTGAGATCTGTTCATTTAAGATCTCTGTTAAAATTGCAGACTTCAAACATACCCTCTTTGCTTTTGCACAGACAAAAGTCGCTAGTGCAGATACTACTCACATCACAGTAAATGGAACAAGTTATCCAAATGTAGGGCGTGTAGGTTACGAAGTAGAGATCGCCGGAGATAGTGGAGTAGATACAAATGCAGGATATGCAAGAAACATTACAAGCATTTCAGGACAAGGCACAGCTACCGAAGTGTGGACTCTTGATTCTGCTTTTCCTTCTATTCCTCCTATCAATCAGAATATGGCAATCACCCCTTTCCAACTTGTAGGAAGAAAAACAATCTCTATTACAAACGGAGAAATAGAAGAGCTTATTTTCGATGTAAAGAATAGTATCAGATCTAATAAGTTTATGCTTAAAGTAGATATCGAAGCGAACACTTCTTTTGTTCCTCTTGAAATGGAAGAGCCTGTCTTTATCTATGAGGACTTGGGTGTTCTATAAAATCAATGGCTAAATCAGAAACACAAAAA
>OFRG01000822.1_pt1 | contig 10595 bp, 16 predicted proteins | sample 1543071 | NCBI WGS metagenome assembly OFRG01 (sample SAMN07774222, study PRJEB24372) | wastewater metagenome | isolation source: WWTP Verbania (Effluent) | place: Italy: Verbania | collected 2015-12 | reverse complement strand
AACTATTTAGAGCATTTAATTAAAGATATAAGTGATTTCTTGTTTGTTTTATTTTTCAATAGCCTTGTCAAGAATGAACTCGTATATTTTCAAAATAAATTTGATAGATTTTTAAAGCAAGCGATTAAAAAAATACAAAGTAAAGAGAAAGGTGAGATATTTCTTCCTCCATCTGAGAATTTGATTAAATTAGAGAAAAACTATGAGTTTGTGTGATGTTCACAATTTTACAGTACTTCAATCAAATAAAGATGTTCAAATTGAAGTTTGCAAAGATTGTGGGTTTAAAAAACAGTATAAAAAAATTGATAATCGTATTAATAACCAGGAATATTTAAAAGATCATGTAAGAGACTTTGCCCAACCTAATGGCCCGACAGCAAAGATTTTTGAACGATATTATGGAAAACCAAAAGAATAGTTATAAAAGAGGATTTTTACCTGAAACCGAATTTGTAGAAGAAAGAATTTCTAAATATATTGCAACAATTAAAGAAAAAAAAGTTTTTTTATATTATGGTGAATATTCGATTATTGATGAAAAGAATAAAAAACAATTAATGGCTTTTCAATCCAAATCATTAGAAGAAGTAAAGGAATTTATTAAATCAAAACCAGCGTTTTATAAATATGGCAGGTAATCAGTTTAAACCAGATCCAAGACAAGGAGAATTCTTAAAAAATTATTTGGATAGAAAATCTTCAACTTTTGCGAATGCTTATCAAAGTGCTATTAGAGCGGGATATAGCGAAGATTATGCTAAAACTATTGTTAGTAGAGATTCTGATTGGATATCAGACAATGTGAGAACAGAATCAATGGTTCAAAAGGCTGAGAAGAACTTAGAGAAAATCCTTGACATGAACGCTGTTTCTGAAGAAGGAAAAGTTGATACTGGACTCCTTAAAGTAGTAGCTGATACCTCTAAATTTGTTACTGAGCGTCTTGCTAAAGATAAGTATAGTTCCAAACAAGTTACTGAACATACAGGTAAGGTTGAGATAGTAGATAATTCTGAACTAGATAAATTAGCTGAAGAAATAGATAAAAAAAATAAGGAAACTTATGAAGAACATAATTTATAGCTATGAATGTTTCTGTGGACAAAAAGTAACATATTTTTCTTTAAAAGCTTTTTTTCTAAAATATTTTTGTGATCAACGAGATGATGATATTGAGAGAAATATGTATATAATAATAAAATTTTCTTGGCCAACAATTTTAAAAAGCACTTATAAATATTGGAAAGAGTGGAGAAAACCAAAAGGCAAAGGAAGAAGTGATTTAGATTATTGGCATGTATTAAAATTATATTTTAAAGAAGAGTTATTAGAAGCATGGAGATGGGAGGGAAATCAATATGAATAATATTTGAAAAAAACAAAGCAGTCGTTTATAAATTTGATTATGAAACTAAGCCAAGAACAAAAGGAATATCTGATGAGTAAAAAAACAACTCTATGGCTTAAAGAGAATCAAATTAAAAATGAACAAGGTGTATTAATCGACTTTCAAGATCATTTATTTCAATATGACATGTACTTGGACATGAGTCCTAAACAGGTGGTTCAAAAACCTGCACAGGTAGGGGAGAGTACAAAGAACATATTGAAGTCATTACATATCGCAAGGTATCTCGGGCTAGACATTATCTATACTTTGCCAACAGCTAATGATGTAAAAGATTTTGTAAGTGGGAAAGTAAACCGTATTGTTCTTAACAACCCAGTATTAACAGATTGGATAAAAGATAAGGATAGTATTGAACAGAAAAGAGTATCTAACAATGTGATCTATTATCGTGGGACATGGACTGAAAAAACAGCCATGATGGTTTCGTCAGATCTTAATATTTACGATGAGGTAGATGCCAGTAAACAGGATGTACTTGAACAATACTCAACCCGTATTCAGCACAGTAAATTTGGCGGAGAATGGTGGTTTTCTCACCCTTCAGTTGAAGGGTTTGGAGTCAACAAGTTTTTTATTCTAAGTGATCAGAAACATTGGTTTCAGAAATGTTCCCGCTGTAATTATGAGTGGTATCTAAAATTTCCCGATAATATTGATTTAGAAAAAAGACAATATATTTGTGCTAAATGTAAGCAAGTTTTTAGAGAAGAAGATCGTCGGAAAGGACGATGGGTAAAGAAATTCAAAGATAATACTATTAGCGGTTATCAAGTAAACTCAATGTTTTGTCCTTGGATTAGTGCAGAGAAAATTGTTGAGTATTATAAAACAAAAAGTGAAGAGTACTTTTTTAACAAAGTTCTCGGTCTTCCCTTTATGGGAAAAGATAACGTTGTTAGTGAAGTAACCATTTTGAAAAATTGTCTTGATGAAATCAATGAACGAAAAGAACGTATTGTAATAGGATGTGATACTGGTTTAACTCAATACTATGTAATGGGTACAAGAGATGGAATATTTTACTATGGAAAAAGTGATGGTTATGAAGAGATTGAAAAGATTTTAAGAGATTATCCTAATTCAATTCTCGTAATGGACGCCAAAGGAGATCTGACTAAACCTCGAGAGCTACAAGAAAGATATCGAAATAGAGTTTTTTTGTGTGAATATAGACAAGACCGCAAAACCTTACAACTTATTACTTGGGGTGAGCATAAAGAGTTTGGCCAAGTAGTAGTTGATCGTAATCGCATGATCCAGTTCATAATTGGAGAATTTGAAAAAAAGCTTATTACTTTGAACGGAAAACAGGAAGAATGGTTTGATTATGCGATGCACTGGAAAAATATTTATCGTGAGGAAGAAATGGATGCTCTTGATATGCCAAGACGTGTTTGGAAAAGAAAAGGGCCCGATCATTGGGTGCATGCAACCGTATATTTTAGAACAGGAATGGAAAAATTCGGCAAAGCAGAAGGACAAGTATTCCAAAATATTTTAACTAATACTCAAGAATCTCCAGAGATTTATGGTGATAAGATGCAAAACATTTTACCTAAACAACAAAAAACTGATTGGCGCATATGAAAAATCCATTTAGTAAATTAGCAGGATATCTCTCTATTGCTGAGGATATTAATAAATTTAAAGGTTCTGATCAGCTGGAGACAGCTGAAGGCGCAGTTTCAAACCTGGAGCCAGAGTTGGAATTGAAAATGTCTGATGAAGAACTGCTTAGTTTGAAAAAGATGTGGGAGAGAACTTGGGAGAATAGTCCAGAAAGGAAGAAGTGGGAAGAAAAATCTAAGACTAACGAAGATTATTGGAAAGGAAAACAATTTAATTTAAGCAACGATGACCGTCCATTAATTGATAATCTTATTTTTGAAGCTGTAGAAACTTTCTTGCCGATGATTACTCGTCAAAAACCAGAACCAGTAGTTGAAGCAGATAATACAGTAGAAGGAAACCAACTAGCAGATAATACCCAGAAAATGTTGGTTTATCAAATGGATCGTGAGAAATTGAAGCTAAAACTAAAAAAAGTTGCACGTTTTTGGTCTTTATATTATTTAGGTGTAGCAAAATTAGGATGGAGTTATGAAGAAAACGACATAGCTTTGCAAATTCTTAGGCCACAAAAAATGATTCTTGATCCAAACGCTTCGGTTAATGAATGCGTTTATACCGGTGAATATGTAGGTGAAATACGACAAGAAAAAGCAAGTGTGCTAATAAAAAGATTTCCAAATAAAAAAGCTCTTATTGAAGATGAGGTTAAAGGAAAGATGGGGACTAAGGTTCAATTTATTGAGTGGTGGACTGATGATTATATTTTTTGGACATTAAAAGATGAGGTATTGTTTAAGTCTAAAAATCCACACTGGAATTACACAGAAGATAAAACAGAAGTTGATGAGTATGGCACAGAAACGGTAAGAAAAATTGATGGAAATAATCATTTTCCTTTTCCTAAAAAACCTTATGTATTTTTATCTGTTTTTAGCTTAGGTAAACATCCGTTTGATGAAACAACAATTGTTGAGCAAAACTTGGCGCTCCAAGATGTAATCAATAAACGTTTAAGACAAATTGATAAAAATGCTGATAATACCAATGGAGGCATGTTGGTTTCTGGTGATTCATTTACTAAAGAACAAGCTTCTCAAGTAGACAGTGCATTACGATCTGGAGGAACGGTGTGGGTTCCAAATGGAAAAGTAGGGGATTCGGTAAATAGAACACAAGCTCCAGCTTTACCAAATTTTGTTTACGACTCTTTAATGGATTACAGAAATGAAGTAAGAAATATTTTTGGTATTCGTGGATCAACTGCTCAAGGTTCTATTAGCGAACAAACAGTAAGAGGAAAAATACAAATTAAAGGACAAGACGCTGATCGTTCGTCTTTAATTGCGGAATATATAGAGCAATTCTGTGATGAAATTTTTAATTGGATGGTTCAACTTTTTTATGTGTATTATGACGAACCTCATATAGCTTCAGTTATTGGCAAAGAACGTGCTCGAGAATATATCTCTTTAAGAAAAGACGATTTTACTACCAAGTTAATGGTTACTGTTAAAGAGGGTTCGATGATTCCACACGATAAACTCACAGAAAGAAATTCAGCGATTGATTTGTTCACCGCTGGTTTACTTGACCCAATTACTGCTTTTGAAAAACTAGACTATCCTAGCCCAAGAGAATCAGCTGAAAAACTCTTTAGATGGAGGAATGCACCGCAAACTTTGTTTGAGTCTAATAATCCACAAAACCCAACGCAACCTAGTTTATCGCAAGATCCTAGCCTAGCTGATCCTAACCAACAAGATCCCAATTTATTAAATTCTATTCCTTTACCACAATAATTTATGAAAAATGTTTTATCAGAAGAAGAAGATGATGGAATGAAAGAAATTTCGTCAAAGATTCAAAAAGCTGCTAAAAAAAGTAGTAGTGAGATTTTAAAAATGAAAGCAAAATCTATCAGAAGAGAATCTGAGCCTGAAACAGAAAATAAATGTAAAATGGTACACATGTTGGTACATGAAGGTTTGGAGATGTACGAATCAGGTGATATGGAATTCAAAGAAATGATTGATGATTTATACGAAGCATTAAAAGCAATCTAAATTACAATTTAAACACCGCAAAACTCTTGAGGGCAATAGCTATGCCTTGAAGATGGTTTCTTTGCGGTGGCCATTCTTCATAGCAGAACTATTGTCCGCAAGACAATAGTTTTTTTGGTGCTAATTTACTGGGTTCACCACCAGTTAAGACAATTTATGTCAGAACTAAACGAATTTTTAGCGAATGTCGAGAATGAAGGAGAAAATCTTGACCAGGTGACGGAAACACCTGCTGAGTCGCTTCCAGAATCAAACCAAACGGAAAGCACGCCATCGTCTCAGGGCGAACCTAAAAAGGACAATACTGAGAATGAAGAAAACCTACCGTTTCACAAACATCCTAGATGGAAACAAAAGCAAGCAGAAATTGAAAGTCTAAGAAAAACTATCGACGAACTTGCTCCACTACGTGATGAAGTCGCTCATTTAAAAGAAGAGTTTAAACAATCCTCTCCAAAAGAGGAGACTCCAATTCCACAATGGTTTTTAGAAATGTTTGGTGACAATGTTCAGGCTTGGAAAGTTTGGGAAAAAAAAGAGGCTGCAGATGAAGCTCGTTATAAATCAGAAGTTCTTTCTTTAAAAGATCAAATTAAACGGGAATTCCAAGAAGAGCAAATTCAAAAACAAGAAGAAAGTAAAAAGATGAATCAATGGATTGATAACGAAATCAATCAATTAGAATCAGAAGGTAAAAAATTCAACAAAAATGAACTTCTGAAAGTTATTGATGATTATCGTCCTATTGATGAAAAAGGTAATTGGGATTTTCACAAAGCTTACGAATTATTAGAAATGAAAAAGCAATTAGAGGCTAAAAATAATAACTCTCAAGCTAGAAAACAAATTGCCGCATTAAGTTCTTCGGAAAATTCTTCAGAACAAAGCACCAGAGATTATGCTACTAACCTTGATTTTTCAGGTGGAAAAAGAGGATTTTAATTTTTTATTTAATATATGGCTTTTAACAATCGAGTCCTAACAACTACACAAGATAAGATCATGCCATCAGTAGTAGATGCGATCTTAAAAAGTAACGTGTTTTTAACACGCATGCTTGCAAAAACAAAAAAATGGTCAGGTGAAACACTGAAATTTCCCCTTAAATATCAAAAGGGTGTTGGTGGAAGTTCTTTTTCTGGTTATGATCTTTTGTCTACTGCTGCTTCAGATACACGCATTAATCTTACATTTGATTTCAAATCTTATTCTACTCCAATTGCTCTTCCACTTACTGAATTAACAGTAAATGCTGCGAGTGAAACAAAAGTAATAGATTTGGCAGCTGTTGAAGCTAAATCTAAAGCTGAAGACATGGCTGATGATATCGGAACAATTTTTTACGCTGATGGTACTGGAAACAATGGAAAAGATTTCTTAGGTCTTTCAGCAATTGTTGATGATGGTACTAACGCAGCTACATATGGCGGATTAACTCGCGCTGCTTTTCCAGTGCTTAATTCTACTGTTACCGCCTCTGGGGGTACTTTGACTTTGGCAAAAATGGAAACAATGCACAACGCGATTACTGATGGTTCTCAACAGCCAACTATGATCGATACTACTCCAACAATTTTCGGGCTTTATGCCACATTGCTTACTCCACAAGAAAGAATCTATAAAACAGAGCCCATAATGAAAGGTGGAGCTGCTGGTGGAACTGGTTTTAACACTTTGTATTTCAAAGGTATTCCAGTGATTGCTGATCGAAAATGTACTAGTCAAACAATGTATTTCCTTAATGAAGATTACCTTAATTTTTATGCTGCTCCTTTAGAAGGTACAACGCCAATTAAATACAAAGCAGTAGATATTAGAGGAAATGATTATTCTGATGTAATGGGCCTTGGTTTTACATGGTCTGACTTTATCAAACCGGTAAATCAAGCTGCTCTTGTTGCTCATGTTTACTTAGCTGGTGAACTTATCAGTGAAAATCCAGGTCGTCACGGAAAATTAACTGGTATCACCACAGTTTAAGGATCATTTAATTAATTTAATAAATATATGACCTTACAACTTAGTAATTATGAGCCAGCGCTCAAATATGGGGCCGAAATTGATGCTCCGATTAATGGAACAACTGGGGCTTTTAGTACTGTTGATGGTTTAACTGTTAACAGCGTAATCGTGCCACAAGAATTAGAGGTTAGCTTTCACGCGCAAGCGGCAACAGCAATGGTTGATCAATCTTTCTTTCTTGCCACTCAAGCTTATCAAGTAACAAAAGTTAGATTTGTTCATGCCGTTGCCGAATCAACCGCTGCTACTTTGCTTGTTCAGTTAGTAAAAGATACTGGAACTAACGCTCCAGGAGCGGGGACTGATCTTTTAACCAACAACACAAATACTGGTTTTGATTGTAAAGCTACTGCAAATACTGTACAAACAGGCACTCTTACAGCTACCACTGCTAGCTTGCAGCTTGCTGCTGGTGATCGTTTGTCAGTTGATTTTTCAGCTGCTGCAACAGAATTGGTTGGAGTAACAATCACAGTTACTTTAAAAAGAATTTAATCATTAATTAGTTTTTTATGTCTATTTTATCATGTGATCCTCAAGTAGCTGCTCGAGGACTTTATGCTGACAGTTCTATACAGGAGCACACTTTAGGAGAAAAAATGGTAACTCCTGATGGCCGAGTTTTCCGCTATGTGAAAGCTGGCGCCACAGCTCTAGTTCCAGGAACTTTACAACAAGCTCCTGTAGAAATTACTGACCACCAAAATCTTGCTCCAACTGCTAACGTAGCAATCGGTGCAACATCTTTCACAGTGACTCTTGGTGCAACCGCAGTAACCGCAAACCAATATGCTGGTGGTTTCGTAATAATTACCACAAGTACAGGTGCTGGTTACCAATATCGCATTAAAAGTCACCCAGCTGCTGCATTAAGTGCAACAGTACAGTTGACCTTAGAAGACCCAGTTTTAGTAGCTTTTGTATCTGCTTCTTCTAAAGTTGATTTGGTTTTGAGTCCTTATAGTGGAGTGATTATTAATCCGACAACCGCAACTTCTCTACCAGTTGGCGTAGCTGTTTATCCAATTACTGCAAGTTACTATGGTTGGCTCCAAACTCATGGCCCCGCTGCCCTTTTGGCAGATGGCGCTGTAGTAGTGGGCACAAGTGTAGTTGCTTCTAATGCTACTGCTGGTGCTGTAGAGGCTTTGACTGGCGTACAGGCCATTGTTGGACTTGCTCAAACAGGAATTGCTACGACTGAATACGGTTCCGTTTTCCTTACTCTCGACTAAATTTAAACGGTTTTACGGGTTTTTCCATTAAAAAACCCGTTTTAGGGTGCTAATTTTCGTTGATTCACCCACAACGTATCTCAAAAATATGAATAGTAAAATTGTTTTATTTAAAAATTGGACAACCGAAGATTTCAAATGGAAATGGGACAATAACGAATACGAATTTAAAAAAGAAAGTATTACACCGCTTCCCGAATATTTGTTTAATCATTTTTCTAAGCATTTAGTAAATAGAGAATTAAATAAGGTTGATAGACCTATTTTTGTTGAAGATCCTTTGCGAGATGAAATGATTCAAAAATGTCGACATGAAGAACGAGAAGTTAGTTCAATTGAAGTTGAAGTTGTCGATCTAAAAAGCTCTTTAAAAGAAGAGGTTAAAAAAAGAGGTCGTCCAAAAAAAGAAGTTGAAGAAATAAAACAATCCGAAGAATTTGAAGGATTAAATAATTAATTTATTAAATATGTCAGATCGAAATACTGGATACGGTGCTTTATCTGTTGATTCAAATCACAATCCAATACCTTCAGGAACTGGATTTAAAACTTTTGATAATACTGCTTCGCCAGTAAATTCACCATTGTCTTATTCAAGTACTATATTGGCAATAAGTGTTCCACAAAACGCCGCTGAATTAGTAATGTTACCATCTACTGCTATGCGTTTTTCAGAAGATTCAGCAATGACAACATATTATACAGTTCCCGCAGCAACTTCACTTTCGGTACCTGTTTCAAGAACAAGCACGGTATATGTTGTAAGAGATGCTTCAGATGGAGTATTGAATTTGTATTTTGTTTTAGTTTAAACGACTTAAAACAATATGAAAACACGTTTAAAGTTAGGTTTGAGTGACATAACAAGTAATACAAGACAACCATTTTCTCCAAGTCAATTAACAACTTTATTTGGGTGGTATAGAGCAGATCTAGGCGTAACACTAAATGGTTCAACAGTAAGCGCGTGGGCGGATCAGAGTGGTTTAGGTAATCATTTAGAACAAACCATAGCGGCACAACAGCCTGTTTTTAGCTTGACAGATAGTCAGTTTAATAATTTACCATCAATTACATTCGATAATACTAGCAGTACATATCTTAAAACTAGTAGTGGTATAGCCTTGTCTACGTTTACCATTTTTATGGTATGTAGAATCACAACAGATGGGTATTTTTTCAGCCACTTAGCAAGTTCAGGAGAATACTGTTATACCAATACTTCTCCAGCCTATTTTGTGAAAAGAAGTAGCCCATTTAGTCGAACAGCGAGCAAAGGGCTATCTTCATCGCTCATTAGTGCAGCACCAAAATCATTCCGCTTTGAATATGAAGGAACATACGCAAGTTTACTAATTTATTCAAATAATACAGCGGTAACTTTGTCAGATGGTGTCATATCAGATCCTTTATCAAACGCTGGTTTTGTAATTTCTTTCAAAATATTTAGCGACGGTATATCAGATTTTACATCTGGAAAAATTGCGGAAATGATTATTTGTAAACCGAATTGCACAACACAAGAAAAAGCAGATGTCGAAAATTATTTAAATGCTCGTTATAACCTTTATTGATATGACAAAACATATTATTTATACAAATCTTTCTCAAGCAGAAGCAATGCAAGCAACTATTGATGCAGCACTAGGATATCCAAAAGATGGATTTGATTATAACGGGGGAATACACAGTCAATCAGAAATAACTGAGCACTATATAGATCTCAGACCACACCCAACAGAACAAAAATGGGCGATATTAGTCAATGATACAGTTCGAACTTTTATGACCAATGGTGAAACTGAAGAAACATTAGGAAGTGATTGGGTATTCCAAAGACCAACTTAAAACGAAAAAATTGTGCAATACCTATGGAAAAATTAAACGCAGAAACATTAACTTACTTGGTAAATAATCTAGCTAAAAAAATAGACGAAAATACTAAAGAAACTACTACTATTCATGAAAAGATTAACGACCAAAAGAGATTAATAGAAAAGATTGATAAAGATGTAGCTTCTTTATCTAAAAGCGATACTTATCTAAAAGAATGGGTTGAAAAAGAATTAGAAGAATTAGAAAAGAAACTTGATGATGAAATTAGATTAAGGGACCAGATTGGGGCAAGTAAATTTTTTTCAAATCTATCAAAAAACAAAGTAGCCATTAAATTTATAGCAGTTTTTCTAGCAGGGATCGTTTCAACTTACCTGATAAAAGACCAGCAAACATTATCACTAATATTACAAAAATTATTCTCAATGATTCACTAATATGACCTTGTATACC
>OFRG01000821.1_pt1 | contig 10608 bp, 7 predicted proteins | sample 1543071 | NCBI WGS metagenome assembly OFRG01 (sample SAMN07774222, study PRJEB24372) | wastewater metagenome | isolation source: WWTP Verbania (Effluent) | place: Italy: Verbania | collected 2015-12 | reverse complement strand
AACTGATGCCAATGTTATACCCTATTCTAATACAGTTTTACCTTCTGGTGAATGGAATAATTTAGCTCAAGCTGGAGTAGATGTAAGTGCTGAAGTTGGATTACATGATGGAACAACATCTGGTTCATTAGTTGCAAAAACAAAAGAATTTATAAGACTGGAAACACATCTTTCAGGAATAAGTCAATTTGCAAATTCAAATCCATTACCAGCTCCGTTCACCAATAATGGATGGTTAAATCCTACCATTACATCATCAGACACTTCGAATTTTCCTGGTGGTAAAATTCTTGAAATAAGAGCAGATGGTGTAACATCATCTGGTTATAGTACCGCTGTTTGGTGGTTTGATAAACAATTTCCATTTCAATCATGTATGATTGAATATAACCAATCTCTTGGAGTTAGTAATTCGCTAGGTGGAGCAAGTGAAGCTATGATGGTTGGTTTAATTTTTGCTGCTGACACAACTTCTGGAAGTGGGCTTTTATCTGTTAGTGGTTTTTATGGTGGGTCGCCGCAAACTTGGATGATGAGACTTGATGGACCATCTGGTTATTTATTTTATTCAAACAGTGTTGGATCATATGCGTCAAAACAAGAATTTGATTTTTTTGCTGGACACACTCAAGGATCGGCTCCATCATTCTTATTCAAATATTCTGGAAATGATGTTCTTGGTGACACCGATACAAAATATATATCATCTGGTCAAATTGGTTTTTTGTCATCAGCCTGGATTTCTGGAAGTGCTGACAAGGTTGGAATTGTGTTGTTTGGTTCTGCTTCGGTACCAATAACAATGTCATTGTTTGATACAAAAATTTACCCAAGACCAGGAGATCCTGGAACTCCAATCTAATTTAAATTAGGATAAAATTATGAGTAACGATTTTAGAGCGACACAAATACAAACCAAACAAGTAATAGCATCTGGTTCATTAGCAAATGGAACTGGAGCAAAACTTGTTGTTTATCCAATTGAAGCGCAATCCTCTCCAAACAACACTGGTCTCATCAATCAATCTACATTTAATACAAGTTCATTAAACGGAGCAGATATCTTTTTATATGTTTCTGGCGGAATAGGACAAAAAAACACAACAAATAGATCCATTACTGTTTTTGGTGGAGACGTTCATATTTCTGGAAACATGACAATAGACGGTTCTGGTGGTGGAGGAGGAAGTTCAGTTCAATGGGTTGAGGGAAGTCCAGCACCAAGATTAAGAACAACTGCTTCGGTTGCTATTGGCTCTGGATCTAATTTTGCTGAAAATATTGGAACTGACGTATTTTTCTTTGTATCTGGAACTGCAAACCAATATGGTTTAAATGGTGTAACAGATTCTAAATTTTCTGTTTTTGGTGGAGATACAATTATTTCTGGCAACATACAGACCGGTTTTTTCAACACTGTAGATACCAACTTAGTTGGTTTGAATACCATAATTGGAGGAGCTACAAATTTAATTACACAGTCTTCGGCAATTAATAGTATTGTAAATTCTGTTTCATCAAGTATTGAAAATTATTCAAACTCAACTATTATCAACAGTTCAAATGTAAACATAGTTGGTTCTGATGTTGGTTTAGACTTCACTCCTTTTACATTTGCAGCAATAATAAACTCTGCAAATGGTAGCATATCAGGCTCTTCTGTTTTAAGTTCAATTATAAGTGCTGATGCTTCACACATCTCTTCATCAACTTATTCAACAATAATTGGTGGAACAAACAATCAAATATCAAATCAAACCACTTCTTCTATTTTGTGTGGCGGTGATTCTAATCAACTGTCTTATGCAACATATACAGGAATTGTTGGTGGAGATCAGCACTTTATCAGCAATTCATTTGAATCTTTTATTGGTGGTGGTTTTGGCAATGTTATTATTAATGGTTCTGATAATATAATTTTAGGTTCTAGCGAAGCTGGCATTATCAATTCTGGTGACTCTGTTGTTATTAATTCAAATGGTAGTGCTGTTCTTGGTGGTTCTTCAAATGGCGGCTTATTTGGAGGAATCGGAAATCTTATTTCTGGCAGCAGTGAGTGTGTTATTATTGGAGGAATAAACAACAAAATATCAAATTCTATTGGTTGTACAGCAATTTCTACTTATAAACCTTTAACAACTCTTTCTAATTCGTTTCATGATGTAACATCATCAATTGTTATAGGTTTGAATTTCAGAGTCACAAATAGCAATTCTATTTATATAGGTCAACCAACTGGTTCTGTTTATATTTCTGCTTCCAACGGATTCAATTTGGAATCCGGAAATCTTAATATAAGTGATGGAATAAAATATAATCCAAGGATTATAACTGCAAATTATACAATAACAAGTAGTGATTATATCATTGCATCCTCTGCCTCTTCAGGAATTACTGCAACTCTTCCAACTTCTCCTACAAATGGACAAACTCACATTATTAAAGAAATGATATGAATAACAAATAATGTATTAGTATCATCAAGCAATTATGTAATTGATGGATTGTCCACATATACAATAGCAGGAGGCTATGGGTCTGTAACAATTACATACTTTGGTTCTGGATTTTGGGGAATAATATAATATGACATATATTGGTAAACCTTCTGGAAGTAATGATGTAGTCGTTAGGGAATTTAGCGGTTCTGTGGGTTATGGACAAGTATTGGCTGGTGGAATAGCAAACGGTGCTGTTGAATCAAAATTATCAGCTACATCTGCAGATGTTTCATTAAATGGTTATAAGTTAATTAACTTAGGTACACCAGTTAGCAATAGTCATGGAACAACCATGGAATTTGTTAATTCAGCATCTATTAGGCACAAATTACAAAAATTAATGGTTGGAAATGCTCTTAATGGAGCAACATCTTTAGATTCTGGTTTTTTAGATCCTGGTGATGGAAGTGGAATTATTGCTGCTGTATCTTATTCTTTATCATTTCCATCTAGTTCATTTTGGATTGATGTTGGACCTGGAAATTATACACTTATAAGTGGCTCTTCACTTATTACAATTCCGTCAAATGTAAAACGATTTACAGGAGCAAGTAATCAACTTACTGTTATTTCTGGTACTGCTGTCAGTGGCACAAGCCCTCAAATAATTGAGGCAGCGAATCCTGTGTTTGTAAGTGATTTGTCGCTTGTTTCTCCTACAAATGTAGTAGGACAAGCAACTCCTTCGTTTGGGTTAGTTCGTATAGCAAACAATCAACGATGGGAAAGAATAAATCTTACAGTTAATTGTCATGCCACAAACGTTTCTACTGCATGTCGTGGGTTTACATATGATCCTTCTTCAACAACTCCTGCTGAGGATATTTCTTTTGTAGATTGTAATTTTGCGTCGATTGGTGACACGTCCACAAGTGTTACTTTTGGTTACGCTTGGTCACTACAAGCTGCAACAAATGCAGGAGCTTCAACAATTCCAATTAGTTTCACCAGATGTTCTGCAACATGTGCTGGTGGGGCTGTGAGAGGAATTTATTGTGATGCCAATATTGAATATAGTAATTTGCGATTTTTACGATGTGTACAAGGAATTGTTGGCTCACCTAGAGGTGGATTTACACACAAAGGTATTCGGGGTAATGGACTTGTATTTGATGCGCGAGGTCGTGCCACTTCTACAACAGTAAATGCTGTTTATATGGGAGCTAGCACTTCAGGAACAACAATTAATGGAACACAACTTCATGGAATCGAAATTCTTGGAGACTCAAACATTACTGCTGCTTCAACTGCAGTTTCCATAATAGATTCATCTAGTGGACAACCCGCTACATATGATGGAATTTCAATTCAAATTTCAAGTCAATGTTCTGTTGCAGGAGCTGGTGGCATATCTTTTGACACCAAAGCAAGTGCATGGAAAAATATACAAATTGTAGGAAGTTTTGGCACTGGAGATATTGCAATAACTTCGGCTGGTGGTAGTTTTACAGATGCATTGTTTAATATTATATCATGTCGAAACTTAACAATTCCAGCAAATGCTGTTAAGGCTCGTGTTGTTGGAAGTTCTGTAAGTGGAACATTAACTATTACATCTGGAGCAACAGATACATACGTTAATAACACACTTATAACAACACTTGCCGATTCTGGAACTAGATCTGTAATCATTGTGGATGGTGGCGCGACGTTTCCAGCAGTACCTCAAAATTACGAATATCCAACTTTGCGACAACAATATCTCGGTCGTGCAGGCTCATTTACAGCATTCCCTGGCACTGGTGCAACTTGTACAATTCATAATACACTTAACCCAACTTCTTATTCATCATCTGCTACTGGCGTTGTAGCTGAGCCATCGCTTGCAGCGGGGGTTCGATCAACAATACGCAGAATGTACATGGATGGTGGAACAAGTACATCTGCATATTCAGCAGTACGTTCTAGTAATGCACCATTTGTGCGCGGGAGTGTTATCTATGCAGGAGGTTTTGTTTTTACACAAACGTTCGCGCTGGGAGTTCCACTAACTACACCACAAATTGTGTGTGGACTAGTTGCTGGAAATAGTGCATTAGGAGCCACCATTACGCCATCAAACTTAACAAACTGTATTTTTATGGGATGTGATAATGGCGACACTAATTTGCAAATTATGACAAATGATTCAAGTGGAACATGTACAAAAACAGATTTAGGCTCATTGTTTCCAAGACCTGTAGGAGTAAATACTGCTGTTTACGAAGTTACTTTCTTTGCAGAACCAGGAAATACAAATGTTTATTACCGAGTGTATGATCGAGTAGCAAAAGTATTGGCATCAGGAGTTATTTCATCCAATTTGCCAACATTAAACACGTTTCTTGGTTGGCAATGTTATGTTAATGTTGGTGGTTCAAATGAAAGAGCGTTTCTAGAATGGATGGGAACGTATGGCGAAACTGTACTATGGTAATTTATAAAATTTAGGACCTATAAAATATGACATACATTGGAAATTTAAGTGGAGCTGGATTAATACTTCAAAGTCAATATGTTGGTGGATATAGTGTATCTATGTTGACAACAGCCACAAGTGCTGGATCAACATATTTTCAACCATCTCAAGGCGATCCAAACAATTGGATACTTAAAACAATTGTATCTATTGACACAGGTTCAAATGCTGTAGTTGTAACATTGTATAATGTTACATCTGGAACCTATGTTCACATAGGAGGTCCTGGTATTACCGCTTTATCAACAAGCAATACAACTCCAACAATTTTACAGTCTGTAAATCTTGTCAATGCAACAAATTTTAATAGAAATGATGGTTCTATATATGAATTACAATATTATGGTAGTGGAGTTGGACCAACGTCGGTTCATTATGGATCAGAAATTTTAAGAATTTAAGGAATAAAAATAAATGACAACAAACATATATGGTAAAATAGATTGCTTTAGCAATATTGTTGCTGGTTCTGCTGCGACCCAACATCATGCTGTTAATGAATCATATGTTCAATTATACAAATTTATGCAATACCTTGAGACTCAAGGAGTTGTTTCATTATATACAATGTATTCAGGAAGCGTTCAAGGCGCTGGATCATTTGGAATAGGCTATTGGGATGAAGCTTCTAGAATTGGCTCTGGAGCTTTTTCTGTTTGGAGATGGCTTCCAAATACATCATCTAATAGATCTTGGGATTGGTATATGATGTTACAATGTACTTCTGGAGCAGCCAACATTGATGCTTTACCAGCACAAGCACTACCATTAAGAACAGATGTAAATTCAACAGAAGCTAATTCGACACTAACTGTCCTAGCTGCTGCTTTTGCCTTATCTGGTTCTGGAGCTTCTATAAGTCCCTGGAATGGAACTGTGGATGTTTCTGGCGTCGCAGCAAAAGGAAGCGTAGTTTGGACTTCTGGTTCTGGAATAGGTAATTCTGTTCATGTTTTTCCAAGAGGAAACAATATAACCGGAAGTTTTGCAACAAATAAACAAGATACTTTTTCAATTTCAAGATATGCAACAACAACACTAGCAACAAATGCAAAAATGAGAACTCATATGTTTTCCGATGGAGATGGTATCTTAATTTGTTTAGATTCTGCTATTTCTAATGGTGGTACAGCAACATTATTACAAAATTATAATGTATTTTACATAGGTCCATATTCAATGATTGATGCTATATCTCAATCAAATCCTGGAAAAGTTTTAGGAGTATCTGGTTCAAAAGGTTTTATGGCATTTTCTTCAAAAGCAGAAAATGCTCTTTCTACAGTTATGACAAATGCTTCAACAACAACGCCAAATACTACAAATATAGGTAGTACAACAGCAGCAGCAGCAACGCAAAATGGTGGAGCGTTCGCCAATACAGATATTGGAGTTAGAATCTATCAAATTGATTATGGAAACTATAACACAACAACATATGCTCCAAATAAATTAATTTCAACCGGGTCTGTGTTTGATGAAAAGGTTTGGAACGTAACCTTTACTGAAACTTCATTATTCAACGGCGCAGCAGGTTATCTAAATACTCCATTAATCAGATCGGTAGTTGGGCTTCAATCTCATGATGTTCGCCCTGACGGGCTTCGTGCTGTCTTTGGTGGCAGCAATACTGTAACCAATCCTATGATAACAACTCCTTGGTCTGGAAGTAATTCTCCAGGTACAAACACAACGAGAGATGGTATTAACTTTACCATTGCAAATTACACCTTGTAATAGAAAGAATAAACCAATATGGCGACGGGATCTATAGGTGGATTTGGTACTACATATGTTGATGGATTAGTTGTTAGTGGAACTTTGGCATACAGAAGTTTTACAACATATCTTTTACCAGGCGAAACTTTTCATAATGCTAATTTGGATGCTAAATTGGGTATGGGTGGCGGAATTCCAACACAAGTAACACCTACTGTTTATATATACAGAGGAACTTTGGATTCAACTCCAACATATGTTTATTCAATAGGATCACCTCCTGGACCTCCAGCTTACGATATTGTTAAAATTGGTACAGTAGCAAATCAATAACAGTTATTGTTAGTGGAACCTTAGTAACATATAAGAGAGATAGAAAGAGAACATTAAGTCTTACTCTGACTTGCTATACTTATATTCTTCTTTCCTTTAGGCTTTCTCAAATATCAAGAGATACCTATTGAGAATGTCTATTACTGTTAATCAAAAAGAAGAATCAATAAATAAAATTGACTTAACCAATCTTAAATCTTTGAGAGATGAAGTTGTTAAGTTTTTATTTGAGGATATGAATGGAGATATTCCATTAATTCCTTTACATGGCATTAATCTTAAAACTATGACATGCACTTGTTCTCAAAAAGAAAAGTGTAAATCTCCTGGTAAACATCCAAAGTTAAAATCTGGTTGGAAAGATATTGGGATGTTTGAGATGCAAAAACATCTTAAAGTTGATAAGTTATATGAAATCAATAAACCTAATCAGCATGTTTATAATTTTGGTGCTCTATGTGGACTTCCAAACAAAGAATCTGGAAAATTTCTTGTTGTTGTCGACGTCGACCACAAAGATCCATGGTCACTTGAAATCATACAAAAATTAATTGCCAGTAATCAAATTAGTTTTGGATATCGAACTGGATCTGGTGGACTTCATTTATGGTATTACTCAGATGTACAAATACGTAATTCCATTAAAACCATTCATCCAAACATTGACATAAAGGGAATTGGTGGATATGTTGTTATTCCTGGAAGTGTGCATGTTGGGTCAGGTGGAAACCTATATGATTTTCAAAGAGAAGCACCATACGAACAACATATACATAAACCTATATTAGACCTGCCTAGCTGCCTCAAGGAAGCCATTCAAACTTCTGTTGGCACTCTTACACCAACAAAAGTTAAACAACCTTCTAAGGGTTATAAAAAAACAAAATCCAATATTTCAATAACAACAAAATTTTCTTTATCTCAACTTAGAAGTAATATAGAATCAAACAAAAATTTTACAATTCCTAATGGAATTAGGAATGATTCCATATACAAACTTTTGTCAGAAGATAGAAGAAATGGATCTGGTAAAAGCGTAGTTGCTCTTTATGAAAGAGCAAAAAAATATAGAATGGTTTGTGAAGAAAAAGAATCTTTGTCAAATCAAGAGTTGTATTTGATTGCCAAGTCTGCTTATAAAAGCAACAAACCGTTTATTGACAAAACTATTACACACAGGAATTTGGCAGACAATTATTTTGATTTCGTTTCAAAAAATAGAGACTTAAGATATTCTGATGAAGCAAAAGAAAAGATGTTAAAAGCCGATCAAGAATTTTTTGACAAACTTACAAAAAATCATGTAAATGAATTTGGAATTGAAGAAAATTCATTTTTGCCATTAGCTGCTATTCATATGGCAAGAGACAAATATTTAAGAGAAGTACACGGATTGACAACTTTTTTCAGATATCCTTTGAGATATTTGGCAGAAAAGCTAAGAGAATATGGCTTTTCTATGAAAAGAACTTCAAAAGGAAATGTTTGGCTGGTAGCTGTTCCAGAAATAAAAGAAGAAAAAGTTTACATAAAATCTGATTTTAGTTATCCTGTTTGTACAAAGATTTCTAATACTAAAAAGAAGAAATTTACACAATTTTCACTAGGAAGAAATACGTTAACTATGTCAACTCCAAGTCAGTTTGAAGAAGTTTCTGCCGATGCTTCGGATGCACAAAATGGCAGTTCAGTTCCAGTAAATGCTCCACTCCAAGAAATTGGTGGTAAGGGCTTGCCTGTCTGGGCATCCAAAACAGAAAGACCGCAATTTATTACAGGAGTAAAACTTCCGGATCCAAATGATCCAAATGCAATTCCATGGTTTACTCCACCTGGATTCCAAGATGAATCTATTGTTCGTCATGGCAAGTTCACTAGAAATGAAAATGAATCAAAGTATTGTATTTTTGGTCACGGAAGACGTTCATATATTGAATTGACAGAATCTGTTTATCAGACAATTGATGGTTTCTCACAAGCTGAATTGGATGCCTTTGGAGACTATAATTTCATTCGTGATGAAGCTGCAACAGCAGAACTTTTTGACAAGATTGAAGTTGGACACATTATTGGTACAATGAATCAAAACGATCCATTTGCTGTATTTGCACTTGAAGTTCTAAGAACTTTTCCAGGAAAAGATATGATTGCTTGTCGTGTCTGGAACGGTGAAGTCTTGGAAAGAAAGTACAATTCATATAAGGGGATTATCACTGATGATCCAGAAGTAAACACAGATCTTTTGTATATTACTTTTCAAGATGTTTCTTATGGTCTTGCAAATGGTAATTCAGAAATTCTTTATTACAAGAAGCCAGAACCTCTTGATGAAAAGGACAAGAATCTTTTTGCTCCATATGGATATGATGATAAGGTAAAAGAATATCATATGGTTGGTCGTTATCGTATTGCAGAAAATTATCCAGGATACGTTCCTGATGATAAACTCAAGGAAGAGGAGGCTGCAGCATACGAACTATATCGACTAGCAAACAAGGCTAAACTTGACGAGGCAGAGCGTCTTGCACAAGAAGAAGCTGAACGTAAGCAAATTGAGAAGGAAGAAAAGCTTCAAAAGATCAAAGAAGAACTTGTCGAAGCTGCTGCACGAAAGTCATAATGAATGCGATAGCAGTTCCAAGAGAATTTTATATAAATAAGGATACGAAGGCAATCTTCGTATCCGATTTTTTTTGTGAAGATTATGTTGGTGGAGCAGAATTAACTTTAGAAGCGATTTACAAATCCAGTCCAATAAAATCTCAAAAGATTCATTCAACATCTGTAACGGTTGAAATGATTGAGAAGAACAAAGATAAACTTTGGATTTTAGTTAATTTTGCTAATTGTTCAAAACAAATACTGTCTGCTTTGGTTACAAATAATTCAATTATATAGTAATTGAATGTGATTACAAATACTGTCAATACAGATCTGAACATCACCATGTTCATGTTACTGGAAAACAATGTGATTGTCATACTATTCCAACTCAAGGAAAATGGATAGAAGCTTTCTATAAGAGAGCTAAAAAAGTTTTCTTTATGAGTGAAGGACAGTTAAACAAATACAAAGAAATATTTCCAAGTATGAAAGATTGGTCCAATCTGGAAGTCCAGTTCAGCACATGGACAAAAGAAGAAATAGATATTATTCATTTCGAATTAACTAAAGATAGAGTTTTTGATGGTAATGGAAAATGGGCAGTTTTGAATGGTGTTTCTTGGATTAAAAACCAGTCTGGCACTGAAGAATATTGTAGAAAAAACAATATGGAATACGAAGTTCTTCCAAGGCTTCCTTATATGAAATTTTTAAAAGAGTTGTCAAAATATAAAGGATTGGTATTTCATCCAAATGGACTGGATACATGTCCAAGACTTGTTGTTGAAGCAAAACTTTTAGGTTTACAACTTGATATTAATGATAATGTTCAAATAAAAAATGATTTGAATTTTACAGAACCAGACTATTCAAAGTTTCTTAGATTTTTAATAGATAGACCAGATTCATTCTGGAGGAAAATAGAAGAATTGATAAAATAGGCAAGAATTGAGTTTATCACTACACTTTAATCTGTTATATCTAGAATAGAAA
>OFRG01000820.1_pt1 | contig 10623 bp, 25 predicted proteins | sample 1543071 | NCBI WGS metagenome assembly OFRG01 (sample SAMN07774222, study PRJEB24372) | wastewater metagenome | isolation source: WWTP Verbania (Effluent) | place: Italy: Verbania | collected 2015-12 | reverse complement strand
TAACACGCTATTGGGGAATCGAACCCGAGTCAGCTATTTTGGAGATAGCGGTCCTTCCACTGGACGAATAGCGTAGCTATCGTACCCTATTATATAGTGCAGGGGCCGTACTTTTCCACATATTTGAAGAAAATTCCTAAATATTTAGCGATTACAACCACGCACTCTCATTTGATGAAAAATAAGACTAGCCGGTATAAAATACAATAAAGCAAACCAATAACTATAATTTACCATTAACATCGCTGGACCATAGATAAATATAAGAACTACACATAGGAAACATGTGGCTAATGCACAATATCCACAACTTTTTAAGTATTCTTTCATATCTTTTCCTTTTGCGGGGCACCCGCAACATTCCATCCATTCGGCAGAAATCTTGGTTTCATAGTGTCGAGGAAGTGGCTACGCCATGCCTTAATAAATGGTTCGAAGTCGGAGACTTCGAACTTGGAGACAACAGCCTCGCCATGCTTTGGAATACCCAAGTTCTCAAACTTAATATTACGGGCAAGCTTCGCATACGCCCGTATGTCATCATCGGTGGGCTCACGCCCAAGGAAATCTTCTATGTAGGTAAACATTTCCACAAACTTTGCCGAAGGTAAATTATCCCAGTGGTTCACTATGGTATGTGATTTCTTAATCACAGATACCAACTCGTACAAATCATTACAGGAGTACAAGTCAAGCGGTGCTTGATATTGTTCTGCCAATAATTTCTTTTTGCCGAGAGCGATTAACTCATACTCATCATGGCACGGACGACAAAGCGGCAAAATATCATACCAACTGTGGCACTTCAATTCTTCCGGAAAGAACATACGATAGCAATGAGGTACAATGTGGTGTCGGGACAGGTTGTTGGATGTCCCACAGACAACACATCGATTAGGCATTGGTTGTAAGTAGTAGGCGGCATCATCATGGTGCCCAAGGGCCTTGGGCTCAAACAAAAGCTGAATAGTCTGCGACGATAGACGTTTGGCAAGTCCCCGCTTGACATACCAGTTGGCTTTACGCTTTCCTACGTGACACATCTTTTTGCCGCAGGGAGAAAGCATCGAGATATTGTTATACAATTCTGACATTAATCAATATCCATACATCCATGATGACTTGTATAACATTTAGGACGAAATATGCGGAAGCATAGTTCCCAACACATTCTGTGCTAACCTTTTCTCTATACGAGACTTCATTTTCCTGATCGCCCCTTGCAACATCCCCATAGCACGTACATTTTCTTCACACGGCAACTCATTGTTGCAATGTTTTAAATGCACTAAGGCCCATTCTAGGGAAGCAATAATAGTAAGGTTCTTTCCCGAAGGCCCATCCCAATAGGGGAACTTTTGCAACGGGTTATCTTGAGGCAGTCTTGCCTCATGGGTTAATCCTTTTGGATAAGACCATTCCGCGAGAAACTTTTGATGTTCTGTTAGAACGTCCATTTATTCCCTCAAATATAATAAGTGATCATTCTCTTTCTTAAATTTTTCTAGAGCCTGTGGTTCTCGGATATCTGGAATACATTTATCTTTAATAGCTTGTTCCTCTAGTGCGAGGAATGAGCTTAAATTACGTTCTCTACAACAGGTAGAAGTTCCACCATGAGCAATACGATATATTTGAGAACCATCACCCCCGAATATACCTTTACTATTTTCTTCCATACTAAGATATGCTGCTATATGCTCGATTACAAGTAATCGACGGAGAGGATCGATATTATTCATAAGCGGAAAATAATTGATTCGAACAATTATCACTTTTTAGGGTGAGCTAAGTTAGCAACTTAGTGCAGCCAGCCATATCTGCCTATTTTCCAAATTACTTCGTAACAGATTGCTTCGCAATCTCCGGAAGATGACCCGGCATCCTGTCATTCCCGATTGCAATTAGAGTGTGCCGTCCGGCTCTACACTTTACCACGCCCAATCCTTTCACATGCTCCCGCAGCCACTTCTAAACATGTCGGGCAGAGCCCTCCACCTTTCAGAAGGATGGAACACCCTTCACAGGGTTTTAGGGTCGTAGACCCGTCGATATTATATAGAGCCCTTTGGGGCTCATATAACCTTTCAAACCTCGCAAAGTCACGAAGTGACGCCGCAATATTTAGATACAGTTTATTTGACATTTATTCTATGATTTCTAATGTCCCTAAATCAGTAATTGGAAGAAAATACTTAAGAGAGCCATCCGGAATAAAATCACCGACATAAAACACTAACGCTTTCGGATCATCAACTCCGATTAACCCTTTTCCATCTCTTAATACAACGGCACCAGTCTTTGTTTTAAGGTATATTGTATCATTACCATTACTAAATAAATGATTAACAGGAATATGAGTTGCCGGACCCGCTGATGCTAGTAATGCTATTTTCACATTCCACGCTCCTTCATAATCAGTTTTGTGGAGGGTTGATCACCTTCATAATAACAACCACCCCAATCTAATTCTACATCCATAACAGGATCGGAGAATTTCTTAGCGGCAGTATCAATTCGTTCAATTAATTGAACCGGCGTTAGCCCTTCGTACCGAGATACAATCTCTACTTCTTGTTGTCGCTTTGACTTAGCCATTTTATTGTTCCAGTAAATTATAATGCGGTACACTAGAATCGAACTAGCGTTCTTTCATTGGAAGTGAAAAGTAATACCATTATACTAGTACCGCTAAAGCGGTGGGTGAAGAAGTCGAATCCTCAAGCCGACTTTCGACGGCTACTATTTTCAAGATAGTTGGACTTTCCAATGTACCAAAACCCACCAATATCAAATAACCTAGTAATCAGAGTTTTGTTCTATTCCTTCATTTCTCTAAGCCCGCTACCCGCCAGTGTTAAGTTGCTCACCCTTCTGGCTTACTTGCGGTCAGTACCTCAGTAGTGCAAACCGATAATCAATCGTCCTACTTTAAGCAAAGTACCCCTGAATTTCCTCAGCAATTACTTTAGGAATAACGCCGCGAAGGATCAGGTTATTTGATTTGTGAATGAATTCTTGCCGGTGCTGTTACCAGCAACTTATGATTCCAAAGACGAATCGAGGCCGTTCCGTCATTCCAAGAGTCAGGCTCGATTGTCTCAGTGATTATGTTAATAATCTCTTGCTCATTTTTCCCGAAACGGGAAGTGATATTATCTCGTTCTCTTAATGGATTCTGATGCCTAAGACTTGAAGCCAAGTCTAAGTCAGGAACATAGCTATAATCGGGTACCACTTGAGATATATCCGATATATCGTATATTTGTAAGTATGGAATTTCATTAGGCAGAGCCCATTGGAACATTGCGAGCAACGCGAGCAATTGTAGGAAACTAATCATGTGAGTGCCTCACGATAACATCGTCACTTACTTTATACGCCATTATAGCTTGTTGACGATAATATTTTAGAGAAATATCAATTATTTGATCTATTGTATCGCTATCACACTTAATCAGTACCGGTATCATTCTCTCACAATAGATATCACCAACAGAGGGATTTGTCCAAATTCCCTTGCTCGGCCTTAATATTGTCAGTCCACCAGTTAATGTGCGAACTTTTTCATCCCAAACCCGATGAAATCGAGTGCGAATTGGTTTACCTTCTGGTGTCGTCGTAGGTATCAAAATCTGCCACATTTGCATCTTCATCATCCTTAATAAACCGTTTCGGTTTAGGAGTTTCCCGTACTAGTTGACCGTAACTTTGTTTTCCGCAGTCGCTACAGCGACTAGGAGAATCTTTTGTTTGCCACTTGCACCCGCAAGTGCAAACGTGTTGAATTGTAGCCATATTAAATTTCAGAAACCTTTTTCATAATACTTCTTTCAGAATCACGATGCAAGGCACCTTGGGATCAGCAGACGCATCCATAAATTGTTTTCCATTCACTTCAACCCACGTTCTATCATTGCGGGTAAATACTTGTACGGTTTTACCTGTAAACTGCTCTTGTCGCCGAAGTGCTTTCGCAAGTGGGCATCGGGTGTGACACCCGATATTACTATCGATACAATCAATATCTAGAACTTCGATTTGCATAAGTAGCCTCGGGGGGAGTCGAACCCAATCCTTCTCATCGCTTAAAAGGCGAGTGTTAAAACCGTTTAACTACGAGGCCAAGATCGCTAATTGTTTTTTTATCTATCTTTTCTTGATGATGTAATTCATGATGGCAATTTTGACATAATAAATCACATTTCTCTAACTCTAACAGAATGATATCCCATTTTTTCTTCCACAAATTCTCTAATGTATCCTTTTAAGAAAACTAAGTGGCTCATGAAAGATTTGAACTTTCAGCCTTCCGAGTAAGAATCGGATACTCTATCCAGTTGAGTTAATGAGCCTTATTGTCTATGCGTCCGCATAGATATTATATCCCGCCATCCGCAAAATTCCTCATGCAAAAACGGAATTTTTGCAAAATTCAATCCTCGGACCCCAAAATCCACACAATATTCTTACCTTCGATATTGCCGATATACTCTATTTCTACTTCCTCTGCTGGTCCCGCCCCACCCGAATCATGAGTCTTTCCGCCTACAGAGATTCTTACCGGTAAATCTAAACCACACTTCAATAATTCTTCGATTAATTCTCTGACAATCATATTATGACCATATAATCTTTAAATAACCCTTGATATCATCATTTAAACCAGTCATAAACCCTAACTCAGACAACCGAATAATTAGATCATTACGTTGCAAAACAGTCATTGTCTCGGGAATTCGATAGTTGTCGTGCAAACGTCCACGATCTGCCTCATATCCTATGCTACGCAGTATATCCTTTACAATTCTACGCATCCGCGTAGAATGTCGAATCGCCCGGCATCTAGCTTTTATTGCAGTTAACAAGGTATAATCTCCGCTTTTGTCGGAACAAGTTCCGAAACTTCCAGTTCAAATTGCTTCAACCAATTACTATACCACTCTTCATAATATGGACTCTTACTATAATGAGTTCTTCCTAAATCATCTTGAATAAAATAAGGTGCTAACTGTCTTAAAGCACACTTGGCATGGTTTACTGCCTTCCAAATCTTACCCTTTTCATTAAATTCTTTATTACCATGCCCACAATAATATAAACCGTCCGCCTTACGGCGTACCCTGATTGCTTTCATTTGCCCTCCTAACTGCTTCCTTGGGGTCTGTCACCGCTTCCTCAATTATATCTATAGCTTCCTGTTCTATTTGATATCTTCCTTGCTTCTCACCAATTCAACCTCAATATCCTCTGATGCTTCTCTAACATCGAAAGCAAAATTATTATCATCTAAATCTTCTAACTGAATATACCAGTTACTTGTGTAACGAGGATTTAAATAATACGCAGGACGAACCTTCATACATAATGTAGGAATACCACCATATAACGATACAGCACGAAATTTCTGTCCGGGTTTTAATTGACTAAGCCTCATTCTGTAATCCTTTATTAGACTCTAATCGATTTAATTCTTCGTTTTTGTCGTAACAAATATCTTGTGATAATTTGCTACGAAGTTCCATCCAAATAATCCCCAACCAATTCAAACCTTCACCAGTGGGCGTTTGCCCCCAAAACTTATCCTTGTTACTATCCTCAATAATTATTTCATCCCCACTTTTGAGCAACGCAGTTTTGATGAAAGGATGTTGATCCGCCTTTAGGCGGATCACTGTCCGCATTGTATCCAGTTTCACTTCATCCCAATCTGGACGGATGCCGTCCAAAGTACGCCCTGCTAGAGCAGCGTCCTTTGCCGTAATACATGCTCTCACAATTTCTCGTTTCGATGTATCGAGGAATTTAAGGCTCTGGTACAGAGCCTCACTTGTCTTATATTGTTTACCCTCGTAAATAACTGGATGTGGAGAGAAATTAGATAAAAAACCATATGGAGCATTTACAAACTTAAACTTGATTGACATCTTGGTATTCCTGCATAGCAACTGTGGCTGCGGCAGCAACAATTTTATCGACATTACACTTATACATTCCGGAGCAACTCCACGAATTTAACTCAATTACCCCGTACTCCGCAGACGGAGTACCTATAGAATCAAAATTCAGTTTTTCCGTCAGTTTAGGTAATCTAAAAACTTCCCGCACCCCAATATCGACGACGTATAATCTTTCTGGTAGCCATGCTACTTCATCCAGCACTTGCTGTAAATAATTTGTAACGGCCTCTGGTAAGCCCTCCACTTCGGTAGTTTCAAGCCGTCCCTTTATTCTATACTGTGACCCACAAATAATTTCTCGATCCTTACAAAAAACTCTCCATTCCATCAAGGGAGTCTTTGTAGGAGAGACACATATTAATGTGTCGGGCTTGCAGCGGGAATCTAAGTAGCGAAAATCGCTACTATAAGATTTAGAATCAATCACTTGACCGGTAAATGTTTTAAAACCATCGTCCGGACGAATAAAGAGACTCCAAGGATTATTATAGTTATAATAATCTATACCGAAGTAATTTAATACATCAATTATACGATACTTAAATTCAGCATAAGGAAGGAATATTACACGATTATTCCAAAGATATTTGGACCAGTATGCTCGGTATGTGGAACATTTAAAGTTACTGAAATTACAAAAAGGGCCGGGCACCCACGGTTTAGTGCGTTGCAATTGTCTAGCGAACCCAAGTGAACCAAAGAACGTTACACATTCGGCAGGGCCGAATTGATTGTACTCGCCGGACTCAAATGGTATATAGTCACAACCTACAGCAACATGACCTTGATTCTTAATCGCTTGCATCAAGCGAGGATAATTCTCATCATCACTAAGATATTGGACAAGAAAATTTACCTTAGTATCCAAGGATATACTCTTTCAAGTTCTTCATCAGTTAAATAAGGGGAATAATATCCGTCCCCCCAATAAGGCATTGTGGAAATTCCACCACCCCACACTTCTCTCCCTTCTACGAGAAGGGAGCCGAAGGTTCCAATATATTTAAGATACTTATCTCTTAACACTTAATATACCATGATTAATTATAGGACCATAGACGTATGTATCAAAAGAATATTCAACAAATTTTTCGTATTTAGGCGTATGAGCAACGGTAGGATGGATATCTCTAATTCGTGATGTAATATACATCCACCCGCGTTTCCCTACTAAAATCAATGATCCATGATATTCCTCTACCACGGTTCCTGCAAGAAAACCCTTCAAACTAACTGAAACCGGTTCCAATTTTTGAGTTAATACTAATTCCATATAAAAACTTTCTGAGGCTGTGCCTCAAGGCATCCGTTCCATTATAATACAATTGCGATGCCAAGTTACTGTGGAGCAGTAAATAAGATCAAGTTGCCCGGCAGTGAAAAATACATTCTCACCTTGAGAATAATTCATTACATTATGATATGATGGGTCCGCCGTCATTTCTACATCTAAAACAGTATTTGCTGGTGAAAAAGTGTGTTGCAAACCACCAACCACATGGGAAATTTCGTGTACTAATGTAGTTTTATTACATAGCTTTCCATATAAGACGAGTCCTTTACCATACTCTTTTAACCACGGGAAAGGTCCAAACCCTATTTGGTAGAAACCCCGATACCCTACAAAACACTCTGGACGAGGAAACAAGTAGTAGATGCTAACGCAATCATCATAACACTTTGCATCGCCTTTCAGGAAGAAATCTTTATTATACTTGTCATCAAGCACCCATAATTCACGTTGCGAAGCAACAAGTTGAATGCCAGCTTCATACAAAAGATTGTTAGCATAGTCAATGTCAGCGTCTACATCAGCAGGCTCTCTAGCGAAGTCTATTAAGGGTGCATCCTCTGGACCCGTGATTACAATCTCATTAACGATACGAACCCTCAAATATAATATTGGATTTATCGTTAGATCGGGCTTTAAGGTAGATTCGTGAGGTATAGATACGCAACCGGTCAGCAAGAACATCAATAAACAAACGATGTATCTCATAATAATGCCCTTTGGACATTATACACTTACTTCTTTACTTCTGTCTTTTTGGGCTCAGAGCCCCCATGTTCTCTACTACACACGGTGCAATACATCTTTTTACAGTCTTTAGCACTGCTTTTATTAAAGACCCGATTCCCAATACCATACTGGGAATCTTGATAAGAATTTTTGCAGTTGCAAGGCTTAATTGGCATATTATTTCCTCATTTTTAAATATCGGTCATACAAAACTATCGCCGCAACACTCGACACATTTAAACTTACCTTCATACTAGAAGGAATATAAATTAATTCCCGACAAGATTCCCTTGCTCTTGGTGAAAGCCCCTCACCCTCCGCCCCGAGCAAAATTATTGTTCTCGACGCCCATTTATAATCCGGCAAGGGCTTTGCTCTCTTATCTAGTTCGACCCCCACAATATCACATCCTAAAGGTTTACGTTCTAGTAAATCATCAAAAGAGGTAAAATTCCAAATCGGGGTTGACTTGTAGGAAGAAACAGTATCATCATGGGGGCGATGATATTTTTCACCAATTGTAAACAAAAAGTCTACACCTGAAAGGATTGCGGCGGTACGAAAAATTACTCCCACGTTGTTTTGTAACTTAGGGTGTTCTATCCCCAATCCACAAAAATGCTCCGCATCTTTGTCTCTATATTTACGATTCGGTAACATAGATACTTCGCATCCTTAAAACAGGTAAATCCAGAATTTCATATGCTACGCACCCTTAATCCGTAAACGCGGTTTTAACGATAAATTTCCAGTGTCCAAGCCCGATCTTACTTTTGCTTTGCAATGTCGGTTCGTGCCAATTAGGCTTGTCCACCCAATTACAGCCTAGCGTCTTGGCTGCTTTAATAACTAAATCCTCATTTAGATCGTTGGGAACCCACTGAGGCACGGCTTCTTTGCTGTATGGTATCCATTCGATCAGGAGATCGAATTCATCAATATGATCAGCATACGGTCTAGGTTGACCGCTTCGGATACGGTTGACTGTGTAGCGTCGATCACCTGATTTAGATTGCGTAGCAATCATACAATCACCAAACCCTTTGTATCTAGACCACAACTTTGTAGCTTCGCAGAAGTAATCTTTTCATCATACTTCCAAACTACATCATTCCAACGATTGTAAGAATCGTCGGTATCTACTTCAAAGATTTTCCATTCACGCGGACCAGTTTGTAAAAATCGATACCGACTAACACCGATAATTAATCTGATATCCTTGTGAACTCGACAATAAGAAGTTAATTTGGTCATAATTTCCCCGGAAAGATTTGAACTTTCAGTCTACGGAGTAGAAATCCGTGGCTTTATCCTGTTAAGCTACGAGGAATAAAATAAAACGAAAAACTTTAAAAGGATACAGATACTATTGGTCGAGTTAACGATATATCTAATCTAATCGGCCTTTGCCCAAACTGTCATTGGGAAATGGATCGAGGTTTATTAAAATGTCCCCAACCCGAGTTGAACGAGTAATGTAGCTTTAGGAAAGCTAAGTTATGTCCTGTTTAACTATGGGGACTTTGGCCGCAGGCCAATCAATCGTCTACCCTACACCCACATCCAAAACAATGACCGTCATCATCATCCTCATCGGTACAATCACAATCTTCGAATAGTTCGCCGCAATTATCACAGGTTTCATCGTCCAAAGCTACGACCTCGAAATCGTCCTCGTCATCCTCATGTGCGATCATGGATTGTACCTTATGCCCAAGCCTAGCAAGGATAGACTCTAACGAGTCAAAATCGGACCTATCCGAAACGTCAAAAGAACCTAATGCTTCGCCATCAGCAAGAACGATTACGGTACCGTTATCATACGATAATTCAATCAGCATTTGAGTGCCTCCCTTGCGATTTCAGCCATACAATATTCACCATATCTAATACCGTCACTCAAAACATCGTTAGAATTTCCGTTACTAATAGGTACGCCATCAGAATCACAAGGATATTGTACAGGGTTTTTGTCTGCCGCTGCACTAATCTTTTCCAACGCTACTTTGTATTTTTCTTCGTTTGTCATTTGTTAATCCCTAACGATAGTCGCCTCGACTAATTATATCTGCTGCCGCAGGCCAATTTCCCAACAGGAACGAATAATTTCCATGTAGAGGCGGTTGACCGCCTCTAAATCACACCTGTCGGGCAAGCCCGACAACTTATAAGCCAACTCAAGTTGGTAATCTAGTTCTTTGAACTGTTCTTCAATATCACTAAGAGCAACGTTTCCCGCACGAATTGCTCTTAACTCTTGGGCCTCTGGCCTAGGGAAAGTCAACTGTCCAGTTGACATTAATTCAATACCTTCATACAAGAGTCTTAGTGTGTGTGATGCACTTTTAACATCATAGCCGAAACGGCTAATGACCTCTCGCCTTTTCTCACCTACTCCACCGGTTCCCGTATTGGGAACCTCAAATTTAAGCTTAAGGTCCGGTCTACTATCTTCAATGATGCTGATTACAGCATCACGTTCAAATCTCTTTAATTGGAATGTTGTACACAATGATTCCAAACAATCTTTATATGATGGAACATCATCATTAATTTCAAGGCGGGTGCCGCGAACTTTTCTCATTTCGGAGGAACTGAATCCCCGAATGGATCGATAGAGTTGCTTACTAATAAATAAGCTAC
>OFRG01000819.1_pt1 | contig 10655 bp, 7 predicted proteins | sample 1543071 | NCBI WGS metagenome assembly OFRG01 (sample SAMN07774222, study PRJEB24372) | wastewater metagenome | isolation source: WWTP Verbania (Effluent) | place: Italy: Verbania | collected 2015-12 | reverse complement strand
TGTGCATTGATAGTTGCAGTTTGTGGAACAACAACAATAGGCTGAGGTTCTTCTAAAACTTTTTGAATTTCGACAACAGGTTCCTCAGTTGCATATGCCACGAGCGGAAGTGCAACTTGCGAGAAAACCATACTAACAATAAGAAATGCTGAAAAGAATGCTCGAAGCGTTTTTTCAGACTTGCGTGCCATAATAAAAATATTCATATATAAAATACTCGTACGAAATCGTACTAAAATTAATAAAACAAAAACTCTCTCTGTCAATAGGATCTCTTAGGGCCCACTGCTTTCGATTTCGAGTATACCCCGATATCCAAAATTCGCAATACCCAAGGTATCCTACTACCCTTTCATACATAAAGCCGTATGGGGGTCCAAAGCATTTCAAACAAAAAACCCTCTACTTATGTGAGAGGGTTTTTTGCTTATTCTATATATATTAGAGACTATTTCTGAACAGTCACAGTCACTACGTTAAGTCTTTTATTACAATCAAGTTGGAATGAGCCTATAGTTGGAAGGTCGATCACTTTGTATCCATATGCTGGGAGGTTAAATGTTCTAGATCCGATAACAATCTTTACAGCAGTATCATCTCGGTTATCAAGAAGAATATCTGTTCCCTGCTTGAATGTTACTTTGTTAGTTACTACAGCACACTCTTTGTTGAACTGTACCATTCGTCCTTTGTAAGTCAGCATGAGTGTTGCATATTTCCCTGCACCACTACCTACCGATGTTCCTTCACGATCTGGGTTCGCTACTGCGCCTGCTGGTGAACCAGTTGGCGGAGTTGTTGTATCTGGGACTGTTGTTGTATCTCCTGGTGACACGATAGCATCATCCACATCTTTATTTTTAGAGGACATTACGAGACCTACAACGATAAGCGCTACTACGATTATTCCTATAATCAGAGCTGTGTGATTTGATTTCTTTTGTATTGGTTCCATGACTATAGTATAGACCTCTCAAAACTTTACACAAGCTAAAAACATTACACAATGTGTAATGTTTTTAGCTTTCAAACGTAATGATATTTCTTATTTTTGCACTGCAACAGTAGCTACATTTTTATTTTCACCACAAGAAACCATAAATGTTCCTTCAGTAGAAAGTGCTGCTACTTTGTATCCATAGGCTCCGAGGTCATATGATGCCCCTGCGAGCTTGATAGCTATAGGAGTATTGGTTCTATTATCGAGCAATACTTCTGTTCCCATTTTATAAACATAGTTACTAATAGGCATCTGACATGACGCTCCAAACTGAAGTGTTTTGTTTCGGTATGCCAAGATAAGTTCAGCATATGAGCGAGTCTCTATAGGAGTAACTGGTGGTGTTACAGAAGTATTCTTTCCTTGCGACTTTGGGGTCGCTACTACTTCTTCTTGGGGCACTGGCGGTATTTCAGTAGAAGGCGCTTTCTTGGTCATAGTCTTGTTAAGAACAAGCCCGGCTACGATCACTACTGCGACTATACCGAGTGCGACCTTGGTGGTTTTTGACATCTGCATTATTATATTTTTCATATCTGCTTAGGTTATCAAATATAGCGCCTTTTGCAAGAGATTACTGTACTGTCAGCTCAGCGACATTTTTCCGCCCCCCGCAAGATACAGGCACTACCGTTCCCTTCTCTTTTAGTACTAAAAATCCAAAGTCATATGGCCCAACAACAACAGAGGCGTTGCCTACGATAAAGGTGTTTGGTTTTGATGAACGATTATCAATCATCACTTCATTATTTATATTAAATGAACGAGTACGACTAGAAAGCTGGCAGTCTTCACCAAACTGAAGAACGTTGTAACTATAGAGTTCAAGCGCTTGTGCATAGGTAAGCTTGGATTGACCAGGTCGAACAATGAAACTTTCTGATTCCATTTGTATTTGAGACTGTGGCTGTGTCCCATCATAGAGTGTTGATTCCTGTCCTGCACCTATCGGCATGTTGGGCACACTCGTACGTACAGGAGAAAATCCCATACGACTAAACCGCTCCCCAAGCAACAACATGATACCCAAAATAACAACAATAACCATAAGTGTAACCAAATGCGCCCGACTAATGTATTTCATATCTATATGGTAGCAGATATAAGCCTATAATGGGACCCTTCTATGTGACTAGCTAGGACTGTCCTAGCTAGTCCTTGAAAGTTAAGTACTGTTTCATAAATTCCTTAAAAGAGTTGCTTGATTTAAAATATTCTGGAAAAGTATTCTTGTTTAAAATACCCTTCTCTATTCTATCTATACCGAGGTACTCTTGATAACTTGAGTAACCATAGGATTCTAAAAATGCTTCCAGTTCTTCTGTATTCTTACTTAATAAACGTACATCCGTATCCCAACCCGGAAATGATATTTCTAATGGATTTAGATGAATATAAGAAAACAGCTTTCTCATATATATGTCATCAGATTCAATTAATTTTGATTTGAATGGTCCGCCAAAGAGCGCTCCTTGCCTTTTGTATTTATTATTAAAATACATAGAGTACCCAGTACCAAGCTTCCTCATAAATTTAGTTATTCCATCTTCAACCTCCTGTTTAACAAGAATATGGAAATGGTTTGGCATTAAGCACCAGGCGCCGATAGAAACAAGACTTTTACCTTTCTTTATATTCATTATTTCTATATATTTTTTATGAAGAATATTAGTTAGATTATCTAGCTTCAGACTATCTTCATTATTTGCAATATACATGAGCATTAAAAATCTTTCTCTATCTCCTTTATCTTGAAAAATTATCCTCTTATCAATACCTCGGTTATAAATATGATAGTACTCTCCGGTAACAAACTTATCTTTTCTCAACATATAAAAAGTATAGCAATTCACCATCAGACTAGCTAGGACTGTCCTAGCTAGTCTGGGTAAAGATGGGTGAAATAAAAAATCCCCTAGGTTGGGGATTTTTGAATGAAAGTGAAAGAATTAACTTGAAAGAACAAAACAAAAAACTACTGCACCAGAATCTTTTGGTTATAGCTATTACCTTTGGTATCCGTGAACCTTGCGATATAAATACCGCCAGGAACGCTGAGTGGCACCTGCGAGTACCCACTAGCTAGGACTGTCCTCGCTATTGTTTGGCCGGAGGAGTTTAGGATGGTGATGGTGCCGGGGTATTTTGTTTCAATGCGGAGCGACTGACGGTCGGAGGTAATAATAACGTCACAGGGTATATTTACTGTTCGGGTTTCCGAATACTTACCTTCGAAGGCAAGTCGGAAATACAATTTCCCGCAGTCGGTCGATGGGTAAGTGAAAGAATAATCCTTACGACTTCCCTGTTCAGTGAACTGTCCGACAGTACGAAAATTCCTACCATCGGTACTCATCTGCACCTGGAACTTAACCCCGTCTTCCGGTGTTTCATCCCGCCAATTTAGCAAAATATTTTTATTTGTAGCCAAAGAAGCGGTGAATAAAGAAAGGCGTACAGGCACGACTGAAAACATCAGTCGAGCAAATCCGTCAGCGATGTTTCCGTCTGATTGCATAAAATTACCGGAGACATATAATACTCCGCCAATCGTATCAGCAAAAACCGTATGAACTGCAGGGTAAATACCAGACTGATTGGGATGCGAAATAGCTGCACCTTCATTTGTAAATGAAGTACCATCATAAGATACAACATTTGTTTTTACTCCATTTAACCCATTATTTGACACTCCGGCAACAAACAATCTATTAAATATTTTTACTATTCTGGTATTTGTAAGCTGCATAGTGCTACTTACTGAATTCCAAGTATTGCCAACTCTCTTAACCAAGCCTGTAAGTACGTTTACATTATCATGTTGTCTTGTACCGCCAGCATAAATATTATTTTGAAATAAACAAAACCCAGTAGCTAACTCACAAAACCCATAACCATCCAATGCTGACATTGCCGCCCCTTCTTTAAATCGAAAAGTAGATGGTGTCCAAATATTATTTATTTCAGGAAATAAACCGGCTACATAAGATGAGTCTCCAATAGGCTGAACACTGTAAACACCTGATGCACAAGAAAGATCTGTGAAAGCATACGGTTGTGTCCATATAGAACCATCAAATACAACTAAGAATCTAATGTTGCTAAGTGACCCTTGGGTTGAACCGATGTTATTAAAAAAACCACCAGCACATAGATTACCGCTTGGAGTTTTTGAAAGAGTTGCAATCCAAACACCAGATTCTGTACTACCTGTATAGCCAATGGGAACCCATTGTAACCCGTCCCATTTTAAAACAAGTGCTTGATATGTACCAAAACTAAAGAGACTCCCAGTATACAAATCTGTTCCATCACTATAAATACAGCCGTTACTACTGGATACAGTGAAATTTGAGCTTGTAAGTTGCCAAGAAGAACCTGTGACTTTATAGATTCCGGACCTTGTTAGAACCCAGATGTTCCCTTGATGTCTCGTTACCCCAAGAACATCGTTGTAAGCAATTTGGTACCCAGGAACCTGAGACCAAGTTTGTGCCTTCAGTTGAATAAAAGATAGGTAAGTGAATGTAATTAGTAATATTAACCTTTTCATAATACCGACCCTCCTAGATCGTTTTTTGTTTTTAAAGTTCAAAAATTTATTTTGATTTATTATGCCAAAATATAAAAAATACGCAAACAAAAACACCCTCCGAAGAGGGTGTTTTTGTAGTGATTTAAGTCAACCAGACTTTATCTACATTTCCGTAAGGAACTATAAATCTTAAATAATCTAAACGATTATTGCTTGATTGTGTAGCCTCCTGTTGGGAAGTTGTAAATAAGTGTTCCTGTAAGGTTTGTACCGTTAGCAGGTGACGCTGATGATCCATCAGATGCAAATACTGCATATGAAGTGTCATCCCAGTTAAATCCTGCAGCGTTTACTGAAGAAGTGATCTGTGCAGATCCTGTTCCAGAGTTTGCAGCACTTACTGTAGCATACAAGCTAAATGTCTTAGATGTACCAGCTGCGATAGTGTAACCATCGAAGTCAGTATTACTTTCAACGTTAGCAACACCGGTTGTTGTAGTAAAGGTGTTTCCAACAGTACCGAATTCACAGAAGATTGTCTGAGAAGCGGCTGCAGCTGTACCTTGTCCACAGCTTGTACCAGCGATAGTTGTAGAACCATCAGCGATACGAGCTAGTGTAAATGTAGGCAAAGTTGTGAAACCTGAACTACCAACTGTAAATTGAATATCATTCAATTTAACATTTCCTTTTGCATCAGCAGAAACGGTAACTTCACCGATCTTATTTTCAGCAGCAAGATTCAAACCAGTACTTGTTGTTGTTGTTACAACAACTGTAGGCTTTGATCCAACCATTGTCATAGTAGGAGCAGTTACAGTAGGTGTTAACACCGCTGTCGTTCCACCTGAAGTATATTTAACTTCAGTAAGAGCAACTGCAGATGTTGCAGCAGGAAGAATACCGTTTGTACCAACCTCTGAGTAAGAGATGAATACATCTTGTGTAAGACCTGAACCACCACTTGGAACACTTAGATTAAGACCAGTTAGGTAAGCAACGCCTGAAACTACAGGGGCTGAAGCCGCACCAACCTTAACAGAAGTGACAGTGTTTGCACCAGTAACAGTGAACTTGAGCTCACTAATAGTTGATGCGCCGCCTGTTGATACAAAGTTATAAGTAGCCTTTGTAGCATCAGCAGCACCACCCATACCAGCAGCAATATATTGTGCAGATGTTGCAGAAGCAGTCACCAATGTAGGTGTTGCAACTGTTCCACTTCCAATAGTGATTGTCTGACCAGTCACACCAGTAATTGTTTGAGATACATTACTTGATACACCAAGAGATGTTGTACCAAGAGTAACGATAACAGTTCCAGTTGTGATTGAACCTGTGTCAGCAAATACATCTAGAGTCTTTGTTGCACCTGGTGCAAGAGTAAAGTCAACTGAGAATGTATTTGTAGCGGCAGGCTGAATTGGTGTTGCACCAGATCCAGAAGCTTCAGATGTTCGAAGTGCTCCGTAATTTGCAATTACTTGAGAACCTGTAAATCCAAGGTTAACTGAAAGTGATGTTACACGAACAGATTCAGAAGAAGACTGGTTTTGTAGAACGAATGAACCAATCTTAACACCTGCTGTGTTAGGAGTAGCACTTTGGTTTGCATAACCTGAGTTCTTTGAAGCAGCAAGAAGTCCTGTCTGGATAGTAAGGGTTGTCCCTGTTATCGCAGGAGTATTAATTGTTGCAAATGAATTTTGTCCTTGTGCGTTAGATGAACCAAGAACAAGGTTTGCACGAACCGCACCGGCAGTATAGTTATTACCAGAAGATGTTCGAACATTTGCGCGAACTTCAAGGTAACCATCTGTTCCTGCTGGAACGATAAGTTGAGAACCTAGTTGATAAGTAAGATCTGTAGCAGTTACACCAGTCCAGTCTTGTTGTGTACCAACTTGTGATCCGTTGAAGTAAAGAGTTACATCATCGAGAGAACAACTTGTACCGTTTACACAGACAGGGCTTGTTGTAGGAGCAGTTGTAAATTCTGTATCAACAACGATAGAAGAGATTTTTACATCTTCACCGTATGCGTGCAGTTTGTACTTAGCAATAGCAACATTTGATGCACCACCTGTGACATTTGTCATAGCATTGAATGCAGGATCGTTGTTGATTGTAAGAGAACCTGAGTTGATAGAGATTGATACTGCATTGTTAGGAATAGTTCCTGAAGCAGCAACGTTTACACCAACCTGTGGGTCCATGATCATCAAATCAGCAGCTTGCTGAAGTGAGAACTGAACTGTTCGGTTTGAACCTTTTTCTACATTTGCACGAACATCCATAGTGTGTGAACCAGTTGAAAGGCTCATTGGAGCACCAGAGTAATCGAACATAGCGTAGTTTGATCCATTGATCATCATTACCGTCGCAACTTTACCTGTGTCAACACCATCTACGAATAGTTTGATGTTAGCTAGGGCGTCAGCTGGAGCAGAGCCGATCATACGGAATGAAGCACTCTTAAGCCATAGGGCTCGAGTGTTCACTTGTAGAGGGGCTGACCAAAATGTGTAAGCTGTTGTTCCGGCATTCACAGTTGGAGTACCAATAACAGTGTTTGCACTGAATACGGCTGTCGCAAGTGAAGAACCAGAAGCAGTATTCATCAAGTTACCTTGAATATTCACTGTGTTTACAGAGGCACCTGAAGTGAATCCTGTAAGAGCAACAGCGATTGTTGCAGAGGAACTTGAAGCACCTGAAGCAACATCTGCCTTAACAGAAATAGTTCGTGAACCATTTACTATAAGGTTAAGATTGTTGATTGTCATTACACTTTGACTATTGAATGAGTAACCATCTGTAAGACGACTTGCGCCATCATAGATGTAAACATTTGATAGTGTGTTTTGATCAGAAATACCTGAACGCTTCAAAGTAACAGAGTTAACTGTACCTGAACCAGTGAAAGTTACATCAAGAAGACCTGCAGTTGCCTGAGTATCAATGATGTATCCAGCAGCAGGAGTAGTAGCAGATAGAGAAGCCATCACAGGACCTGATTGGCCTACTGGAGGATTAACTACGATACCACCTCCACAAACGTTTGAAGACGCTTGTAGATCAGCAGCCTTTGCTCGAGATAGAGGACCGAAAAGTCCACTAGCTGGAGAAACGCCACGAGCCATTTGCCACTTCATTACAGCTGATTTTGTAGCTGGTCCGAAGTAAGTTGTTTCCATGCCTGGAGAACCAGCGCCTGAATTTGCAACCTTTGAGTCTGCACACATGTTGAGGAACATTTGAAGATCCTTAACGTCTGCACCTCGAGAACCGAGTTTGAGAGAACGTGACCATGACATAGCTGCTTCAGATGTACCTGAAACAAGAACTACAGCAAGGAGAGCCCCTACGAGTACCTTTGTAAAATTTTTCATATTTTATCGTTTTGTAATGGGTATATTTTTTATTGATGTAACATCGACGAACGTTACGATTTTTTTATACCTTTGTCTTCTGTATATAAGTCTTTATCACCTATATATAGATGACGAGTTTTTTTATCTATTGCAAACGCATATATAGATTGTATGCATCTGCCATGTCGACAGGGCCGATTGTGTCTTCCGTTTTGCTCACACTGATAGTTATAAAGTAACAGTGCGCACATCGCAGAAAACAAAACAAGGAATGTCAACGAAAACATGAGAACAATCCATTCATATTTCTATGAACAGATTTTGTTATTTTGTTTTCAATGATCAAACCTTTTTCAGTGGTTTCCCACCTGTTTATTTTGTCTTCTGCAACGTAATAAACCGAATGGTTTAAGGGAGCAAAAGACAGCTACCATACTACCACAAACCCATGAAATGGGCCAGGATAATACGATGTATATAGTATAGCCTTTGAACGGCTAAACACAAAACAATACAGGACAGAAAGAGCCACTTATAGATTCAGACGAAACAACACCTTACACAGAAATGCTAAAGCAGAGAATTGACTGCCATGTAAATACTCCAACGCTTACTCCCCCTTTTAGTAATGCGACCGGTATCAATGAGTGTGTTTAGCTCCCGTTGGATGGTCTTTTCACTGACGTCCGGAAAGAGTGAAGTGATGTCCTTTATGACGGCACTTTTACGGTCATTTATAAAAGACAAAATGGTCTCTTGACGAGCTCCTTTATTATTCACCTTTATTTCAAGGTTCTTTATATGAGACACACTTGGAACTGGTCTATTGGACGAAAGAAGGACTGTGCTCATTGGTGTCTTTTTGTTGTCTTTTATAGAAAAATGTCGTTTGTCTGATTCCTCTTGTCCCCCACCAAAGAGTGACTGTACATCCGTATTTGTAGACCCGGAAAATCGTTCTTTAGAAAAATGTGTCGCTTCATAAATAATAACCGAACTATTCTTCTCGCTAATAAGTCCAGCAAATACAGCTCCTCCAAGTACGAGTTCTATATGCGAGAGTTTCTCCTTCATATCTGCAAACGAAGCACAGACAAAATCAGTCGCCAAAGATCGTAACCGGATTCGGACGGCATCAGCTTCAACCAGATGATTGGTAACCATATAAATAGCAGCCAGTATCTTTTGACCTTTTATTATGTCCTTTTGATTTGTCTCTGAGAGCTGACTTATTTTGTTTGTATTTAAGGCGTTCATGGGGCTATATAGTTAATGTCTTTTATAAAAAATTACTAAAGTGTCCTTGAGAGAAAAGAAAATATTAAGGACAGTATAAAGGACAGATGGCCCTTGTTGCAAGGACTAGTTTGTTTCAGAATAAGCCTTGTACTACAAGCATTTTTTCTATTTTGTTCTGTTGGTGCGTGATATACTGTTGCTATCAAACACTAAAAGTGTGGATAGCTATGGCAAAACAATCGAAAGAGAAAGAATCCAAAAAAGACACTCGTAAGAGCAACCAGAAAAACGGTAGTACAAACCATGTGATCCTTGGCTTGGTACTTGTCTTGATAGCCTTGGTTTCTTTTGGTGGGATGATCGGAGGCGCTGGAGTCGGCGGACTCGTACTGTGGCGTGGGGCCTATATGCTTCTTGGGGCTGGAGCTTTGATGATCCCGGTCGGGCTCCTCACTGCCGGCATTCTTATTATTCGTAAGAGAAATATCCAAGCGACAACACGCGAATGGGTAGGCGGTAGTGTGGGACTCTTGTGTATGCTCGGACTTATCGCTGTCGCGAACCCGGCATATGGAGGCTTCGTCGGAGCACTTGTTCGCTTCCCTTTTGTAACACTATTTGATACTGCTTTTGGGGCACTTATTTTGGCAGCTATCTCTGCTGGATCTCTCATCGTCTTTTTTGACCGAACACCAAACCTCTTCCCTCACTTTGTCGCTATCTGGGAAAAGATAAAGGCCTTATTTAACAAGAAACCAAAGATAGAAGACCTCGGAGAAGAACTGCCTTTTGGTGAACAACCAGAATTAGAGGCGCCTCTCCCTCTTTCACAACAAGTTTCTACTTCTACAAAAGCAAATAATACTATTTCTGAAGCTGAAGAATTTACAATACCTATACCAAAACGAAAGCCAGGTGGTGGCACCTATACACCTCCACCACTCTCTCTACTTGAGAAGGATAGTGGAAAGGCAAATGTTGGGGATGTAAAAGCCAACGCGGTTATTATCAAACGAACACTTGCTGAGTTTGGTATAGAAGTAGAAATGGATGAAATCACTATCGGTCCGACAGTTACCCGCTATGCCCTCAAGCCAGCTCAGGGCGTCAAACTCACTCGTATCCTTGGTCTTCAAAATGACCTTGCCCTTTCTCTTGCTGCTCACCCTATCCGTATCGAGGCCCCGATCCCTGGCAAGAGTCTCGTAGGTATTGAAATCCCAAATAAAACCAAGTCTACTGTCGGGCTCTCCTCTCTTGTAGCTGACCCAGCATTTATTGAAAGCCACAGGCCACTCCTTGTTGCACTTGGACGAAATATTTCTGGTAAGGCTACTTACGAAAGTATTGCCAAAATGCCACACCTACTCATCGCTGGTACGACTGGTTCTGGTAAGTCAGTGACCATCCACGCAATCATTTCTTCTCTCCTCTACCGACATGGACCAGACGCACTGCGGTTTATTTTTGTTGACCCAAAACGTGTTGAGCTCACACTCTACAACGG
>OFRG01000815.1_pt1 | contig 10710 bp, 13 predicted proteins | sample 1543071 | NCBI WGS metagenome assembly OFRG01 (sample SAMN07774222, study PRJEB24372) | wastewater metagenome | isolation source: WWTP Verbania (Effluent) | place: Italy: Verbania | collected 2015-12 | reverse complement strand
TTCTTTGAGTAGTGCCAGAAGTGGGGCTCGTCGCAGATATTCTGCTGCGTGGGTGGCATCCCTCGCATTGCGTGAAGCGGTCGCTCCGGCTCGAATATTCTCCGGATCTTTCCTTCGTGGGAGTACCACTCCGATTTTCCTCCCTTGATGGCGTTGATTCCGTAGCGCAGGCAGAACGCATAAACGTGCTCCGTGTCCCAGCCAGTGTCCGCAACCCCGTGGCGCCGGACGCATGCATGCCGGTCGAGCGTATCTATCACGTTCCCGTCGGTCTCAAGTTTTCCCTCGAACACAAGCAGTGAATCCCCGTTCTTGAGGCAGTCACGAATCACAAGCCACCAATGCGGAAGCTCACCCTTGTGGATCTCTCCTCGCTGCCTATCCAACGAGAAAAATCGGATCGCAAAAGCATCGTGTCCCATCAGCCCTTGCCTATCCTTCTTGAGGCTTGGAGAAAGTCGGACCTGACCGACAATCGGCAAATCCTCAAGGTCGAAAAACTTGCACTCCCGCCGCTTCAGATACTTCATCCAAGGCTCCAGGTCCCCGTACCGCATCGCCCGAAGCGCCTTGTGCTTGTCCTGGATCAGGTCGATGAAGCTGATGAAATCCACGGACACCGCCTCCATCGTGAAAGACTCGTGCGATACCATCGCACCGCTATTCGTCGGATCCGAGTAACGCGACAGCCCGGAGAGCCTGCGTCGCTCCGTGGTGTCGTCTCGCAACTTATAGCCGCAGCAGGCGAACTCGTAGAAAACCGTTGAGACGAGCTTGGTGTAGTCGTAACTCCCATCGGGCCTCTTGCACCCTTCCGAGTTGTAGCGCAGCCCACCAAGCTTGGTCTTGTCCCGATCAATCGCGATATGCATCGCATGCCACGCCCCGCACCCAGGACAAGGCGTCTGCCACACTCGATGCGTCCCTCCCGTCAGCGCTTCGTGCAGTTGGTCATCCTTGTTACTCGCGTTGCTGATGTTCACTGCCAGCGAGTTCCAGTAAGCCGTCCCCCGCGTGTAAGCTAGGTCGAGCTTTCCAGAGTCCCAGTTGTGAACCTCCTCGTTGAACTGGTAGCGGACTGAATCGGAATCGAGGTTCGCTTCGGCGTGGACGCCTTGCACCGTCAAATTCATGTGCGGGAATATCACGAGCCCGCGCTTTGCCTTGTTCTTGTCGAAGTACACCCGGCTAAATGTCATGCGCGCAGCCTTGATGCCTTCCTCGATGCCCATGTTTGGCGTCTGCTCCACAGAGCAGCCCAAAGCCTCCAAAATCTCCTGCGCACTCTTTCCGGTCTTGTAGTCCTTGTGGAAGCCGTCATGGGGTAGATAGTGCACGCCCCAGTTCAGGTTCATGTTCTTGAGTTGCATAGCGTAGTCAGCCAGCGTGCGATGTGAGTCCTCGATGTAATCCACAATCCGCAGCTCACTAGCCGACCTCTGTACCAGAATGATGGACATGGAATCATTCCATCCCAAGTCCCAAATGGCGTGGGTCTTGAGCATGATGTCGTTTGGCACATCACGGATGCGCCCTTCGCTCTCAGCCTTAGAGATTTCGTCGAAGTAAATAGCACCATCAACCGCTGGCCTGCACCGCCCCTCCCATATATGGCGATACTCGTCCTCTTTCATCGTCGCCTTGGCGTGGATTCTTTCATCCTCCAGCACAGCAGGAAACCACGGGTTATCCATGTAGTTCAATTCAATGCTGATTGTGTTTGGCGCAGGGTTTACCACGGCCATTTGGTGCGTCTCATCGCTCTCTAGTTCTGGGTTGTAGGTTGCCCATATCTCAGAGTTGTCCGTCCTAATAGTTGGCGTAAGAATGCGCCATGACCGCTTGGTTATCGTGTGGGCTTCCTCGCACCACACCACAGAGCACCCCTCAAACGACTTAATCGAGTCTGCCGTTTGGTCGCTCAGTCCTGAAAAGTAGAACGCCGATCCATTAAGGCCGCGTATCTCGTTCTCCAGTATCTGAAAGAAGCCACTTAGCCCAAGCTCTGCAATCTGGTCGCGCAATAACTGGTGTACCGATTGCTTAATGGACTTCTGTACCTCTCGCGTACATAAAACGCGCTCAGTACCTGCAAACGCTTTGGTTATCAACGCCCTAGCAACAGACCAAGACTTCCCACTCCCTCGACCACCCCTGATAAACAGGTATCGCTTTGGAACAAAAAGGACATCGGCCAGCTTTGGCGGAAACTCGACGTTAAGTGCGTCGTCCTGCGATGACATTGATTACTTTTGGGAAGAATAGCGCGAGGTCATGCTTTGTCGCTTCATTGAAGCCGTGCATAGAGTTAAGCTCTTTAACGGCTGATACAGCCTCTCCCGGCTTTGTCTCACTACCTAGACCATCCGCTATCTGTTTAAGCACCCTAACGCTGTCCTGTCGCGTCCAAATGGCGATTGCGGCTAATTGATCGCGCAACTCTTTAACCCTAGGGTTTACCTCGGGGTGTCGCATTAGATCGCTTGCTTCGTCCCAAATTGTTTGCTCATTGCTGTTTTCGCAGTCATACGCGCTGCGGTAAGCGTCTGATTGCGTCATTCCACCAGCTACAGCTTGCGCAAATGCCTCTTGTTTGGCTGTTAGTGCCATGCGAGTTCCTTTTTGGATTGTTCGCTGAATAAAAGCGCCCCCACTTTTCAGCAAGGGCAAAAGAAGTGGCAACTGCGCCTTACTTCCATGGAGTTGGTTGTATTGTCGATATTGGTAAAGGCTCACCTCACATCGAAGATGGAGCGAACCCCACACAGGCACTTTGCCACGCCGTAATTAGTGCCCGGTATCAGGTAGATAGACCGCCCTTGCGCGTCTACCTCACGAACCACCACTCCGATGAATGTCAGGTTATAGAGAGCAGCCTGTACCTGACCGGCTTTTAGCTTTGTCTCTGTCAGTATGTCGTGGCGGTACTGGTATCCATGCTCTACTGCCAGTAATACGGTGCGCATCGTTGACATGGGGCGCGAGAACTTGACGGGCGTGTTCTTTTTTAGCATCCGATTCGCTCCAATGTCCAAGTTAATAACTCTTGCTGCGTTGTGCCGCTCATTCGGTCAAAGGCTTTTGTGCCAAGCCCATGCACGCCCGTCTTGCCCCTGTGATGTTCTGGGCATAGCGGTATCAGGGTTTTGTAAGAACCACGGCCCCATCCTCCCGAGCGCAAGTGGTGCAGCTCTACGGGGCCAGGTGTATGTGGGCCATGCAGGAAGTTGCAGTAAGCACAACCCAATGCGGCCACCTTGCCTTTGTGGATGATTTCGTCCTTTGTCAAAGTATTTCCCCTGTTTCCGGGTCCACTGCCCACTGCGCCGCATCACGCAGCATCACGCCATTCAGCGCGCACCATGCAAGCGTGTACTCAAGCAATGACGCCATGCGGGCACGGCCCATCTTTGCCGTTGACTCGCGCACGTTCAAGAACTCGCCTTCAAGGCCGGGAATAAGCTCTGCGCCGCACTTTGTAGCCACTGCATGGCCGCTGCAAAACAACACCTTCCATTCAGCCGCTGTGCGCTTCTTCCCCATCCATTCGGCCTGTTTCGCAACATCTCCGAAGATGGCGTGCAGGTAGCGGTTCTGTGCGCTGGAGCGGGTTTCAGGGCGGATTTCGAGAATCAGGCGGTGACCGGCTGCAAGCCAGTTCTTAGCGTGCGTGAAGGCCGTTACAAGGGCTTGATAACCCTGCTGGGCGTTGTATAGGCGCATGGTTAAGGTGTTGTCGGTCATTTCGCCGCCCGGTACTTCCACGCAACCATTGCAGCATCACGTGCGTGCTGGTTACTGGTCATCGTCCAGCCTGTCATGCGCTCAAACTGCTCGGCGTTCAGCTTTGCGCCCTTGCCTTGTGGGCTTATGCCGTGGCATGGAATGTTGTGCTTGGCGCAAATGGCGGTTATCAGGCTGCTCCATGCGTCAATCTGCCCCACGTTGCGTGCCATCTTTGCTGCTGCCGCACGGCTTGCGGCCTGCGTCCAGGTGTGGCTTTGCAAGCGGCTGTCCTCGAAGATCACGCGGCTGGGCCACAACGCAAGAATCTCATCCTCGATGCCAACCGGCTCTATCGTCCGTAGCGCGGCGAGTTTTCCGCACCGGAAGATGGCAATGCCGGTGCTGGCTCCTGGGTCGATGCCGACAACGCACGCATTTCGCGCGTCAGCAGCGCAGGCAGTTCCGCCAGTTCGTGCGGGCAGATTTCCGCCAGTTGCTTTGCCATTGCCCACGCACAAGACTTCTGCCCTTGGTTGCAGCGTGTTATCAGCCGCTCTAGGCTGCGTTGTAGTAGCGTCATGCATGGCGTTTGATGTTGTGTTCACTTGCGATTCGCTCCACAAAATTACGGGCCGCGCTGCTCCCATCTCTACCAACACCATCGCGGCAATCTTTCCCTGTGATCCTGTAAACGCTCCAGCCAGCGGCGCGAAGTTTTGAATCCCTCATCTCGTCTTTTGACTTATCACGGTGATAAAACTCTCCATCGCATTCGATTGCCACTTTCGCCTTCGGGTTTGCAAAGTCAACAAAGAACCCAGCTACTGGGTATTGCGGATAAACCACAACATCAACGGCGCGCAAATCGTGCCATAGCCATGATTCGATAGGAGTCATGCGAATTAGCCCTGTATCCCATGCGTATGGATCAATGCCCCACTCGCTTGGCTTTTCTGCCATGATTTTTCCGTTAAACATGGCGTAAAACTCGCGGATCAATTGCCAGTTGTGTGTGTTAGTCGTCATGTCCAAAACCCCGGCTTTTTGGCATTGATGATTGAATAGACTTGCTCGGCGCAGAGCCTGACCAGTTGGAAAACTTGGTGTATTCGCCCTGGTAGAACAAGTGAACATCAGCGCAACGGCCTTGACGGTTCTTGGCAACACGCATCAACCCGTAGTTTTTGTATTCCTCACCCGCGTCTGGGTTTGCCATGATCTGGCGGTGAATGAAGGCCACCACATCAGCGTCTTGCTCAATCGCTCCAGAATCGCGCAGTTCATGCAGGCCGGGTGGGTTGTTGCCCTTGTCTGCTGCTGCACGGTTGACCTGCGCCAAGCAAATCACAACGATGTCCAACTCTTTGGCTAGGCCCTTCAATCCACGGCTGATTTCTTCAATTTGATAGGCGCGTGAAACCTTCCTGTCCAGGCCTTCCATCAAGCCGATGTAATCCACAATCAGCACATCAAGGCCATGCCTGCGCTTGAGCGCCCGCGCCTTGCTGCGCACTTGCAGGATGTTCAAGCCTGACTTGTCAGACACATAGAACTTGAGTGATTTTGACTGCTCTACGCCTTCGACAATTCGCCCGTAATCAAGGCCCTTTGTCGGGCGCTTGATGTGGCTAATGCTGGCGCTAGACAGGATGGCTGCTTGTCGGTCACGCACATCGTTGTGGGGCATTTCCATCGACAAGAAGCCCACCGCGTATTTCTGCGCCATGTGCAGGCCAATCGTCATTGCCAGCGCAGTCTTGCCCATGCTTGGGCGGGCACCGATAATCACCAAATTGCCACGGTGAAGGCCACCATCCAGCAGTTCGTCAAAGTCGCATAGGCCTGTCTCCATTCCCTTGATGCGGCCTTCCTGGCGGGCCTCCAGCAGTTCAAGGTGCAGGATGGATGCCTCATGTGCGCCCACCCAGTCGTCGGTGTCTTCGACTGAATCCAACTTGGTCAACTCGGCCATTGCGACATCAATCCGGTCTTGCACTGGCGTTGTTTCAAAAGCCAGCGTTGCCAGCTTCCCACTCAGTGCGTGCAGTTGGCGCGACTTGTAGCGATCGCTCAGTGTGTCAACCATCCGGCCAATTGCGCGGTGCCCGTGGTCGTGGGATGAGGCAATCTGGTGAATTTCTTGAATCGTCGCAATGCCGGTCAGCGATTCGGCCAGCGTCACCACGTCACAGCCCTTGCCTGCGGCCATCTGGCGGCAGACTTCGACAAAGATGGCCCGATAAAGTTCGTCGCTGAAAAACGCAGGCTTGATGCGATCGGAAACGTCATCAAACACGACTGGAAAGCTGATCAGCACGGACAACACAGCGGCTTCTGTGTCGCGGCTTCCGAGTGCCAACTCTGGCGATAGTGCCAATATTTCGTTGTTGTCGAAGTTCATTGTTTTGCCGCCATTTCTGCTTGTTTTCCACAGGTTGTTAACAGGTACTGCCCTTCTGCATCAACCCACCACAACTTGAACCAATTGCCCCGCACAGCCTTGCGGAATACTCCGCGCCAGTCGCGGTATCGCTTTGCACCAGGTTGGCTGTATCGGTCGCGGAATTCACGCCAACACAGGCGCAAATGGTCTGGCGGAATGCCTACCTGCTCGGCATAAGCAAAAACAGGGTCTGTCTCCGGGATTGGTTTTTCAGAGGAAGCCTTGATGGCTTCAAGCCATGTCGGCAAAGCGATGGCCGGTGTTTTTTGTTTTTCAGGAATTGAGTCCGCATCTGCCCCCTTTGGGGGTATGGGGGTATTAATACTCTTCTCTTCTCTTCTCTTCTCTGGTAACGGTTTTGTAACTGGTGGTGCGTTACTTATTTCGTTACTCTCTGCGTTACTTCTTGCCTTTTCAGCCCTGTTTTTGCCCAAGGCGCGTGTTTTTGCTGTTTCCCCGTTGTGATAACCGAAGTTTGGAAGAGACAAACTGTGGTCGTCTTGATACAACCAGCCAACTAGTGCGACTTGCTCACCGAACCCTGCGACGCCTACGTAACGATCAATAAACGAAAAAGTAACGCACGATGCGTTACCGTTTACAGTGTGTGTGTCGAACCATGACCAAATGCGGCACAGTTTCCCGACTACTGCATCTGGGTCTATGCCAATTCGCGTAGCTATTGCCAACACTTCCGGCTTATCGAATGTGTCTTTTTGTAGCTTGATCCAGTCTCCAGCCATAAAAACCCCATAAAAAAGCCCAAGTCGAGATTCTCATGCGTAGCATGTTGGCGGACTGGTAGGCACCAGCAGAATCCCGGCTTGGGCTTGCCTAATAAACCCCCGCCAAGGGGATGATTCATATTTTACTCGCTCGCTTCGTATTTTGCAACGTCGTTAAGATCGTTAAAGATGTTCCATGACTTTCTTCTTCTTGCCATCAGGTCGGTGTACTTTTGATAAGCGCTGGTCTTAGTTGGGCTAAACCCTAGGTACTTGCACCAGTAGTCATTTCGCAGCAAAGTCTTGCACACCCTGCGCCAACTCGGAGCCTTGCCAGCGTTCTCAATCTTCAAGTCAGATTCGTCTGGTATCCCGTCCGGGTACCCCCTGGCTGTCCACCATTTGATGTAAACCGCAATCTTGTTCTTGTAGTGCTGTGCTGTTGTTGGCGGAGTGCTTTTCAGTAGCGAAAGCGCAAAGCTTTCCCATGTATGGCCTTCTGGCAAAGTAATGGAGTGATTACCCATAACGTTGCCACGCTCATTGGAGTACATCTTCCCGGTGTTTGCGCCATTCACACGCAGGACAAGCCGCGCCCATATTGATGGCTCAATGACTTGGTACAGCCACAACCCCTTGCGTGATTCGTCGCCAAAAGGCTCACATATACGCATCTGATGCAGTGTTAAGCCTGCTTGGTGCATACGGTCATACAGGGTGTTGTGGCTTTTTCCTGTCTTTCCGTGATAAGTCCAAATGTCCTCTGTTTGCCAGTCGTAAATCGGGTAAACATTCCACACGTTTTCGACTACGTTTGTAGTGAATGGCTTGCCTTGATACATTGGCTTTTCACGCGCAATGGTTCTCCAGCGGTTCAGGCTTTCTTGAGTGCGAATCCCTACAAACGCAGCACACAGTTCGCCTTGTGCGTACCACTGACCAAAGGTAGGCACAAACTCTTCAAACATGATTCCATCGTACCAAAACGGGAAACTGTCCGTGTCTTTGATGCTGATTGTCTCTTTCTCACGCACCCAAAGATTGCGCTTGCTTTCATCCCAAGCTGTCCACTCAGGCTGGAAGTTGGAAACTGCATTCCATGTCTTGATTGGCACTGCGCACCAGTAAGGCTCTGTACAGTCTGCGTACTCCTCGAATATCTTGCGCGCGAAGTCAATCGTCGCGGTGAATTGGGCTTCCCAATCCAGAAAGAACAAGCCAATCTTGCGGCCGCGTTTACGGGCTTCCTGGCAAACAAGATGCGCCATAACTCCACTGTCTTTGCCTGCGCTAAAGCTGCAATAAATGCGCGGAAAGTTATCAAACGTCCATTCAATGCGCTGCTGTGCTGCTGTCAGCACATCCATTCCAAGTCTGCGCTTAGGCATTTTTAGACCTCCAGATTTCGATTGCTTCTTCTGCCTTTTTGTTTGCTGCGTCTTGTTGCGCTTGACTTAGACCGCCCCAAGCTGCACGAACAATGTCCTCTGGGCAATTGATAGCCAATGCAACGGCTGCGTGACCAATCCATGGGCGCTTGTCTCCGCCCTTTGACAGGTTGTGTTCGCATGACTTGGGCCATGATTCGACAACGCGCAACATCCATTCGCCATATAAATCAGCGTTTCCAGTGAATGTTTGTGCCAGTTGTAGCCATGTCGCTCTGTGGTTAACATTTCCCCACATAGCAGAACCAGCTTCTTCCAGTTGGTCAAATGGGTGCCAAATTTCCTGAGAAGCTGGAGCTTTATCGTTAACCTTGAGCATCTTCACCCTCCACTTCTTGGATGGAGTCGGCTTCCCACGCTTCGGAAAATTCACGGTCAGCGAACAAACCTGCAAGTCCAGTAACTTGTGTCAAGCGAAGAACTTCATCCGGCTCCATACCCAATTCCTTGGCAATCTTCTTGTCATCCCAAAAACGGCGCTTCAACTCGACAACAATCTCAGCCATTGAATCGACGCGGTGTTCACCCCGTGCTCGGTTATGGCGAATGGTGGAGGCCATGCGGTCGTTTTTGTCGTGCTGTGATGTGCGAATCTGAACCAATGGCAAGTAGCCATGCACGCGGGATTGAATGTCAGCGCATTCCTTTCCAACACGGTGGCGGTGGAATCCGTCAATCACTTCATACGCACCATCAACCGGCATTGAAACGATTGGCTGCGTATAGCCATCTGCACTGATCGATAGGCGCAACAACTCCATTTCTGGAGGTGCAACGCTGTTCGGGTTGTAGTCGTTTGCATGGACATTTGGAGACTTCACCCACTTCACAAAATCGACTGGCTCAGTGTTGAATGGGCTGATTGCGTGAATCATTTCTCGCAGTGTGTTTATGGCGTCAACTCGATCATTAATCGGTAATTGCCCGACGTCGAAAATAGCGGGTTTAACGCTGTCTATCAGTTCACTAGTATTCACTTAATAAGCTCCTTGCGTAGTTGAGAAATAGCCCATTTTTCGAGCTGGATTTTTTGAACGACAGTGACCATCTTTGTTTTGTTGTGGCGTATCTCTACGACCAGGCCCTTAACAATGATGGTCACGTCAGGTAATGTGATTTTTTCCATGTGCAAATTGTCAGAGCGGACGTGCAGCTAATCCAATCGTTTTTGACTATCGAGTTTTGCTTTTTGGTTGAGCGAATTGCTTTTACGTGTTGTTCGATTCGGTCTACAGTTACACCCATGCCAAACAAAAACAGTTTGGAGCAATCACCGGGGAATGCCCCCAAGGATGGAAGTAGCCGCCACTTGAAGCCGGATTGAGGTCACCCACTGACCGAGACAAAAAACAGTGGGCAAAAGCAAGGCATCTATAACAAGTCGCCTTGCTTTTTTTTCGTCAAAAGGAGAGCGACATGAACACACTTCACCCGATTTTCCAGCAAGCACTTGCTCCATTCGCACCGCTGCTTAACAAAGATGGAACAGCAGCATCACCAGCAATGGCTGCACTTTTCAATGTTACTTACGCAGCGCCAGCAAAGAAGTCGCGCAAATCAACCGACACATTCGAATACTGCTTGGCCGGTGTGGATCTGGTGTGCGAGATGGACTACGAAGGCCCATCCGGTGATGGATGGAACGAACCACGCGAAAGCGCAACAGCTTGCCTGTGCGAGGCGTTTTGCGGCGATACGGACATTGCCGAACTACTGTCAGACGGACAGCGCGAAGAAATCGAGATTGCGTATCTGGAGCAAGAACCGGATTACGACTGCCCCGAGCCTGATTTCGCGCCTGATGAAACTTCTTTTGGATGAGCGTCATGAATCAAATCACAACAACCGATCACGCGGCATTTTGGACTGGTGCTTACGGCGCTTTCCGCTGGGACAAATGGCTTGGGTCAAAAACAAAGCAATGGAACTTGATTTCGCTGCTGTCCGAATATGACTCAATGCGCGGCATTACACATCGGCACATTGATTGCGTCGTTGACGATTTTGGCGACTTGGTGGCGGTGCAATGACATTCATCAAAGACCTATGCGAAGCCGCAGGAGTTGCGGCACTCATGTTCAGCCCGTTCATCGTGTATTTCATGGATATGCCGCGATGACGCGCATTTATCACTTTTTCGGGTTTCTAAACAAGGGCTATCACTACAGGGTTGCGTGGTGGCTGTCTACACCGGATGTACGGAGGAAATTATGAGCTACGACGAAGCATTTTGCGATGCGCCATTTGACACAAGCGAGGGTGACGCAGAGCAAGCAGCACGCCACCAGAAAACGCTTGATGTGCTTTGGCTGGTTGGCAACACATACGACATACGCATAGACCACATGCGCCAACTCTGCGATGTGGC
>OFRG01000814.1_pt1 | contig 10711 bp, 7 predicted proteins | sample 1543071 | NCBI WGS metagenome assembly OFRG01 (sample SAMN07774222, study PRJEB24372) | wastewater metagenome | isolation source: WWTP Verbania (Effluent) | place: Italy: Verbania | collected 2015-12 | reverse complement strand
CTGGAAAGGTCAGAAAAAATCCGCACGCGACTGTGTACGGATTTTTAATTGAAGGGCTCTCGGTATGGATCTGCGCCATAATCTTTCTTAAGTGGAGCTGGCGCAGACTGGGGAGTAAAGACAGGGCGCACAGGGGCGGGCGGTGGGGTTTGTTGTTGTGCGTGTGGCGAAGGTGCGGGCGCAACTGTAGGTGCAGGGTTTATTGCTGGAGCCGGAGCCGGAGAAGTTGGTGCTGCTTGTTGTTCAGGAGCTGGCATATATTGCGGTGCCTGCGGTGGGTACGCATATGAAGGTTGAACACTCCACTGTGGAACCGGTTGTTGCGGCCACATATATACGGGCGCTCCATACGGTACCCCGTACGGAGGGGGTGTTGGGTACATCATTTGTGGGGGCATTGCCGGCTGTCCGTATGGATACGGTGGCATTTGAGGATATGCCTGCGGTTGTTGAACGGGCGGGACTACAGGAATAGAGGCTGGCTGTGGCGGAAACGGTGTGGCCACAGGCACAGGCTCTGAACTTCCGGGCAATAGAGGGGCGGCGGGTGCGGGTGTGGCAAGTAGAGGTTTAGAAGCAGGAGGCATTGCCGGCTGTATGGGCGAAGGTGCTGCTACGTTCGGCGCAGGCGCTGGGTTTTGTTCTGCCTTTCGTAGTGGAACGAACACTTGCTCGTTCACATCCGCTACAAGACCTCGAACCACCTCCGGCAAAATACCCGCTCGAGTGAGTGAATCTACAAATTCTTCAGGAGAAGAAATGCCAAGAAGCATGAACATAAACGCATGCTCAAACTCCCCTGCTTGATCCGCATGCAAATTATATTTTTGCGAAAGTGAAAGCGCTACGCGTGCGCGCTCAGGACCCGTTACAAAATCTTGCACAGGTTTAGGAAGCTCGCGCAGTAGTGTTGCTACTGCTTCGTTGATATCCATTTCTTGCGGTGTCGTCTCGTCGGGATTCATGTGTCTGTATCCCTATACTAACAGGTCTTTGTTAGTGTTTGTCTCCGTGTCCTCCACCTGCAGCCGGAGCGTGCGCAGCTGGCGCTGCATGACTCTCCTCTGAAGCATGGTCATCGTGCGCTGGCTTGTCTGTGGCTTCTTTAATATCAGCAAGTGCCTTTTCAATTTTCGACTTTCCAGCATTTTTTATAATGCTTGACGCTGCATGGTGATTCGCAACTCCCCCTGCCGTAGCCAGATTAACAACACTCTTGCTAGTATCATGAAGATTCTTTGCATATCGGTATTGTGCGGAGTTGGAACCAACACCAACTATTATGTTGTGCTCTTTAGATGCATCACCCTTGATTTGTGCATCGATGGCTTTCACGCTCGTATCGATAGCTTTGACACGCTCCTTGTGTCCGGTCTCCGCAGTTTCAAGCTCATCACGAAGTGCCTTAATACCCGCTTCCTCAGTAGCCACGGCAGTACGATGATCTGCCGTCATGTTCTTGAGCGCAGCCTCCTCGGTTGCCGCAAGCGCAGCGTCACCTCTTGCAAGTGCGGCGCCGAGCTTTGCTTCCTGAATCTTTCGTGCATCTGCTCGCTCCGTAGCCGCAGCACGATTAATACTCTCAGCCTCTGCAATTTTTTTCTGCGCGCCTTTCTTCTCAGTATCGAGTGTCTCAGCAGAAACTGTCTTGTCCTTTTCCAAACCTTCTTTTTTCTCTTTAAGGTCATTTTCCGCTTTCTTATCCGCATCAGTTTGTCGCAAGGTTTTCGCATACTTCTCACGCGCTTCCTGTCCATGGTGAACAATTGCGTCGTAGCCACCCTTTTGGGCGCTTCCAAGTTTTAGTCCGCCCACCGCTCCTGCCGCAACCTTACTTCCTCGTAGATCAAAACTTGCCTTCGCACCCTTGTCGGCAAATCCAGCCATAAAGCGACCAGCCTCTGTATGTCCAAAATCACTTTTGCGGATACTCTCGGCTATTTTACCGGAGGCTCTACCAACAGTTCTTCGAGCCACAAAACCGTGAGCTCCAAACGTGAGCCCTGCTGCTGTTTTAGTCGCAAATCCCGCACCATACGCACCCATTTTCTGGGCGACCATAAGTGCTGCAACCATGAACCCAATTACAATAATAAACACCACAATTACCTGCATATTTCCTGCTGTTGTAGTGGCTGTAGCAACTGAAGCGCTACTCGCAGTATTGCCCATAAGGGCATCAGCAATACTTGTATTCCCTTCCTGCAGTCCATCCACAAGCTTCAAACTTATAAAAATCATGAGCAAGTAGAGTGGTGCAAAAAATGCCTGGTTTATGAGCTTGTGCCACCAATCCTGCGAGATTTTGTGAAGTGCGGGTATGGCCATTCCCGCAAACCCTATAGGAGAAGTCACCATAAGTAGGGAAAGAACCACCACACGTATTACGAGCATGATAGCTGCGGCAAACAGCACCATGGCTGCAACCGTTACTAGTAGCGACAGAATAATAAGCATTACCGCGTAGGTATATGGTTTATCAAAGGATTCAGAAAATCCTGAAGGGAAAACTTTCGAAAGTCCGGCCGCACTGATTATCTTTCCGGAAATTCCTACATTCGAACATTCTTGGTTTGTATCGCCAGACGAACTACCTGCTGTAGAGGTTGTGGTGTCACACTGCTCTCCCGCATACGAAGCAAATACAGAACTAAAACCATTTGAAACATCTATTATTGCCTGTGTTGCAAAAAGACTGAAGTTTAAAAGCACTGCAAAGATGATGAGGCGAGGAAGCGCTTTCTTTGCGGTGTAGCCCTCCATGCTCTGTGTGTTCAAAATGGTTGCGATGCCCATGAAAATGAACCCAAACAAAAGAGCGATGTTGGCAATATCACGAAGCACTCCCCATGCTACGAGCATGCCGGGAGACGTTCCAAAGTAGAGAGCAAACTGGAACACAGTGCGAATAACTACCCAGTTAAACACAACACCCGCTACACCGAGTAAAAGTCCTGAAAGAGTAAGAAGAAGAAAGCCAATTGCACTCATTAACATTCCCGGCAAATTTAAGAAACACTGACCAATATTGCCTATGTCACACCTGTCGCTACCGCCTGGGTTAGCTCGTTCAGCAACCTTTGCTTCATCTGGGGCCCGCACTACGCTCGTGGCGCCAAGACCTGTCTCTGCTGTGAGTAAGTTGTTCTTGTTGTCACGGATAGTTATGACTCTTTTCCCAGCGGATCCGGTTATATTCACTCTTGTCCCTAGAGGATAGGTCTCTTCACAATTTATATCAGTTCCATTACTAACCTCGGAACCAATTCCACCACCACACAGACCTACGTTTCCTGTGATTCTTGTAACTTCAGCTTCCGGAACAACTTTAGTAGTAAGAATGGTCTGCTCGACAGCAGAAGTACCTTTTGCATAAGAAAAGCTCGGGGCAGCAAGAAACAGCAGCAGGATTGCTGATGCCAAAATTGAGGCTCGGAGGAGCTTCTTCATGGCGTTAGATTGCCTGTGACTGACAATTACTTGTCGCCAAACGGCTGAGTTGTGCATACAGAGATGGTTCTACGTCTCGCGCGTCGTTGGCTGCAGCAGATAGTTCGTCCACACTTGGAATTGCTCCGCTTGATAGCAGCTCTGAATACTCTGAAGATATAGAAGCATAAGAAGAGGTTCCGCTTGAAGAAGAGTTTGCGGTGGCGGTCATTTTTGAATCCAATGTTGAGAGTGCAGAAATAGCGGAGTTTGCTTTTGCGATTGCCGAAACAGACTTGTCTATAGTGCTTTGCACAGGACTAGCGAGAAGGGCCGGGTTGCTCTGACACGCAGTTCTTGCGGCTATGGCCACCTGGGCCAATTTCTGCCAGTTATTCTTGTACCCCTCAGTTTGAGTTTTTGATGAGGCGATAGTCTGTGCGAACCCTGCCTGCAGAGATTCGTTTTTATACTGAGTTGAAGCGGTTGCTTGCTCAAGAGCCGAACTACCGCCACCCTGTGCTGGCTGTGATACTCCTCGAAGACCACCACCACCAAGAACCTTCGAAACTAGCTGAGAAGCAAGTGCGCCAACAATTTCATTGATTGAGTCAGCAAGTTCAAGCTGGTGTAGAGGAGAATTTAGATTTGGGATAAGGGTCTGCTCGATGACCGACCCTGGAGTTTCGGTTTTACGATTAATACAACCCTTTGCGTCACTTAGCTTTGTAGGAGCTGCTCCTGCCTGTGCTGTACTTGCTGGCGCTGGATCAATACAGTCACCCTTCCAGGACAAAAAGCCACTTCCCCACCCGAGTTCCTGAACATAGGTATTAGCCTTGTCCGAAATTGCCGAGGCAAGTTCCTGTGATGCAATCATTTGGGCTCCATACGGATTATTTGCGGGCTCCATGAAAGCACTGAACCAAGCGTTCCATCCTCCTTGATTGAAATCTCCGGCAAGGAATGCCTTATCATCTGTCGCAGATTGATCGAGAGTGTAACGAAGTCGAGACGCAATGCCTTCGCGACCACTATAGAGGTAGTATCCTGCGCCAACTTTCGTAACGAGGTTCTCAACAAATGGAGATTGAATCTTTTGGTTGTTTGCAAGTTCTACAAGGAACTGCTGAGCCACGCCGTCACCTAGCTGTCTAAGACTATTACTCAAGTCGGTTTCAAAAGCTGGTGAGCCCTCAAATCCACCGTTTATCCAATTCACAATACTCTTGGTCATGGTTTGAATAGCAAGCTTTGCTACCGTCCATGCCAAACCATCAAGCACTTGCTTGATACCAAGATGGGTTACTTCTGCACCAGCGGTAATGGCGGAAGAAGCGTTTATGCCTGTGAGAAGAGCAATAATGGCAGCATCTCCCGCAATCGTTGCCTGTGCGCGAGGTGTGCGACTAGGGAGATAAAGGCCCACCATCATAATGGAGACCATCAAAAAAGCTGAAGCTACACGTATGAAGATTTTGCGGGGCGTGGTCATTGTGCTTGTGTGCTACGCACGAAACTCACAATAATAGAACCAGGAGCCCCCGACGCGGGCTCGCCTTCTGCCAAAATTGAAACAGTTACATCTCGCAGAGCTGCGATTACGGACAGAGATGCGGGCTGGAAAAGAGCGAGTCCACCAAGCACCGCTACAGGATCTTCCTTGTAGTTTGCTGCAAGCGAGGTGGCACGTGAGAGTGTGTCGAACGACTGCATTAGTACAAGATGAGGTCCAGAAAGTGATGGAGGAACGTGAGTTGCGGCAAGTGCCTTGGCTACGTGCGTGTAGCTGTTGGCGAGAGTTACTAACTTCGTCTTCGCGTTGCCGTCACCGTTATTTATGTAGGCATCCATAAGATCTATAGGGCTTCCGTTCCCTTCTGACACATCGTTTGCGAGCAAGATGGACTCAATGGATCCGGCGTAGTCCTGAACACTAACGGTAGTATCCGTGTGAACAGACACTGCAGTATATTTTGAAATCAAAATCTGTCGGGAGCGATCAGTAAAATCTTGAAGCACTTTGTTCATAAGCGCTTCCTTGTCAGCTGCGGTCATATTTTGCCCACCAGCTTCTATATAGCTTTTAAAGAATGCCTGAGAAAACTGCGCAGTTACAGATTCGTCGGAAGGAAGTGAGCCTGGGATGGTCGCAGCATCAACCGGTTCAGGAGGCTTAATGCTCTCAAACCGAGGCTTAACAAGTCCTTGAGTAACGGCGTCCCCATCCCTAACGCCCGCTTTCACAGACTCCGGGTTTGCAGGGTCGGTTCCATAGAGTGACTCTTGCCAGTCTGAAAGTCCGTCACTATCAGAGTCTTTAGTGGCATATGCTTTAAGGAGAGACTCCGCAGTAGCTGCATCAACTGTGCTTGGACGAAAAGAGAAGGGTCCAGAAAAAACGTACGCAGAAACAATAAGTGCGACCGCGATGGATGAAGCAAGAGTTAAGTGAAGAGTACGAAAACGAGATTGCATAGCAGTGAATACAAAAATAGTAGCACGCACTCACCACTACACACGGCTATACCTATATAGGTATGTGTATTAACTAACTAGTAAATGTGCAAGCTTCCTCCACGTTTCCTCTCCAATATCTTCAGCACGCGCGTTTGGTGAAAGGCGTAGGGCTCCAAAAGCAGACTCAATGTTTGATGTTGCACACACCTGCTCCAGATTCTTCGCCAAACGCTTACGCTTTTGTGAAAAGCCAGCACGAAGTATAGAAAAGAATATTTCTTCCTCATCAGTCGAAGAAAATGCATCTGCCCGTATGTTTTCTATAGAAAGTACCGCAGAATCTACGTTTGGTGCCGGCCTAAAAGCGCCCCTCGGCACGGTAAAACAGTATTTTGGCGTCCCAAAGGCCTTCACCGACAGAGAAAGGAGGCTTTCTTTGGTCGCGCGAGCTATACGAACCGCAACTTCCTTTTGTACCAAGAGCGTCATGCTGCTTGGTTTGTGGGCTTCCGTAAGAAATTGGCGAATAATCTCGCCTGTTATGTAGTAAGGAATATTTGCGACGACAATATACGGGCTTTTAAGGCTTTCAGCCTTAAAAGCCCGTATATCTTGGTTTATAAGCACCAATTTCCCCTCCGCTATCTCCTTGGCGAAGGTATTCGTAAGTTCTGGAAGGAGCGAATGGTCTGCCTCGACCGCTATCACCTTCCCCGCTTTTGCGAGGAGTTCACGGGTGAGCATGCCGGTGCCAGGACCCACCTCGAGTACCACTGAAGACTCAGTGATACCTGCTGCCTGTACGATACGCTGCGCAGTCTGCGCATGCATGAGGAAGTTCTGCCCCAGAGATTTCTTTGCAAACATAGTTATTCAATTATCGTCTCATGCTCGTCCCCTTCCTCAAGGTGCAGGAGGTGCTCATCAATATCGTGAATGAAAGACGACGGTTCTGAGAGAAAGTCAGTTCCGTAAATGCGACGCACACGAGCGAGGGTAAGAATAAGGCGCTTACGTGCGCGGGTGACCGCCACATAAAACAGTCGACGTTCTTCCTCCTGGTCTCTTTTTTCTTCATCCATTCCCTGGTGAGGAAAGAGCCCTTCCTCAAGTCCGGTCACAAACACCGTATCGAACTCAAGTCCCTTAGATGCGTGAACGGTCATAAGTGTGACGCCTGTTTTACTCTGTTCACGATCAAGTTCGTCTTGATCTCCCGCGAGTGCGGTATCAGCCAAAAATCCATTGATGCCTTCTACGCCCGGTGTAGCGTCGTATCTACTTGCAAGCGTTGCAAGTTCTTTCGCGTTTTCAAGACGCTCCGCGTCCTCGTCCCCTCCCTTTGCAAGTGCAGCTTCCATGCCGCTGCGTTCAATAACCAGACGTACAAACTCTGATGGTGGAAGTGTTTGTGCTGCCACATTAAGTTCGTTCACAATGGCTTCGAATGCTTCCACCTTTCCGCGCTCCCCGGCCTTGAGTGAGTCACGAAGTCCGGCAGTGAGCTTTCCCAATGTAACTTTTCCAATACCACGGGGAGGAAACTGCACCGCACGCATGCGGTCAGTTTCGCGGGTTGGTTCCAGTGCAAGGCGAACCCACGCGAGCACATCCTTTACTTCTTTACGGTCCAAAAACCGCGTACCTAAGAGCTTGTACGGAACTCTTCCTCGCAAAAATGCTTCTTCAATTGCTCGAGATTGGAAATTAGTTCGATACAACACCGCAATGTTTTCCGGAAGCACCCCCTCAAGCATTTGATGACGCGCTTCGTCTGCAATCCACCTCGCTTCCCCATCAGCAGTATTAGATACGTGAATACGAATAGGATCACCCTCGTCGTTATCAGTGATGGCAACCTTCTCTTTTCGATTAAGATTTTTTTCGATAATGCGATTAGCCGCCTCCACAATTGTCTTGGTCGAACGGTAGTTGTGCGCGAGTACTACATTCTTTGCTCCAGGGTAGGTGTCCTCAAACGACAGAAGATTTTCAATGGTCGCACCACGCCAGGTGTAGATACACTGATCGATATCTCCCACGACAAATATGTTTTTGTGCGTACGTGCAAGCATGCCCGCGAGTTCACACTGAAGAACGTTTGTGTCTTGGTATTCGTCCACGTGGATATAGGAAAAAAGTTTTTCTGCTTCTTCCCGAACGTCGGCATGGTCGCGCAACAGACGTGCAGGAAGCGCTATGAGGTCATCAAAGTCGAGCGACTTCTCACGCTTGAGGGTCTCGTCATATCTGCTCCATACCTCAGCCGTGATGCGAGATCTAAAACTCTCGTGCGCGTGTTTGATACGAAACTCTGAGGCGGAGAGGCCGTCCCCCTTTGCTTTTCCTATGCGCGCGAGAATTGCACGCGGGGGGACTTCTTTTGGATCGACATCGAGTGCCTTAAGCGCCTCCTTCACTGCCCTCTCGGAGTCATCACGATCAAAAATAGCAAAATAGCGAGGCACCCCTATGCGGGTACCGAACCGCTCGAGGAGAATACGGCCAAGTCCGTGGAAGGTCACGACTACAGGAAGCTTTACGTCGTCGAGCATGTGTCCGAGTCGCTCACGCATCTCACGAGCAGCTTTGTTGGTAAATGTCACCGCAAGAATCCGCTCCGCGGGAGTGCCATTACGTATCAAGTGGTAGATGCGGGTGGTCAAAACCTTGGTTTTTCCACTTCCGGCTCCCGCCAGAACTGAAACCGGGCCTTCGGTGGTAATAACGGCTTCTTTTTGGGCATCATTTAAGCCGTCGAGGTACTGCATATTTACCTTAGTATATAGGATTTTCGCTCTCCACACCCACCTCCCCTGGCGGTTGACCTAGGTTCTGAGAGGTTTATACTGTCTTCACAGACCGCTACGGAAGAACTCAAGAAATGGCTTATGTTCGCCATTTTTGTACACTGAAGACTGGATGAAGCACCCCCGTTTCCCTTATTTTGCCCTTCTATAAAGCTCAAGGCTCTTCCGAAAAGATTTCGAGCCCTGATACATACTGGATTCCTGGCGCGTTAATTGCCGCAAGCCTACTCTTAGGCATAGGAATCACTCTCATCCCGCAGACTGCTGGGGCGTTCTGGCCATTTTCCGTACTTAGAGCTTCTGATGGAACCAACGAAACTTCCATCGTTCACGACAGCAGTCTCAAGCTCCTTGAGGCCGCAACAAACCCCGATCCTTCCCCGGCTCAAGCCGTTGGTGAGCTCGCCACGAGCGAGGGAAGCGCCCTTATTGCTAACGCAGGCGTAGACGGAACAATTCCTGAGGTTGATCACACCGGCTCAAACGGCAGTATCTCTACCTATACGGTTCAGGAGGGAGATTCTATTTCTGAAATCGCCTCAATGCATGGCGTATCCGTGGACACAATTTTGTGGGCAAATGGACTTACGCGAAAGAGCGCTATTCGTCCTGGGATGACGCTTGTGGTGCTTCCGGTGTCGGGTGTACGCCATACAGTGCAAAAAGGCGAGACTCTTGCGGGTGTAGCTAAGAAATTTGATGCAGATGCTGAAGATATTGCTGCATACAACTGTCTAGATCTTGGGGACGGGCTTTCTGTAGGCACACAGCTCATAATTCCGGGTGGCGAGCTCAGCACGGTAACTCCGGTAACAAAGAAGGTAACTTCAGTAGTAAAGAAGGTAACTACGTCCATTAAGACCGGAGGCAGTATGGGTGCTATTCGTTCCGTAGGAGACACCAGTCACGCCGGATCGTTTACTAATCCTGTACCTGCAGGACACCTTTCACAGGGAATCCACGGCTGGAATGGTGTAGATATTGCTGCACCTTCTGGTTCACCGGTATACGCGGCGGCCGGCGGAACCGTTATTGTGTCGCGAATGGGAGGATGGAATGGAGGATACGGTAATTACATCGTTATTGACCACGGTGATGGCGCGCAGACGCTCTATGCTCACCTTTCCGCAGATAATGTGTCAGTGGGGCAAAAAGTTACGAAGGGACAGGGTATTGGAGCTGTGGGCAAGACTGGAAAGGCTACCGGTTTCCATCTACACTTCGAGGTTCGCGGAGCAAAGAATCCGTTTGCTAACTAACCCACTCGTTTGAATAAAAGAAAAAACCACCGCGAGGTGGTTTTTTCTTTTATTCAAACCCAAACATGCCCCGCGGCCGGTATTGGAGTGCTTCAAATATGTGTTCACTTTCTACCTGGGGAGAAGATGCCAAGTCGGCAATGGTACGTGCAACCCGTAATACACGGTGGTACGCTCGTGGAGATAAGTCGAGCCTTGCGGAAGCGAGACTTAGAGCGTCGCGAGCTTCGGGTGTAGCAAATTCCGGATCGTCCAGTTCCCTCGAGCTCAGTCGCGCATTAACCGTTCCTCTGCTTTGTGCTACGGTGCGTGCTCGCACCACCTCTTCACGAATTTCACTGGAGGGAGTGCCCGTGCTCAGTGCCCTCAAAGTGTCGTGGGATATGTGGGGAACTTCCACCCACAAATCGAGCCTATCGGCGATTGGTCTCGATACCTTTCTAGATTGTTTGAGTGCCTCAAGCACCGCCACCTCACTGTTTGCGGTGAGGGTGTCAGCGGGATTCATTGCAGCTACAATCATGCAGTCAGCGGGAAACGTAACTGATGCGCGTGCGCGCGATACCGTGACGACGCGGTCTTCAAGCGGCTGACGCAGCGCTTCAAGTGCACGCGCTTCGAACTCCGGAAACTCGTCGAGAAACAGCACGCCTTTGTGTGCGAGCGTTACTTCGCCCGCGCGCGGATACGCACTGCCGCCGACAATCGCCGTATGCGAGGTCGTATGATGCGGGGCGCGGAACGGCGGGTGGT
>OFRG01000812.1_pt1 | contig 10724 bp, 9 predicted proteins | sample 1543071 | NCBI WGS metagenome assembly OFRG01 (sample SAMN07774222, study PRJEB24372) | wastewater metagenome | isolation source: WWTP Verbania (Effluent) | place: Italy: Verbania | collected 2015-12 | reverse complement strand
TGCCAGCTTCTTCGCCGGCTTTTTTAATCTCGTCTTCTATCTCGTCTTGCGCTTTCTTCACCACTTCTTCGATGCGGGCCGGGTGGATACGCCCGTCCTCGATCAGCTTCTCAAGAGCGATACGTGCAATCTCACGACGCACCGGATCAAACGACGAAATGATGACAGACTCCGGAGTATCGTCAACAATCATCTCCACACCGGTCTCTTTCTCCAGAGCGCGGATATTTCGACCCTCCTTGCCGATAATCTTGCCCTTCACCTCATCCGATGGGATCTGCACCGTCGAAGTCGTGAACTCTGAGACATGCGAGCGGGCATATTTCTGGATCACCGTCCCCATGATGGAGAGTGCGCGCTTCTCGAGCTCTTCGGCATTCTCATGCTCGAGCTTCGAAAGCCGCTTGACGAGCACGTCGCGACTCTCTTCCTCGGCCACCTTGTAGATGCGCTCTACTGCTTCCTCCTTGCTCAGGCCAGAAATCTGCTGCAACCGGACCAATTCGTCCGCCTTGAGCTTTTCGACTTCTTCCTTGATTGCTTTGATCCCCTCAGCCTTCTGCATGAGCGTCTCCTCATGCTTCTCGAGATCATGGCTCTTGCGGTCGAGCTGCTCCTCACGCTTCTCCACCCGCGACTCCTGATGCGCGAGCTTCTGCTCCCGCTCTTTCTCGTTCTTTTTCGCTTCTTCGAGGATATCAACTGACTTCTTCTTCGCCTCGAGCACCGCCTCTTCAGCCTTCCTGGCTGCTTCGCTCAAGATCTTGGCCGCCTGGCCTTCAGCTGTTTCCAGCTGTTTCTTCGCGATATTTTGACGGATGAAATACCCCACCACCGCTCCTCCGCCTAAGAGAACGATGCCGATAAGAAGATTAGCTACGCCGAACATATGAGATCACCGCATATGACCGACAGACAGGCTAAAAGCCTGATTTCAGTATGCGCAATGGAAAGAAATCCGATAGGATATCGGAACAATAGATAGTGTGTGCTGATGAACAAATGGTTTCATCCCTGTATTCTTTTCCAAAAAGCATCCGATTCTGCCAGAGTGCGGTTAGAATCAAAAATTAGATGCACGGTCAGTATAGGCTGGAAAGACACCTTTTGTCAAAGCATAATTCGTGGTACACTGCGGATTGAAAATGCGATAAACAAAACAAAAATGCCCTATCGACCCATCGTTCTCGTCGTACTCGACGGCTGGGGACTTTCCAATAATGTCGCTGGCAATCCGATCCGTGAAGCCAAGCTGCCGACTTTCGACAAACTCAACCGCTTCTACCCGATGACCACCCTCCAGGCATCGGGCATTTCTGTCGGCCTCCCCTGGAATACGTCCGGCAATAGCGAAGTCGGCCATATGACCATGGGTGCCGGCCGCGTCATCTATCAGAACCTGCCCCGTATCGCTCTTTCCATCCAGGACGGGACTTTCTACAAGAATGAGACGATGCTCGCCGCCCTCAATCACGTCAAGGAGAAAGGCAGTCATCTTCACGTCATGGGTCTGGTCAGCTCGGGTGCCGTCCACTCGCATCGCGAACACCTGGCCGCGATTCTCCGCCTGGCCAAACAAGAAAACATCAAGCAGGTCTTCATCCACGCTTTCACCGATGGCCGCGATTCGCCCCCGACGTCCGGTATCCAGCACATCAAAGAGCTCGACCGCGAAACCAAGCTCATCGGCATCGGAACCATCGCCACCCTCTCGGGCCGTAATTTCAGCATGGACCGGAACAACAACTGGGATCGAATTGAAAAATCCTACCGCATGCTCACGGAAGGCAAAGCCGAAGAAACTTTCGAAGATCCACTCCTCGCCCTCGAAAAATCTTACGCCAAAGGCATCACCGACGAATTCGTCGAGCCGACCATTATCGCCTCAGACAAGCAGCCATTCGTTCCTATCAAGGACGACGATGCCATCATTTTCTTCAACTTCCGGGAAGACCGGGCGCGCGAACTGACCAAGGCCTTCGTTTCAAAAGATTTCGACGGTTTCGAGCGGGAATATCTTGAGACTTTCTTTGTGACTATGACCGAATACGAGCGCAATCTCCCAGTACATATCGCCTTTGCTCCCGAGGAAGTCGAGAACAGTCTCGGCGAAACCCTCTCTCTCGCCAACAAAACACAGCTCCGCATCGCTGAGACCGAGAAATACGCCCATGTCACCTATTTCTTCAATGGCGGCAAAGAAAAGCCGTTTCCCGGAGAAGACCGTATGCTCATCCCCTCTCCCACCGTTGCGCACTTCGATGAGGTCCCCGAGATGAGCGCTCCCCAAGTCACCGAGAGGCTCATTGAGACGCTTGAGCAGGATGCGTATGATTTCATCCTCGTCAACTACGCCAATGCGGATATGGTCGGTCATACGGGCAACGAAGAGGCCACTATTATCGCCTGCCAGGCTGCCGACAAGAGCCTCTCGCTCTTGATCCCAGCCGTTCTCCGACGCGGCGGTGCTATGTTCATCACCGCGGATCACGGCAATGCTGAGGAACTCAAGAATCTCGAGACTGGAGAAATCGATACCGAACATTCGACCAATCCGATTCCCCTCTGGTTCATCGCCCCCGACAATCATCGAGAGAAATCAGCCGATGAGATGGTCCGAGAACAGAACGAGATCCGTGGCCTCCTCTCTGATGTCGCTCCGACGATTCTCGACCTCATGGGAGTCAAGAAGCCGGATGAAATGAATGGCGCAAGCCTCCTGAAAATCCTGCAATAGCTGAGCTGGCTTTCAGTCTAAAAAATGGTATAATAAGTGAGTTATTAATAAATACAAAAAAACGTATGCAAAAATTCTTGCATCAAGGACTCTACTGGAGCAAAGTCATCGTCATCGGTGTCGTGCTCGGTATCGGTATACAATTCGCTGAGGCCTGGACCAATCCTTCCATGTCTGCCCCAGACGGCAATGTCGCTGGTCCGCTCAATACGGGCAGCGGCACTCAGACCAAAGCTGGCAGTCTCGGACTACAGGGTAGTCTAGCCGTCGGTGGCGGAGTAAAAGTCGGCACAGTCACTACGACCTGTAATGCGAGCACTGGGGGCACGCTGCGCTACAACACCACGAATCGCTGTGTTGAGTTCTGCGATGAAATCGAATGGAAGTGTTCCAATCAGACCGCGGCTCCATTACCGCCGACCACCCAGCTCTTCGACGCTGTGGGTGGCTGTGGGCCAATTATCTGGCCAGCCAACAATCCGGGATGCTATCCAAACAAAATAACAGCTGACGGTTTCTGCGTGAGCAAAGGATACGCTTCCGCTTCTAACTACAGTGTCTGGAAGCAGGCTGGTGATCGTATCGATGGTATGGGAATGCAGGCCAATGGGACGCGTTACCCAATCACCTGGGGCGGCGGCATGGCGCTCCTCAATGTCACCTGTCAGAAATAAAACAACCAACGACAGTAAGCAAAAAACACCTCCTAACGGAGGTGTTTTTTTATAGATCATATTCTCTTGCTACCCGATCATCCGGTCGACGATACCGTACTTCACCGCCTCTTCAGCTGACATGAAATAATCCCGGTCTGTATCCTTCTCAATCTTGGCAATCTTCTGACCGGTATGCTTGGCGAGTATCTTATTAAGCCGGTCGCGAGTCCTAAGGATATGACGGGCATGAATATCGATTTCCGTCGCCTGACCCTGGGTCCCGCCGAGGACCTGATGAATCATCACTTCACTATTCGGCAGTACCATGCGCTTCCCCTTCTGGCCGGATGCCAGCAAGAGCGCCGCAGCCGACGCCGCCATGCCGACGCAGATAGTCTGCACGTCCGCTTTCACATACTGCATCGTATCGTAAATCGCGAGCGCCGAAGTGACTGATCCGCCCGGACTGTTGATATACATCTTGATATCCTCTTTCGGATTCTGAGAATCCAAAAAAAGCAGCTCCGCGATAACCGTATTGGCCACCGCATCATCGATTGGTGATCCGATAAAAACAATCCGATCAAGCAGAAGGCGCGAATAGATATCGTACGCCCGCTCGCCGAAACTTGTCTTCTCTACCACCATCGGTACGAGATAATTGTTCTGCATAATCTGTAATTTTAAAGCCCGGACAATAGCGGGGTTTTCTTACCATCATTTCCCTGCCGAGGAGCCGCTGGGCGGAACGAATGGGCTCCCGGAGGGAAATGTGGTAAGGAAACACTATCTCTCTTACGAGATTACAGCTTCTCCAGCATTTCAAAAACCTTCTCATTCCGGAGACGTCCACGCGTCGAGGCATACAGCCGCTCGAGGTCGATATTCTTCTCAGCGTCCTTGACCCGCTTGTAGTACTGCAGAGTATTATTCATCTCTTCTTCGACTTCCTTCGAATCGATCTCGACTTCATCCTCATCAGCCAATTTCTCAAGAATGATACCAGCCGAGAGCCGCTTCTTCGCCTGCTCGTCCCAATCCTTCCGGAGATCATCCAAGGACTTCTTGGAATGCTCGAGATACTGCTCAAACGGAATACCCATCATCTCGACCTGAGACTGGAATTCATGCGTCATGCGATTGAGTTCCTCGGTGACCAAGATTTCAGGGAATTCGATCGTCGCCTTGCTGACCAATGCATCAAGAATAGCCGTCCGGCCTTCTTCCTTGCCCTTATTCTTCTTTTCTTCGAGAATGCCTTCCGAAAGCGTCTTCTTGAAAGCTTCGAGCGTTTCAAAAGAACCGAGGCTCTTCGCGAATTCATCATCGATCGCCGGGACCTGGCGCTCCTGCACCAGACGAAGCTTCACGGTGAATTCAGCTGGCTTGCCTGCCAGATGTGTCGCGTGATAATCCTCCGGAAACGAAAGCGTCATCATCTTCTCTTCGCCCTCCTGCATACCGACGATTCCCTCTTCGAAACCCGGGATAAAAACGCCTTTGCCGAGCACGAGCGGATGCTTCTCGCTCTTACCACCCTCGATCACGACGCCGTCCTGCTTGACCTCGAAATCGACTTCTACGCTATCCTCGAGCTGCGCCTTGCGCGCGACAGTCACGAACTTCGCCCGCATCGTTGCTAGGCGATTGAGCTCGTCCTCGATTTCTTTCGGCTCTACGGCCAGCGCAGCCATTTTTTTGGCATGAACCGCATTCGCCTCTTTGACAGCCTTCTTCCACTCAGCAAGCTTCACTTCCGGCATCACGGCCGTCGTAATCGCATAGATCAGCGATTCACCTTCCTTCACGCCTTCCAGCTTCACTTCCGGCTGTCCGATGGCATCGACTTTCTCCTGTTCGAGTGCCCGTGCGTATGAGTGGGATACCGCGTGCTCAGCAGCCTCCATTAAGAGAGCTTCCTTACCATACCGTTTCTCCAGCACGTCACGAGGCACTTTGCCCGGACGAAACCCAGGGATCTTTACATCCTTGGCCATATGCTCTGCCGCATGATCCATTTCCTTCTTCCATTCATCCCACGCGAGCGTGATATGCAGCTCCGCCTTCGATTGCGGCAATTTCTTGACGATGATATCCATATTCCGAAATAGCTCAGACAAATTATTTGGAAAACTTCTCCTTATACATCTTGAGTCCCTTCTTCACGGTAGCGATGGCCGCAGCCTTGTTCTCAACACCCTTCACGACCACTTTCTTGCCATCATCGATCGTTTTGTATGTCTCGAAGAAATGCTGGATCTCCTTGATCGTATGCTTGTTGATATCGCCGAGATTGACGACGTCATCGAAGCGCGGATCACTCTTCGGCACTGCGATAATCTTGTCATCGCCTTCACCACAATCAATCACCCGCATCACCGCGACTGGCCGGGCCTCAACGAGAATACCCGGGACCAAAGGCGAAGTCGTCAACAGCACGACATCGAGCGGATCATTGTCCTCCCAAAGGCTCTGCGGCACAAACCCGTAATCAAACGGATAATCCTGGCTCGTCTTCATCGCGCGATCCAGCTTGATCAGACCAGTTTCCTTGTCGATCTCATACTTATTCTTCGAACCCTTCGGAATCTCGACGATCACATTGATGATATTCGGAACATCCTTCCCGCAGGAGATTTCATGCCACAAATTCATAAGCTTGCAGATTGAAAAAATTATTCAGATACAAGGCGCCTTATTCGGCCTTCGCTTCAGATTCCGCTTCCGCTTCTTCCGCGATCTCGATTGGGGCTACCGGTTCGGTATCACTCATCACCGGTTCGACATCGGCAGAAAGCGCCGCTTCATCGCCGGTTACATCGATTTTCCAACCCGACAGCTTCGCAGCCAGACGCACATTCTGCCCACGTTTGCCGATAGCGAGCGAAAGCTGATCCTGAGGAACCTTCACGAGAGCGCGCTTCTCTTCCTCGAACAATTCGACGGAAAGCGCCTTCGCTGGTGACAAAGCTGCGGTAATAAATTTCTTCGTGTCATCGCTCCACTCGATGATGTCAATCTTCTCTCCTCCGAGCTCATCGATGACTGCCTGGACGCGAGTCCCCTTCTGTCCGACGCACGAACCGATCGGATCGACACCTTCTTCGGAAGTCGATACCGCCAGCTTGGTGCGAGATCCAGCTTCACGGGCGATAGCCTTGATTTCAACCGTACCGGTGAAAATTTCCGGGACTTCGAGTGAGAACAGATGACGAACCATCTCCGGATGTGTACGGGACAAGAGTAGTCCTGGACCGCGAGTATCGGCTTCGACACGGACGAGATAGACCTTCAAATGCTGACCGATGCGATAATTCTCGCCTTCGACCTGCTCGGAAGGAAACAAGACGCCGATCGACTTCCCCAGATCGATGAAGACATTGCGGCCTTCGATGCGCTGGATGATGCCGTTCACGACCTGACCCTCCTTCTCCTTGTATTCCTCATACATCGTCTCACGCTCCGCTTCACGGATGCGCTGGATGATGACCTGCTTCGCGGTCTGCGCAGCCACGCGGCCGAACTCCTCATGCGCCTCAAGCGGCAGCTCCAGGACATCTCCGACCTGGGCATCCTTCTTGATCAATCGAGCCTCCTCCAGAGTCAGATCGCGCTCGGCATTGTAGCGCGGCAGACGATCTTCATCACCCTCGATATGCTCAGGCTCTTCGTGCTGCGGAGCCTCAGCTCCCTCTTCGAGCACTTCTTCTTCCACAAATTCGCGAGTCGTCTCATCAACCACTTCCTTCACGAGAAAATATGAGGTCGCTTTCGATACCTCATCAAATTTCGACTTGATCACCTGCCCCTTCTTACCGTAATCCTTCTTATAGGCAGCAGCGAGAGCCGCTTCGACAACTTCCAATACGCGCTCCTTCGAGAGCCCTTTCTCATCGGCGATCTGCATGACCGCGCTTCCGAATTCTCCGAGACGCCCCGAGAGACTCTCTCCGGCATCAACCGGTTCTGCGACTTTTTTGGTCGGCATATACTTCTTCTTAATAATGACTTAATAATCGAGTGAAGTCATGGCTTTTGCGCCATATTTCAAGAAAAAAAGCCCGCTTACGCGAACTTCATCCCTCCTTCACTGTACGCTACCAGTATAGCAAAAACCGGTCGTATCGTCAATATCAATAGCCGTCATCCTCCAGCCGGCTGAAATACATATCGACATCGCTGATCCACTTCTTGACGCTCTCCCGACTATGGCCCTGGCAGGAAAATCCGCATTTCCAAAGAATCATCTTTTCTGGCGTATTGAGCTGTTCGGAATAGACAAGCTTTTCGATTCTTCGCGCAACCGTATCGACCGCATCCTTGCGGCTATTGAAGCAGGTATGACCACCCGTCCCCATGAGACGCCGCACGCCACGATACCCCCAGTAATTGAAGCAGTCCTGCCCCTCGAGTACCGGGACTCGCTTGCCCCAATTACTCTCCTTCTTCGCGATACTCACCAGGAACGCCGCGACGGTCCGATCCTTCTCAAAAATATATGGGAGCATCGGCTCGATCGGATATCCCTTCACCATCTCAGTGATCTTGGAGCGGTACTCCTCCTCCGCTACCTCGCTGAAGTATTCCAGAAAGACATCCTCCTGCGAAGCGGAGACATCGTCGGTTTCGTCCTCCAAAAAAGTCTCGGCCATGGTCTCAGCTACATCCGTGTGCTCCTCCTCCGTCACCGGAGCCGCTTCCTCAACCGCGACCGGATCAGCGTCCGACTGAGCTAGCACTCCATGATCAAGCAACATGAATGTCATCGCCGTCATGAACACGCCGAAGGCGACTCCCCCAAAAACAGAGACGTAGAATATCTGCCGGGATGATAACGCCAAAGCCGGCGTACGAGAAAAAACACCCGTATTCAAAGTCATTGCCCCGCGCCATACTCCGAGAATACGTGTTTTAAGCCCTTGAAATCTCTCTTTAAGGCTCTGGCGCGGCAGCGGATCCGGGACTAGCTTCTGCGCCACAACAACACCATCCAGCATGCGCTGCTGGACTCGTGTACGATCAATAGATGCCGGTGGCTGCGCTGAAGCCGGATGATGCCGATAGGTGGCAGGTCTTTCTGACCGTATACCATCCATGCCTCCCTTGCGCCGTGCTTTGATATCCATTTTCTGTCTTATTTTGTATTCTCAGCCCCGGAAGATATGACTGACATATCCAATCCGGCTTTTTCTGCCAAAACCTTCTCGACGCCAGGCTCGCCGATGAAGCATTGCCCATCCGCATACAGAAACGGAACTCCGATTTCTTTCGGATCCAGATTACAAGCCTTGGCCCGGCGCTCCATCTCTCTGGCATTCGCCCGATCTTTCCAGGTCTCCTTCTTCATAAAATTCACCTTCTCGGCAATCTTGTTTGCTTCGATAAACTCATCGACTTTCTTACAGTGTGGGCAGCCATCACCCCAATACAACGTCATCTGTTCATCGAGCGGGACATCCTGCTCCGCTTGAGGATCCGATGACACTCCCCAATAGACTATCCCCGCCAAAACGCAGGCGAGCAGAACAAAAAAAAGAGTGGACTGTTTCATGTCGGTATGATTATAACGGTCTTTCTATTATATCACACCCGATGCTTCCTTTTTAAAAGCCAAAAGAGCACACCGCTGACACCGATCAGTCCGAGCGAAAGCCACTGGCCGAGGGAGAATCCTAACCAGAGCCATCCCACCTGGATATCCGGCTCGCGAAAATATTCCAATATAAAACGTATCCATCCGTACAGCCCCAGAAACCATACCGTCATCCATCCGGGCTGCGACCCAACAAAACGTCGCAGAAAAACAAGCAGCATCCAAAGCAATGCTCCTTCGCCGAGCGCCTCATAAAGAGGAGAGGGATGTCGCAGCAGGCTATCAGCCAAAGGAAAATAGATTCCCCAGGCCATATCCGTCGGACGCCCCCAAAGCTCGCCATTCATGAAATTTCCGATACGCCCGAAGAATATCCCCAGCGGCACCGCAAGCGCGAGCTGATCTGTCCAGATCAAGAAATCCTGTCGTCGTCTCACGGCCCAAACAAAACACGCGAGCGTGAGACCCGCTAGTGCTCCATGGAAACTCAATCCTGAAAATCCAATATAAGACCCAGAAACCGGATCAAATGGCGAGATGAGAGCCAGCGGATATTCCCAGAAATATTCCGGAGCATACCAGAACGCATAACCGAGACGCGCCCCTATCAGAGCGCCAACCAGTATCACGAAAAAAAACTCGTCCACAAGCGCGCTTTGGATGCCCCATCGGCGTTTCCGTTCCCTTTCAAGCCAGAACCACACTGCCGCGATACCGAGCAGAAAACAGATGCCATACCAATGCACCGACAAAAAACCGATCGAGAATGCGACCGGATCAAGCCATTCAAGAAGATGCTGCCATGCGCTGCTCATGCTCCGGTTTTCGCTTCGTTATAGGCCTTCAACTGACGATGGAATTCGACCATATAGATTTCTGACAAAGCCATAAAAAGCGCTACGATAATCGGCCCGATAATAAAGCCGGAAAGCCCGAACAGAGCGAGTCCGCCGAGCGTCGCGAAAAAGACCAGGAGCGGATGCATATCAGTATCTTTGCCGACCAGCTTCGGGCGAAGCACATTATCAATCGTCGATATGACGCCGGCTCCGACACCGAGAATAAATATTCCTTCCCAGACATGGCCGAGAAGCAGCATGCTTACACCAGCCGGAACCCAGACGATACCGGCTCCGACCATCGGAATAACGGAGAAAAGCACCATAATCATACCCCAGATAAGCGGCGATGGGACGCCGGTCACCCAAAACATCAGCCCTCCGAGCGTACCCTGTACGATGCCGACGAGCAGTGTTCCTTTGAGCGTCGCCCGACTGATAGAGACGAATTTCCGCATGAGCAACTTGTCATGTTCATCACGGAGCGGACTGATACGCATGAGGTAATCGAGAGCGCGGTGGCCATCGATGAGAAAATAATAGAGCGCGAAAAACATGACGAAGACCCAAAGCAGGAAGCTTGCGATGCCCTGGTAGGCTGCCTGGAGCAGTCCCAGCGCGTTCTTACCTATCTCCCGGAGGTCTGCCGAAAATGTATCGATATTGACGATATCCGGACTGAAGGCCGGACCGATAATCGGTATGCGATTAGCCTGCCCGATAAAGGATCGGATCGAAGTCTCGAGCGACTGCCCTGATCCGGCGGCGTGATAGAGATCGTTCGCTTCATTGACCGCGAAACTGAGCGCCATAAAGATAGGCGCGATGATGACTACTGCCACGACAAGGCAGGTAATGAGAGCGCTGGCCGAGGCGCTGCCGCGCAGCCACCGAAGCAA
>OFRG01000811.1_pt1 | contig 10732 bp, 8 predicted proteins | sample 1543071 | NCBI WGS metagenome assembly OFRG01 (sample SAMN07774222, study PRJEB24372) | wastewater metagenome | isolation source: WWTP Verbania (Effluent) | place: Italy: Verbania | collected 2015-12 | reverse complement strand
ACGCTTGCGCTCGCAAGTGAACCATCTAGCCCAGCTGCATCTACTCGTATGATGAAGGGTGACGCGATGATGGCTACGTTGTCCGCTCCCACAGAAGAGCCTCAACCCGAACCCTCGTCTGATTTCCAAAGTGTCGTGGTCCGCAAAATTGCTTTCTTAAACGAGGGACGTGATCGTGTTGAGGTAACTATTGTCTCTCCGCAGGAGACCATCGCCCTTGATACTAAAACCGAAACAACTAGCACTGTGACCGTTCAGAATACGGCGCCTCGTACGCTCTTGGCTGGAGCCTCGGTCACCAGCGCTTCTAAGGCAGCTACCACTACCGCTTCCTCTACCGCGTCGACTACTCCTGCGCTTGGTAAGAGTTTCTTCTCAAGAATTTTGAATTATCGCAACACAGAAAAGCCATCCGTGCCGCTCGAGGCTACCTCTACGAGTGAGGCCATTGCCCCCGTGACCGCTCCCGGCGTTCAGAATATCGACCTGCGATAGGCTGGCGTCCTACGGTAGGCACTTTGCCTGCTCGTGGTAGGATGGCAACATGTTTTGGGCAGACAGCAAAGCCAAAGAAATACAAAGTACCCGAACTCCGCGCAACGGTACGTCTTTTTTAATACGTGACGAGAAAACTATGTCTGGCCGCGTGCATGTGGGTTCAATGCGAGGAGTTGCTATACACGGGCTCGTATCAGAAGCTTTGTCTGAGCTAGGAGTGCAAAACGAATATCGTTACGAGCTCAACGATTTTGACCCGTTCGATAGTATTCCGGGATACCTGGATGCGGCTCGTTATACGGAGCATCTTGGAAAGCCTCTCTACACCGTACCGTCGCCTGAGGAGGGGTATGACAACTATGCAGAATATTTTGCGGCTGAATTTATTGGCGTGCATCAGAAGGCTGGATTCACTCCCAACTACTACCGCGCGACCGAACTCTACCAATCTGGCCAGATGGACGAGTGTATCCGTATTGCGCTCACTCATGCGAGCGATGTGCGGCGTATCTTGAAAGAAGTTTCAGGATCAGTAAAGGATGAGTCGTGGCTCCCTATATCAGTGGTATGTGAGAAGTGTGGAAAAATGATGACCACGCGTGCATATGACTTTGATGGAGAGACGGTGGGCTACACCTGCGACAAAGGGCCAGACGAAACTGTGCCATGTGGACACGTGGGGCGCGTAGCGCCGTGGAAGGGGGCAGTAAAGCTTTTTTGGAAGGTGGACTGGGCTGCTAAGTGGGTAGTGCAGCAGGTTGATGTTGAAGGAGCGGGGAAGGATCACTGTACTAAGGGTGGGTCCCGTGATACGGCAGCACATATTGCACGAGAGCTCTACAACTACGAACCTCCCTTTGATATTCCCTACGAATTTTTCTTGGTAGGTGGAAAGAAAATGTCTTCGTCAAAAGGACGGGGTTCTTCTGCAAAAGATATGAGCGACCTGCTTCCGCCACAAGTGTTTCGTTTGGCGCTCATTGGTAAAGATATAAATCAACAGGTGGATGTAGATCCAGAAGGAGAGTCTGTTCCGCGTCTCTATGATTGGCACGACGACTTGGGCGAGCTGGTTCGTTCAGGTGTCGCTGACGATTTCACTCGTCTTTATGCCTACACCAAACTTCCAAGCGAGCGAGCAGGAACAGACGCGCCGTGGCAACTGCGCTTTTCTCAGGTGGCTTTTATGGCACAAATGCCCCACATACACACACTCGAGGAAGCAGAAAAAATAAAGGGAAGCAGTCTTACGTCTGAGGAAGTGCGCCTCCTTGAGGAGCGCGAGACATACGCACTCTACTGGCTTTCAACCTACGCACCGGAGCAGTATTTGTATCGTTTGCAGGAAACTGTGCCAGAGGGACTAGTACTTACAGATGAGCAGAAACACGCTCTCTCACTCCTGGCAGACTATGTCTCAGAAGCTGCGCGTGACGGCGAAGCGCTCCATCAGCGTCTCCATGAGCTCAAAACCGAAGCGCCTATCGCTCCCCGCGAGTTATTTTCTGCGTTGTATCGAGTGTTTCTTAATCGCGATTCGGGACCGAAGGCCGGATGGTTTCTCTCCGTGCTTCCTCGAGACTATGTAGAGCGGCAGTTACGAAAGGTTCTGTAAGAAAAATCACTGTTGTACGTCTCATAGATGCTGTGAGGATTACCTACTCCCGGTATACTACATACTATGAATCGTCTTGCCATACTTGCTTTCATTTTGGGTCTTTTTGCTATTGCTGGGGGAGTTGCATGGTACCTGGTTCATTCTAGGCAAGCAGCCATTGCTCCATTAACTAACACTGCAACCTCAACAGGAACCGTCCAAGCGGGAGATGCAATTTATACTAATGGCACGTTTGGTTTCGTTGTTCAGTACCCGGAATCCACAATAGTTGAAAATAATTTCTCCTCTTCCTATTACCATCTAGCGCCTACGTGGAGAGCAAATGCGGTTCCTAACGCGACTGGTACGCCTATTGTTTCCTTTGTAATGTATTCCACAAAAAGTGAGAATACCTATCCTCGTTACTTTTCCGCTCTCGTCCGAGTGTCTGCAAGTTCCGACAAGCGAGAAATTGCTCAGTGTTTGAAAATTACTCCCGACCAAGGGGAAACAGTGCTCCCTGACGCTGAAATTGGTGGCGTGACTTGGAAAGCATTTGCCTTCCAAAACGCCGGTATGCAGCAATACGTAAAAGGCGTATCGTACCGCACTATGCATGACGGACAGTGTATTGCGCTCGAAAAAATTGCCGTGGGCTCAAGCTACCGAGAGGATGCGCCAAGCAGCAGTGACATATCCGATGCTACCTTAGACAAGGCATACGAAGATCTTGATCGAGTTATTCAATCCTTCACCTTTGTTCGTCCATAGTTACCCGGTACTATTTCGGGAGAGACGACCTTATTCATAGCTTGTATTACGCATGACCATTATTCATTGGATTGTTTCTGTTGTCGCTATTCTCATTGCTGCGTACCTGGTGCCGGGAGTACATGTGACTCTTTTGGGCGCTATTGTACTTGCGGTTGTGCTTGGCGTCTTCAACATCTTCTTGAAACCCATTATTACTATTTTGACGCTCCCAGTAACTATCCTTACCTTGGGACTGTTCTCACTCGTCATTAATGCGCTTCTGGTGATGCTTGCAGATCTCCTTATCCCAGATTTCTCCCTTGGAGGTTTCTGGATAGCGCTACTATTTGCTCTCGTGCTTTCGCTGGTGAATGGGTTCTTCCATTTCATTATTCGAAAGTCCTAATGGGGCACTAAAGAGTAGAAAAGAGTCGGCATGTTTGCCGACTCTTTTCTTATTCAAGGTATGCATCCTCTGTTTCAGGACTCATGACGTATAATAAGGACTATGGAGGGCCCCCGTACACCCATAGCGTCACCGGAAGACGAGTTGGCTTTTCTGCGCGCCCAAATAGCGGCGAAGGAAGCAGAGCTCGCATCCCTTAAGCAAGAACGACCAATCACCGAAATTGCACGCGACAGTATTGCGCAGCATCGCCATGCCACACCCGAGCATGCTTTTGCAAAAGAGTATGCAATTAGTCATACAGAAGCCCACGATACCGCGGCAAAACTTTCGCTCAATTTGGATCCGACGAGTACTGACGAAACCATGAGTGAACTTCGGGGCATCATGGAAGAAAAAGGTATTCGGAATGCGTTTGCCGTCTTGGACAAGGTGGCGAGTCCGCACCTCGACGACGATTTTCATCGCTTTTTAGTGCAGTATTTACTTGCGGGTATGCCTATTCAGGGAATGTCAGAGAATCAGCCTGAATGGAAGGCGCTTCACATGACGCTCTACGAGATTTCACTTCCTGAGCACAAGGGAGAAGGGGAGCAAAACCGAAACCGCCCTTTGCGTGAATTGGTATCTGCTATGGAGCAGTTTTATTCCGGCATGCTTTCCATCGAATCTGTGCGTTCGGGAGAGCCGTCGTACATGACGCTCGAGCTTTCGGTGCCTGTGGATCGCTCGCATCTTATGTTCTATGCCTCGGTACCAAACTCAAGAGCAGATCTGTTTGAGAAACAGCTCCATGCAATCTTTCCTGATGCTGTGCTCACGGTGCAACCAAACGACTACAACGTGTTTGTAGATGGAGGGAGCGCAGTTGGAGCTACCGCCACACTCAAAGATAAGCCCATGCTTCCGCTAAAGGATTATCAAGATTTTGACTACGATCCGCTCAATTCATTGTTGAACGCATTTGCAAAAATTGCTCCGGAAGATGAGGGAGCATCTCTCCAAATTGTATTTAAGCCACAGGGTAACCATTACATGAACTACTACCGACGGGTACTTCATGAGCTACGAAAAGGAGAGCATCGCTCACGTGCGTTTACCCTGCCCGAGACATTCGTGGGGGACTTTGCGCGAGAAGCTGTGGGGCTATTTTCTACCGCCAAGCGACATGATGAGCGTCAGCCTACAGACGAGACTGCTATTGAGCAGGTAGAAAAGAAAACCGCCGCTCCTATTGTGTCTACGAACATTCGTATCGTGGCTTCTTCCATGGACGCTCACCGAGCAGAGCAACTTCTTTCGGAGCTCGAAGCTCCTTTTCATCAGTTTGAAAATACCAAAGGTAACCGCATAGAATTCCGCCGTCCAGGCAAGGGTGCTCTCAAGCGTTTTTTCAAGGACTTTACCTTCCGTCTGTATGAAAAAATAGGTAGTATGCCGCTCTCACTGCGTGAGCTCACCACCCTCTATCACTTCCCGCCAGAAGGTATTGCATCGTCCCCGCATCTAAAGCAATCCCGCTCGTCAGGAGGAGCAGCTCCTATCGGACTACCCAGAGACGGCATGCTTATTGGTACTAACACGTATCGTGGCCAAACAACTGAAGTGCGTATTTCTTTGGAAGACCGTCTTCGTCATCTCTACGTTATTGGACAGACAGGAACAGGTAAAACAGGTTTTCTTAAAACGCTGATTGAGGCAGATATAAAAGCAGGCAATGGCGTGTGCTTTATTGATCCGCACGGTAACGACATCATCGACGTACTCGCGAGTATTCCTCCAGAGCGCTATGAAGACGTTATCTATTTTGATCCGGCGTATCTTGATCGCCCCTTCGGACTCAATCTTCTTGAATACGATCCCGCACACCCCGAACAAAAGACGTTTATTGTAAACGAGCTCCTCGCTATTTTCCGTAGACTCTATGGAGACGTTCCGGAGAGTATGGGGCCAGCATTCGAGCAGTACTTCCGCAATGCGGCGCTCCTAGTGATGGAAGACCCAGAATCCGGCTCAACGCTCATGGATATTGGGCGAGTGCTCTCAAATGCGGAGTTCAGAAACCTCAAGCTCTCGAGAAGTAATAATCCAATCGTCAATCAGTTCTGGAACGAAATTGCGACGAAGGCGGAGGGAGAAGCTTCACTACAAAATATCGTCCCGTATATCACTAACAAGTTTGATGACTTCACGGCAAACGATTTTATGCGGCCAATCATTGGGCAGCAGCATTCGTCGTTTAATTTCCGCGACATCATGGATAACAAAAAGATTCTTTTGGTGAATTTATCGAAGGGAAGACTGGGAGAGCGAAATGCCAACCTGCTTGGACTTATTTTGGTTGGCAAAATATTTATGGCGGCTCTTTCACGTGCAGACACGCCGGGAGCAAACTTTGCGCCGTTCTATATGTATATCGACGAGTTCCAGAACATTACTACGGATTCCATTCCGAGTATTTTGTCTGAAGCGCGTAAATACAAACTCTCGCTCACTATTGCACACCAGTTCCTAGCGCAGGTTGACGAGAAAATCCGTAGTGCTGTATTTGGCAACGTGGGCTCGATGGCAGTGTTCCGTGTGGGAGAAGAAGATGGAGAGTTCTTTGCTAAGCAATTTGCGCCTGTGTTTACTGCACTCGACTTTGTAAATATCGAAAACCGTAATGCCTATGTGCGTTTGCTTGCGGGAGGTGTTCCGCAAAAACCATTCAACATGAAGACACTCGATCTTTCACCTGGCACACTCGACCAAGTAGAGGACCTTCGTCAACTTTCGTTCCTCACGTACGGCCGGGATCGTGGTACCGTAGAAGGAAGTATTAGAGCGCGTTATTTATCGTAATTATTTGCTTATGCCAAAGAATGGAATACCGGGAGGAGGATGGCCACCAGACAAGAAGAAGGTAACTTCTCGAGTGGACTATACCGATCACGAGAATCCCGCTCTAACACTTGCACAAGAAGCGGCTCGTGCTCGTGATGCTGTAAAAAAATCTCCAGCAAGCACTGAGGGCACTTCAATTGCAGAAGAACACACGAAGGCCAAAGCTACTCTAAAGGAAGCGGATTCAATGTCTGCGTCCTTGAACATCAACACTTCTTCTGCGTGGAGTCAGGACCACTATAGTTTGAGCGAGCAAATTGAGGTGCAGAATGGCAAGCCCTCGGATTTTCATTTAGGGAGCGGTATCAAAAAAAAGCCAGATGAAGAACGAGTAGGTGTGTCTGCTCTGTCTTTACATGCAGAAGCAATTGCCCAACAAGAGCGACCTAAAATCCCTGATGCGCATAGGGCAGAGCCTGCGCCCGAAGCCGAAATAGAAGCGGGTGTTGTTCTTGAACTAAACACGACTGATGCGAGTAAGGGTCTCGTTGCTCGTGAGTCTGTGTTCCGTGAGCATGCTGATGCAGTGGCTACGGAAGAGGCTAGATTGCGCGCAGAGGCCAGGACTACTCCAATGAAGTCTCCCTCCCAAGTTAGTGCCGACAGTTCTTTACCGTCGGATGCCACCCCTCTTGAGAGAAAGAGGCGTCTTAGGTCTGCAATTATAGAGGAGTCAGCCAAAAAAATGGATGAGCAAGGAGAGAAATCAAGCCTTGCAAGACAGGCATATTTCGATGCGCTCAAAACGTACCAAAAGAATCGTGGCTTTGGTGGAATTGTTGCTGAAAGTCTCGTAGGAGATAAATTACTCACTCCTAAGGCTTTAAAAGAGCTGCGTCATGCGTGGGTGTATGAGCGCGCTCTGCATGCTGCTACGCAGCGAGCAGCAATAGAGGTTCGTCTCAAAGAGAAGCCGGCAACTCGTGAAGCGATGTTGGAGCGTTTGAAAGCAAAACAGGAAGCTAAAGGGACGTATGATCCTGAGAAGCATGATATTCAAAAGCGCTATGAGCGGATGGTTACTCTTAAATCTGTGGTTACTGGACAAGAAGAAGAGGAGCTAGCCGTCAGGACAGAAGGATTTTCAACCCGTGATAAGAAGTCACTGGAATTGATGTTTGAACGGTATAAGAAAGTACCGTCGGCGCTCAGAATTTTCGGTACTTCCGCCGTGCTCCTGGGTGGTACTGCGGTGCTTGCGGGAAGTCCTATCGGACTCGCCGCACTTGGTATGGTTGGAGCTTCAGCAGGTTTGCGCTATTGGGCAGAGAAAGTAAAGCAACCAGAAGTGCGAAAGTGGCTGAATGGAGTTGCGCCGATTGCAAGTATCGCAGGAGCCGCGGGCGCATTGGCTGATTATGGTATTCAGTTCGGGCACAAAATTGCAGGAACTGAGAGAAAGGCTTCAGAACTCCTGACTAAGAAGGAGGGTCTTGGAGATCTGGATTCAGTAGAGAATTTGGAGCACCTTTCGCAAGAGCGCAGGAAAGCTTTGGTTGTAAAGGAGAATATTGCACGACAGGGACGTGTTGCTCGCATGCTTACGTCTGTAGGTCTGGGATTCTTCCTTGGCCACCACGCTTCAGGAGCAACAAGCGAAACATCTACAGATTCAATTGCTGATCATTCGCATACAACTGCAAGTGGAGTAAAGGAGCATATTACCGTAGAAACCGCACCGTCTACACCTGAGCACAATCCTGTGCAGACCGTAGAGCCGGTCATTGCTCACCCTGAACCATACTCAGTAACCATTGAGCCAGGGCAGGGAATGGATAAATTATTTGTGGAGCTTCGCGACCATTACAAAGAAATCTACCCAGATCCAAATGCAGCTTCTGTGCCTCCTGGTATTCGTCACATCTTGAACGCTCATAGTGGAGACGAACTTTCTCGTGAGTTTGGATTTATAAATGGAGAGAATGGCTCGTATGTAATGAAGGCTGGTGATAGCTTGGGATTTGATGCGAAGGGCAATCTTGTATTCACCCCTCACGCGGACGGATCACAATCAGTCGAATTGCTTCATCAAGGTTCTGGTACACCTCATCACCTCACTGCTGCGGAGCAAGAAGGACACTTCGAGACCCATACGCGAACATCTATAGCAGCAACACATCCCGACACACACAGCACCTCCGCAGTGTCTGCGCCCGACAATAGAGAAGCAATGCTTAATCGTCTTCAAACAGCACATCCAAGTGAGCCGGTTAGTCATGAAGAAGTTATAGCAAGTACGCATCAACCGGATCATGAAGTCCTGCGACCTTTCGGGGCGCCTCATCTTTCTGAACATCCTCAAGATCTCAGCTCAGTAGAGTCGTCCGCGGTTGCCTCACCAGCTACTCCTGAAACGACACTTTCTCCTGAGACGCATGCTCCAGAGGCAGTTCCTCAAGCACCAACAGAAGCGGCCCCGGTAGTCCATGCGGTACCTGAATCAAGTACTTCTCACGCTTTTGCAGAGCCAGGAGCTGCCTCTGTTTTGAACCCGCATGGCGTAGATCTCAACAAGCCACAACTGCTCTTAAATCATGGCTTGAAGTTTGCTCATGGCATAGATACGGAGGATAGTTTCTCACGTGCCTATGAAGAGTCACTCCGACTTTCAAAAATTCCAGGAGCTGATACCCATGTGTACTTTGTGGCGCGCGATTTTGATGCGCTTGGCAATCCGTATCTAGCGGTTCGTATGGTGTTCGCTCCACCGGACGGTTCTCTCCCTCAAGTAGCTCCGTATGGAGAAGGAGTCTCGCTAAGTCCTGAGTTTACTATGCCGTCTCTTCCTAAGGACGCAGATTACCAAGCCGTCTCTTAATGCACGTAAGTATGACTGACACTACAAGGTTTGAGAAATTAGTAGCGGCGCTTGATATTTCAGCACTGCCAATGAAAGAGCAAGAAGAGTTGTTGCTTGATCTAAACTCACTCATCTTTAAAAGTTCATTGGTGCGCATGATTGAAAATATGGACGAGGCAACTCGCGAGGAGTTCTCAGTGCTCTTGGAAAAGAATGTGGACGAGGAGGAGCTCCAGTCGTTTTTACTCAACCGCGTACCAGGAGCAGAGACCGCCGTGCAGGAGGCTGTAGAGACCCTGTCAGATGATATACTGGCAGTGTCGGACATCGACTAACCGTATAAAAGCTTACTCTTACAATCGCCTATGAAAGTCACTGGCACCGGAGTCGCAATCGCACTTGCCGTCATTGTTGCGGTTGGACTCCTATTCTTTGGAGGAAACATTCTTGCGTTTATTTCCCCAAAGACGGCAACTGAGGGTGATCCTCAATTTGCTACCACTACATTACCGACTAATTCAACTGCACCAACTTCTATGAATCCGAACGACGCCGCTCCTCAAGGAGCTCCACTACCAACTGAGCTTCCTACAACTCTTACTGCAACCGACGAGGTGGTTGGTACGGGTGCAGTGGCTACTGCAGGCACGTCAGTGACGGTTCACTATGTGGGTATGCTCCCAGACGGAACGGTTTTCGATTCTTCTAAGAGTCATGGTCAGCCGTTCACCTTCCAGCTTGGCGCGGGTCAGGTAATTCGCGGATGGGACGAAGGGGTTGCTGGTATGAAGGTTGGCGGAAAGCGTCAGCTCATTATTCCACCTTCCATGGGATACGGTAGTCAGGGCGCGGGCGGTGTAATTCCACCAAACGCAACACTCATCTTCGAAGTTGAGCTTCTGGACGTAAAATAGTTTCTCTTGAAAGTATAAAAAGATATCGCGCGCGTTCCCTAGGGAGCGCGCGCGATGTTTTTTGGCACTAGGCCAAGTTGTTTAGTCTATTGGACGCCGGACTGTTCGTCCATGTCGACGCGGTTCGGTTCCGGCACGCCGGGCGCCAGAGGCGTCGGCGCAGCGTACTTCAGCAGCGGCAGCGGGAAGACGGTGACGCGTCCGAGGAGCGACGGCTCCTTCTTGACGCGCTCCATCACGCAGGTCGCGTACCCGGACTCAATGATGATCCGGAGTTGCAGGTCGGAGCCGTAGATGGCGCCGCCAGCAGCCGTGCCACCGGTGAGTCCGGCAACTTGCCGAATCGTGTCCATGGAAGGACTGGCGAACCCGATGAGCGCGCCGACGGCTGAGCCTGCGGTTTGCGCCGTCGTGCTCTTCACCGTCTCCTTCAGTTGGACCCAGGCAATCCCTTTCAGGTTGTCCTGGATGCCCTTGGCGCACCGCCCAGCGATTTGGGCGACGGCCGAGGATTCCGTGTAGGTGGGATTGCCATCTTCCCGGAGGACATGGCGACTGTCGAAGCCGTTGTGGATTTGGTATCCGAAGCCGATGCTGGGCTGCCACTTGAAGGTGGCCGCTTCAGCCGAGGTCTCCAGAGGAGGCAGCGGCTGCGAAGCGACTTGCTTCATGGTGGTGTTGGTCGAAGCGCACGCTGCGAGCGTGAGCATCGTAGCGGAGAGGGCCGAAACCCTCAACAGACGCGAAACGAATTTCATGAGGGTAACTCCCAAAGAGATTGAATTCGCTGCTATTCCGATAGACTGGAAAGAGCAGTTGTAACTGATATATAGTATATACCTTTAATTATTATTTGTCAATATTGCCGGAAAGCCCTA
>OFRG01000810.1_pt1 | contig 10741 bp, 8 predicted proteins | sample 1543071 | NCBI WGS metagenome assembly OFRG01 (sample SAMN07774222, study PRJEB24372) | wastewater metagenome | isolation source: WWTP Verbania (Effluent) | place: Italy: Verbania | collected 2015-12 | reverse complement strand
TCATGCTTCAGTTTATTTCTTCACCTGGAATGTTCATCTCGACCCTGAGTATTTTCCTCTTGGGTGCGTTCTTCTCACTCTTTTTCATCCGGTCGAAACAAAAAGCTTTTGCGAACATTGTTGCTCATGGATTCCCGATACTCGGCTCGCTGTTTGGAATTGCCCTCGCTTCCGGGGTACTTTGGAATAAGCTCGGATTTTGGGTGACTCTGCAAAACCCAGGCGCACTCTTTGCTTTTACTTTTCGCATCGATGCACTGGCTGCATTTTTCATTCTCATTATATCTGTAGTGACTCTTGCTACATCGATCTTTGGACACGGATATATTTCTCATATAAAAAATGCCAACATCGGTGCTTTAGGCTTTTTCTATAATATTTTCATCACCAGCCTTCTCCTCGTAGTGACAGCAAACAATGCTGTTCTTTTTCTTATTGCGTGGGAGCTCATGTCTCTCGCTTCATTTTTCCTCATAATTTTCGAACGTGAAAAAGAAGAAAACATTCGTGCCGGATTTATCTATTTTCTCATGACACAAGTGGGTACCGCGCTGATCGCTTTTGCATTTCTTCTTTTGTACGGGGCGACCAACTCGTTTGATTTCGACGCTTTTCGTACTGCCGGCGGGGCGCTTTCTGTAGGGCTCAAAAACATGATTCTCCTCTCCGCACTTTTGGGCCTCGGCATAAAAGCTGGTGTGGTGCCACTTCATATCTGGCTTCCGAAGGCACACCCCGCCGCGCCTTCGCATGTTTCTGCACTCCTCTCCGGCGTCATGCTCAAGATGGCGATATTTATGATGATTCGTTTCCTGTTTGAATTTCTTGCGCCCGTGCCTGCTCTGTGGGGCATCGCACTCATCTTCGCCGGAGCACTCTCGTGTATTCTCGGCGTGTTGTATGCGCTCATGGAGAGTGACATAAAACGGCTTCTCGCTTTTTGTTCGGTAGAAAATATCGGTATCATTCTCATCAGTCTCGGTGCGGCGGTACTCTTTGCCTCTCTTTATGCGGGAAGTCTCGCTGGCCTCGCTCTCGCTGCTGCACTTTTTCACACCATGAACCACGCGCTTTTCAAAGGGCTCCTCTTTCTCGGTGCGGGATCGGTGGTCTCCGCTACGGGGACGCGCAACATGGAACGATACGGAGGTCTTATTAAGACCATTCCCGTGACTGCTTTCTTCTTTCTTATTGGTGCTGTTGCTATTTCAGGTTTGCCACCATTTAATGGGTTTGCGAGCGAGCTTCTCATTTTGAAGACACTTTTTGCGGGAGCAAGCATGAGCGGTGTTGGATTTAAAATAATTTTTGTCTCGGCCATTGGTGTCCTCGCGCTCACCTCGGGGCTCGCCGCAGCAACGTTCGTAAAACTCTTCGGTACTACCTTCCTTGCTCGTGCCCGTTCGGAAGAAGCGCTCGCCGCGAAAGAATCGCCTCTCTCCATGCAGATTGGTATGGGCATTCTCGGTGTGCTGTGCATTCTTTCCGGTATTTTTGCTGCTCGCGTTTTGGGAGTGTTGCTCTGGGTGGTGAATACGCTCGGTCTCCAGGGCTCCCCAGTGCTCTCTTCTTTCCAGGATGCTGTGTCGGGAAGCGCTTCTAACACACTTTCGCTCTCAGCTCTGGCTCTCTTGATGCTCCTTGCGTTTGCATTGGTTTTCTTTGTGGTGCATTTTGTAACCCTCGGTCGAAAAGAAAAAATATATTCCGTTTGGGATTGTGGCGCACCCATTGCCTCTCCACGCACAGAAATAAATGCCACCGGATTTTCGCGGACACTTCTCATGATTTTCTCGCGCATCACTCGGCCGGTGAAGAGTGTGGTGACAACAGCCGGGGAAAGTACCTCGCCATATTTTGCTGAGAAGAGAGAAGTAGATCTTTCTTTCGTGGATGTATGGCAAAAGTATGTGTACGCACCGATTGGGAAGGGGATACAATATTCTGCGCGGATGTCGAAAAATATCCAGAACGGAAGCGAGGGGGTGTATCTCCTCTACATTTTCTTGGTGATTATTATACTCTTGGCGGTCTCTTTTTAATTCACTTCTCATGAACTTTTTTCTCACATCAGTTATAAACGCTCTTCTGGTCACGGCTCTTTCGCCGCTCATAATTGGTGTTATCCGAAAGACCAAAGCTCGCCTTCAAGGCAGAGTGGGCGCGAGTATTTTTCAGCCATATCGTGACATGCGGAAACTTTTCGGAAAAGATGAAGTCATTGCGAGCGATGCGTCGTGGATATTCCGTCTTGCTCCATACTTTGTATTTGCTACGACGTTAGTCATCTCAGCCGGTATTCCGTTCGTGTTGTCTCAGCCGGCGCAAAATATTACTTCGGGAAATATTTTCGTGTTTGCCTACCTCCTCGCTCTCGGGACATTCTTTCTCGCCCTCGCTGGCATGGATACGGGAAGCTCTTTCGGTGGGTTTGGGTCGAGCCGTGAAATGTCTCTCTCTGCTCTAGCAGAAGGGGCACTCGTATTCTCACTCATCCCGCTTGCGCTCATCTCCAGTGCAGATAATTTCACAGCCATCGCACACAATCTTTCCCTCGCCCCGCTCACCGCTTTTCTCCCGGTCGCTATCGCTTTCATCGCTTTCCTCATCGTCCTCGTCACCGAGACGGGCCGTGTGCCGGTAGACAACCCCGCCACGCACCTCGAGCTCACCATGATCCATGAAGCGATGATCCTCGAATATTCCGGAAGACGCCTCGCCCTCATGGAGTGGGCCGCCGCAAACAAGCTTTTCATTTTCATCGCACTCGGGAGCAACCTCTTTCTCCCGTGGGGGATTCTGATATTGCCGACAACACTTGGCGCAGGGAGTATTGCTCTCGCGGTACTTATCTTTTTGGGCAAAGTACTTGCTTTCGCTCTCGGTATTGCCTTGCTTGAATCGATTATCGCGAAGCTTCGAATTTTCCGAGTGCCGAGTTTAATTTTCACGGCTCTTATTTTGGGAGCTATTGCCATCGTGCTCACAAAAATATAATTACTTTTATGATCGAATCAACCACATTTATTACGCTCGCTCTCGGCATGGTGATGTTTCTCCTCACGGTGTTGATGCATACGATGAAAAAGAACGGCGTCTTGGTGTCGCTCTACCTCATGCAGTCGCTCGTGCTCTCGGTATTTCTCGCTATCACGGCATTCGAAGAGCATTCACTCTCTGGGGTGACTGCTTACTTCGACTTCTTCCTGTTCTCTGTTGCCGGGCTCACCTTTTTGGTGAAAGTAATTCTTGCTCCCGCGCTTTTCTTTCAGCTCGCAAAAAGATATCGATATTATTTTAGTTCAAACACCTATCTCGACACCCCGTCCGCTCTTGTCTCTGCACTCGTGATTTCGTTCTTTGTGTATTATTTTGTTTCGCTTTCTTACCCGGCGGTTCAGTTTACTTCCATCTCGCCGACACTCGGATACGCACCGATCCATCTCGCCGGCATCCTCCTCTCACTCCTCCTCATTGTAAATCGCAAAGACGCACTCTCTCAGATCCTCGGCATCCTGACGCTCGAAAACTGGATTGTCTTTATTGCTACCATCTCCGGATTGCGCCACACCTTTGGGCTTGAACTCGCCATCACATTCGATATTATTGTGTGGATCGTCATCTCTGTCGTGTTTATCGCCATGGTCGAGCGGCATTTCGGATCACTCAATGTGGCCGGGATGACACACCTAAAAGAAGAAGATGATTAATATATAAACACCATGCTCACCGCACTCCTCATCATGCCTCTCCTCGCCGCTCTCATTTCTTTCCTCGCTGGAAAGGGGAGAATAGATTTCATCGAAAAGATTGCGATGAGTTTTCTCTTTGTGCAGTTTGCGACGGTGGTTTACTTTGTGAAGCAAGTAGTGGCAGGGAAGACACTCACGGACAATGTACTTTTTCTCGACCCGCTCGGCTCGATCTTTCTCCTTATTATCTCTTTTGTCGCATGGAATGCCTCGCTCTACTCGGTGGGATATTTGAATCGCGAACGTGTGAAAGAGATTATCGGCCCGCGGCGCGTGTGGCAGTATTTCGTCTTGTTCCATCTCTTCATTTTTGCAATGTCGCTTTCTGTGTTGGCAAAAAACCCTATCGTCACCTGGGCGGCGATAGAAGCGACGACTCTCGCCACGGTATTCCTCGTCTCTTTTTACAACAAGCCCTCTTCTATTGAAGCGGCGTGGAAGTATCTCATCATCAACTCCACCGGACTTCTCATCGGCTTCTTTGGCACACTCTCTCTTCTTTCCCTCGCATATGGCGGGGCGAGTGGCACAGAAATATCATGGGTGACGCTCTGGCAGAGCGCGGCGCTGCTTAACCCTCTCGCGGTAAAAATCGCTTTCATCTTTATTCTCGTGGGGTACGGGACAAAGGTCGGCCTCGCACCGATGCATACCTGGCTCCCAGACGCCCATAGCAAGGCACCAGCTCCGATATCCGCGCTTCTCTCGGGTGTGCTCCTTAACACGGCATTTCTCGCGGTACTCCGTTTTAAGGCGGCGGTGGATATTACCGAGGGGAAAGATTTCACTTCGCACCTCTTTATCTTCTTTGGATTTATTTCCGTACTCACGATGGCGTTTATGCTCCTCTTTCAGAGAAACTACAAGCGCCTCTTGGCCTACTCGAGTATTGAAAACATGGGCATTGCCACACTTGGTTTCGGTTTCGGCGGCGTAGGAGTGGTCGGCGCGCTCTTCCATGTGATCTATCACGCGCTTGCAAAGTCGGCTCTGTTCTTCACGGCAGGAAATATTTTTCTCAAGTTTAGCAGTACGAAAATAAAAAATGTCTCCGGTGCCCTTCGTGTACTTCCGGTCACCGCGCCGCTTTTACTCATTGCGATGTTTGCCATCACCGGCACGCCACCCTTTGGAACCTTTCTCTCAAAGTTTTCTATCCTGGCCGCCGGGGCTGCTCTTCATCCGTATATTGTCTTTGCGCTCCTCGTGCTCTTCATCCTCATCTTCGTCGGCTTCCTCAAACATTTTTCGCTCATGGTTTTCGGGCCACTCCCTTCACCTGAAACATGCGCGCCGAGAGGAGTACCGACTCGTGGAGAGTTTGGAATACTTACGATTCTTCCCATCTGTATCCTCCTTTCCACTCTTCTTCTGCTTTCTTTTGCGATACCAGATGAACTTCGAAATCTAATTTTCAGTGCCGCGAAAGTTTACATGCAGTAATAATTTTTCCCATGAGCCACATCCTTAAAGACATTCAAAATCTCTACACCACCCATTCTTCCGAGGCGAGGATAGAGGGCGACTGTATTCTTTTTCCGCTCTCTCAAGATGGGATGGAGTTTAAAAACACACTGCTTCGGATGTACAAAGAAGAAGGTTTCCCGCTCAAAACCATCGTCGCGGCCGATGAGCGCAGTGATCATGGCGCCTTCCGCATCTACTATATCTTCGCAGTGCCGGAGACAAATATTTTCATTGTCCCGTTTTTTGATACGCAAAAAGAATTTCCTTCACTCGCTTCAAAGCTTCATGAATTTTCAACCTACGAATGCGAAATCTGGACGATGTTTGGGCTTGTACCAGTAGGGCACCCAGCTCTTCGCCCAACCGTGCTTCACGCCAATTGGCCAGAAAATGTTTTCCCTCTTCGAAAAGATTTTAAGTGGAACGAACGCCCACCGATGGCGAAAGGTAAGCCATACGAATTTGAAACGGTGAAAGGGGAGGGAGTGTATGAGATCCCCGTCGGCCCGGTACACGCGGGCATCATCGAGCCAGGACATTTCCGTTTTAGCGTCCTCGGCGAAGAAATACAGCTTCTCGACCCGCAGCTTGGGTGGAAACACAAAGGCGTGGAAAAACTTTTTGAAACATTACCGCTCGCAAAAAAAATCTCACTTTCCGAACGGGTCTCGGGCGACAGCTCCTTCGCACATTCGCTCGCATTTTGCCAAGCGGTAGAAAACCTCGCCGGAATTCTCCCCGACAAAAGAGCGCTTTTCCTGCGAGTAATTTTTGCCGAGCTTGAGCGTGTGGCAAATCATTTAAACGACATCGGCTTCATCATGCTCGACACGGCATTTTCTTTTGGTGGCGCACATGGTTCGCGGCTTCGAGAGAAAATTCTTCGCTGGAACGATGAGCTCACAGGGAGTCGCTTTCTTCGCGGAGTAAATATTCCTGGTGGCGTGGCGAAAGATATTTCCGCAGAGAAAGCAGAAAAACTTTTGAAAGATATTCCGCTCATTCGAAAAGATTTTTCACAAGTCGTCTCGGTGGCGGAGCGAAGTCTCTCCCTCCGCAATCGCCTCACTCCTACCGGTATTCTTCCGCTTCGGGTGGTGCGCGACTACGGTGTGGTGGGGGTACCGGCGCGGGCAGCAGGCCTCCGCAAAGATGCGCGGAAAGATCTTCCGTACGCAGCGTACAATGACTTTGATTTCGATATTCCGACACGGCAGGGGAGCGGTGTCCTCGAGCGCCTCAAGGTGCGCATCCTCGAAGTGTACGAATCTTTTAAAATTATCGAGCAGGCACTCGAAGCGCTTCCCAACGAGCCATTCCGGAAAGTGGATGAATCTCTCCTCGAGAAGAATCCTCCTCGGAAAAATTCTCTTGCCATCTCTACGGTAGAAGGTTGGCGCGGCGATATCGTGTACGCAGTGACGACCGACAAAGATGCTAAAATTTCTCGGGTGAAAGTGCGCGATGCATCGTTCCTCAACTGGCAGGCATTCCCCCATACCGTGAAAGGCGAAATGGTGCCCGACTTCCCGCTCATAAATAAGAGCTTCGACCTCTCCTACTCAGGCAACGACCTCTAACATACGTCAAAAATAGGGTTGACAGAAGTGGGTAAATAGTATATACATACTCTGATTTGTCCGTTGACAAAGAGGTAAATAAAAATGGAAGAACTCGATCTTGATTATCGCCCATTTGTGCGGGAGATGCAGGAGTCACTCCAAAGGCAAGGCTTGATGCAACCGGTCAATCTGACACGATTTGTGGAAAAGCTTGACTTTCAGATTGATGTGCACCGCGAGGTGTATATCAACGAGCTTCGGCAAAACTGGGACAGGGAATTCCCCGGTCTTGCGTTTTCTGAGGAGTTGCTCGAGCAAGAGGCAGACAAGCTTCTCGCAAAAGCACGTTCTCACGCACTCATTCGCTTTCAACAAGCGGTGGTTGCGGAGGTGAAGAAGGAGAAGAAGTATAAGATTCTCCACGGATGGATATTCCGCAAATGGGATTTGTGGTTTATTACGGCAATTTTAGTGTCATTTTTTTTGACGATGCCGTTTTTCCTTCACATGTTTTTTGCCCCGAGCGACCTAAAACTTGCGGGGGGAGGCATTGGTATCGTGGTAAATCTTGTAGGTTTGTCGTTCGTGCTTTCAAAAGCACTCAAATCGTGGAGAAGTTAAGATGAAAAGCTTAAAGTTTTTTTTGTTAATGGCAAGTCTTTGCCTGACTCTTGTAGGGTGTGGCGAACCTATTGAGCAAAATGAACTTGCTCTCGTGCTGGCAACAATTGGAAATCGGACCGTCGACACTGTGAATGTCGACGGAACCATCAACAACTTCCAGGCGGAGCTCATCACCGCAAAAAGAGCCCCTGTTCAGACTCCGGGCACTGTTGTCCTGGTGTTTCCGTTGGGACTGCAAGATTATGAATTTAATCAAGCAGTCACCCCGGAAAGTCCAGAGAATGAAGAAATCGTATGTGACTCTGTGGGCGGGAGAATTTCGTTTGATGTTGCGGTCCACATGTATATTGACCCAACGTTTCCCGACATCAAGGATCGCCTGATCAGACTCATGCAGGCTTATCAGCTTCGGCAATACGCCGGAAAGCCAGATGTTCTTAAAGAGCTTATTCATGGGAGATTTCGTCAGATTCTTCGTGAGCCATTTGTCGAGTATTGCGCTGGAAAGCAGGTACTGGACATTATTAGGGGAAAGACGGCTATTAACAAAGCGGCAACGGATTTTATGAATGCCCACTTCAATCCTCTTGGGTTGAGATTCCCACTTGTTTCCATTGTCTCTAATATCCGGCTCCCGGAAGACCAAAGGGGCAAGATGAGCAAAATCGTAGAAAGGACTGTAGAGAACAAGATTCTTAAGCTTACCAACGAAAGGCTTAAACCGCTCGAGAACGAAATTGAAGTTCTTGCTCAGGACGGAGAAACCGAAGCGGCAAATATCTTGAATACGGCCAATGCCCAAAAGATCGAGACAATTACTGCTGCACAAAAGTTCCGCAGAGAACGTTTCGTTCAGCTTGTTGGCGTGGATAACTATGTCCGAATGGAAACCATGATGGGTATGGTATCTGGTCTTGAGTCTGGTGGAACAAAAATCTCTGTTGTGCCGGAAGGGAGTCATGTTTTCTTTGGACAAGGAAGTATCCTGCCCACAGCATCGCCCGAAGCAGATAATCAGGCAGCTCACTAGCCAACTTAGAAAGGAGACGTGAAATGAATGGCATAGCAGCGGGTATTACCGCATTTTTGTTTCTGATATTCCTTGGTGTGGCAACCGAGACGAACTGGACCGACAACAACGAACTTGTCTTTCAGTACAATCTCATCAGTGGAAAGGCGGTGACGAGAGAGAACAACCCCACGCTTCCATACGGGTGGCACGTTGCTGTCGGGTGGAATGAAGAGTTCTTCTCTGTGAATAGCGAAGTGAACTCGTATCACTTTGTAGCAGAGTCAAATGAAGCTCTCACTTGGGATACCGAGGAGGGAGCTACCATGGAGTCTGATTTTGTCATCTTCGGAAGAGTGATTGATCCATGGACGTTTTACGCTCACTATTCCAAACCGGATGCTTCGTATAGTGGGGTACATGACATAAAAGACATGCGTATTTATGAAGCCCTGCGACAAGCGGGTCATTTTGCTAACGCACGTCTTTGTGAGCTTACGGAAAACCAGTCGGCGGATCACATCCAAAATAATCCGGCTGAATACGCTAGTGCTCTCACGAGGGACACGGAAGTATACATGAAGCAGTATGGGTTTGAGGTGACGCAGATCATGTTTCCCAGCCGGTTTAATTTTCCAGGCGGGGATGCTATCATGAAAGCTCGTGGTGAACTCCAAAACACGAACTCTATGATCCAGCAAAAGGAGCAGGAGCGCGACAACGCTACGGTACAGAAAGGGATAACGATCTCCGATGCGAAAATAAAAGCGTTGAGCGTTACCGGGGAAGGAACTCGTACGGCCAGTGCGATGAGGGCAGAAACGGAGGCTTTGGCCGAACAGCTGAAAACAGGCATCTCACAAGTTGGGGTAGACAACACTCTTAAGCTTTTCATGGTAGAAAAGTATGGAGCGCTGGTCTCTAAGGGTGTGATACCACAGGCGGTGGTCACAGGGGACTCCATCTTCGGAAAACCGTTCTATTCAGGGAAGTAAACATACAGTTAGGGCGATAAGCCCGGGGCACGACCACAAATCGTGCCCTTTTTATTTTCAAAAAATACAAAATTTGTACCCGGAAATAATTTGCGCTAGAATGGGGACACTATGTCACAGTTTCAAGGCAATTCCATTTTCTTTATCGAGGTAGAGAAGATCAAGCCAAATCCGTATCAGCCTCGCAAAGAGTTTGACGAAGGGCGGTTGCGCGAGCTTTCGGACTCTATCCGACAGTACGGCATCCTTCAGCCGCTCACGGTGACTCGCAAGGAGTTTGAAAAAGAAGACGGTGGTATTGGCGTCGAGTACGAGCTCATTGCCGGAGAGCGTCGCCTCCGAGCCGCTCGCCTCGCTGGTCTCTCGCAAGTGCCCGCCACGATTCGCATCGGAGAGGGGGAGGACGATCGCCGCACCAAGCTCGAGCTCGCCATTATCGAAAACCTCCAACGTGAAGACCTCTCGCCTATCGACCGCGCTCGCGCTTTTGCTCAGCTCGCCGACGAATTTGGCTTTACTCACGCCGACGTGGGGCGCAAGGTGGGGAAGAGCCGTGAATACGTTTCCAACACCATCCGCCTCCTCGGTTTGCCGCAGGAAGTGATTGAAGCGCTCGTGGCGGGGAAAATTTCCGAAGGGCACACTCGCCCGATACTCATGCTCGCGGATAGGCCCGAAGAGCAGACCGTACTCTTTAAAGAAGTGATGTATAAAAAGCTCACCGTGCGCGAGGCCGAAGCGCTCGCCCGGCGCGTGGCGTATGAAAAAGTCCGCAAGCACGAGCTTATGCAAGACCCAGAGCTCATGGAGATGGAAGAAAAACTCACAGAGAAATTTGGCACACGAGTACGCATTGAAAAGAAGAGTGTCGGCGGGAAACTTATTGTTGATTTCTTTTCAAACGATGATCTCCAAAGTATTTTTGAAGCTATCGATCGTGGCGACATAGTGCGTGGTAAAAATGCCCTGATGGACAGATTTGTACAGCAGAATAATTTGGAACCAGAGAAATCAGAAAATGCAGAAATTTCTACAGGTGACGTTGTCGATGAAACTGCTGGCCTGGAGACAGGAGAAGAAATTTTGCATGATCTTGTAGACGACCGCGCTCCAGAAGAAGTGAAAGCCGCAGATGAAAGTGAAGATATTAAAATTTATTCACTAAAAAACTTTTCTATCTAGGAAATCTAAGAAAACATTTCTTCGACGACCGCTTTCACGTCGGCACCGTCGGCTTGGCCTTTGAGGTCTTTCATAAGAGCGCCGACAAAAAGCCCTAGCTTTGATTTGTCTACTTCACCGAGCTCCGCTTTTTTCGCTTCTGCTCTTTTT
>OFRG01000807.1_pt1 | contig 10782 bp, 6 predicted proteins | sample 1543071 | NCBI WGS metagenome assembly OFRG01 (sample SAMN07774222, study PRJEB24372) | wastewater metagenome | isolation source: WWTP Verbania (Effluent) | place: Italy: Verbania | collected 2015-12 | reverse complement strand
ATACTAAACAAATGACATTCCTCGAAGCAAAACAAGAACTAGCACGCAAGCTCGATATCGACTATGCAGACATAGCGAATAACGACGTTTTCTCTGACGCTGATCTAGGTGGTTACATCAACACAGCCTGTTTCCTCGCATGGGACTTTACTTCATGGGACTTTGCAGAACACTCAAAGACAGCGACACTTCTTACTGCAGATATTACTAGAGGATATGTTTCATACCCTACTGATATTCAACCTTCTTCAATCTATTACTTTGCTATCGACGGAAAGGAATACCACAAGAAGAACTTCAACGGATACAAGAGATACTTCCAAACTAATGCTACGGCACAAGATAGATACTGGGCAGAGTTTAAGCGTCTCATTTTCTTCAATACAAACATTGCTCAAGAGGGAATGTCTATCGATATCTACGGTAAGAGAAACTTTCAAGAACTATCTGCAGACGCAGATCTTCTCCCTTTCTCACCGGATACTGATTCACAGTCATTCTCTGGTAACTCCGGTGTCGTTATTCTTGCGTATGCTCAAGCTCTCTCTTCAGAGAAAAAGATGAATGCTACACAGGGGGCAGTTGAAGAGAAGCGTGCATATGGAATCTTCGGAGTACTCAAGAGTCAGCTCGATCTTGGTCGGGCTACGGAGCAACCGAAAGAAACTCCAATGTTCGAAGTTCCTGATTTCTTTAGATCACAGAAGGGAGGTCGCTCTTCTTCACCAACAGGAGGTTTTTCAATATAAAAATAAATGGCTCAAACTACTACACCAATGCTTACAACACCGAAGATCACATCTACAGATGTGACAGACTATCGTAATAAACTTGCGACTGTACTCGGTGGAAATCAAACACCTGCAAATATGTCAGTTCAACCGAACATGACGATTGCTCCAAAAACTACCGTCACACCGGTAGTGACTCCTGTTGTTACAACATCAAGCGTCAAAGCTCCTGTTGTTGCTCCAACTGTTCCAGTTACTCCGGCTACAGGGTCTTATGATGTTAAAGTAGGCGATTCACTTGGTAAGATCGCACAAGCAAACGGAATGACTCTTGCACAGCTTCTCGAGATGAATCCTCAATACAAGGCAAATCCAAACATGGTGCAAGTAGGAGCTTCTCTAAAGCTCTCTGGTGCGTCAAATCCTGCCCCTGTGGTAACGAATCCTACAAATCCACAGAATCCTACACTTCCTACTCAAACACCTGAACAGAAGACAGTAGCGGACTCACAAGCTCTAGCAGAACAAGCAGGGCGTGCAGGAATGTCAGTTGAGCAGTATCAGAACTATCTCCAAACACAGAACACCGTATCAAAGGAAGAGTCAGACGCTATCGCAAAAGAACTCGGTATTCCTACAGTTGAAGGAGAACTTTTCAAGAAGCCTTCACAGACATCACAACAACTTTATCAGACAGCTTATAACACTTCAGGTCTTTCAGAGATCAAAGGAAAGATTCAAGCTATCAATGATGAGATTGCAAAAGAGAGATCTCTTCTTACTGAAGCAATAGGAACTATCGACGAGAATCCTTTCCTTACTGAAACTTCTCGTGTAGGTCGTGGAAAGAGAATCCTCGATCAAGCAGAGCAGAGAATCAATAACAAGCTTGCACAGGTAACACAGTATCAAACACTCTACGAGCAAGGTATCAATGAGATCAATAGTATGGTTACTCGTAATCAGAATGACTTCTCTACTGATCAGACTATCAATACCGCAAAGCTCAACTACCTACAGAAGAAGTCAGAACAGCAAGTATCTCTTCTTAAAGACTCAAAGACAAAGACATCAAGTGCTTCGAATCTTCCTTCATATCTTAAAGGAGCAGAAGGAAACAAAGCTCCTACAGTTATCGGTAACAGTGAGTCAGGCTTCTTCAAGTATGATCCTACTACTAAGAAGTTCGTGCAGGTTGTAGGTTCTAGTGCGAAGACAAGTGCAGAGATTGCAAAGCTAAAATCAGACGCAGAAAATGGTAGTGGAGGAACAACCTTCAAGCCTACTGCAGAACAGAAAGCAATCGTAGGACGTTTCTCAAATAGTGAAGCTTCGAAGGAACTAGGCTTCACTGAAGCAGACAAAGCTAGACTCAATACAGATCCTAACTTCTTCTATTGGGCTCTACAAAAGGCAAGCGAGGCAGGTATCTACTAATCTATATATTCAATGTCAGCATACGATCAATTCCTAGCAGAGACAAAATCACAACAGCCTACAGGAACACCTAAAGTCGTACCTGTATCAGTCGGTAATCAGAGACAACCTGACACTGCTCCGGTTGTTACTTCTGCATATGATCGCTTCAAGCAAGAGACGTCAGTATCTCCTATGGTCACACCTAAAGCTTCGGTAGTAACTCCACAAGTCGAGAAGCCTTCGATTGTTTCTACTATTGGAACAGGTCTCGGAAAGGTTCTTGACTGGTTCGGTAATAATCAGAAACAAGCCGATGAAGCTTCTCTCAAGCTGAAGACACTCATGACTCAAGGAAAAGAAGGACTTGCTTCTTATGAGAATGCTACGCCTGAAGAAAAAGCAAAGCTCATCAATCAAGAGAATCAGAATGTTCCACTTGTTAAGTTTTTGAACTCTGATACTGGCAAGAAGATCACTTCATTCGTAGCTCGTAATTCTGCAAACATTCCACTTAAGGCGTATGCTTCAATCAAAGCCCTCGGTGACAATACATATGATGAAGCATACAAAGCTCTTGAAGAGAAAGCAAAAGATCCAAACAATACAATGGCAGAGAAGATCTTCTACGGAGTACAAGATTCAGGAACACAGTCAGCTCTCGGTATATTACTAGGTCTCTCTGTTTCAGCTATCACTCGAGGAAGAGTATCTCCTGCAGTTGTTACTACTCCATACTTCGCTTCAATATCTGCAGAAGATCAGAGGCAGGAAAAGGGAAGAGTTGACTCTCTTGGAAATATAGCAATCGACACAGTAGGAGATACTGTGCTTTCTGGTTTTGCAGAATCAGCTCTCAAGTCTATTGTAAAAGAAGGAGGTGAGACAGCACTGAAGAGAATCTTGAAAGAAGCAGGAAAAGGATTCACAGTTGAAGGAGGAACTGAAGTCTCACAATCATTCCTGAAATATGCTAATGACTATAAGAATGCACAAAGCGAGGAACAGAAACAAGTGATCGTTAAAGAACTTGCAGATTATGTAAAGAATGGAGGAATGGCTCAAGAGTTTCTCATCGGAGGTATTGCCGGAGGTCTTATCACCGGTGGTGCTTCAGCAATCGGAGGCGGTCAAGTAGATCCTAACCTTATCACAAAGGACGAAGCTCCTATTGATCCAAAATCAGCGTATGCTACTTATCTTGGAGAGAAAGGAGTAGATCTTTCAAAGCCTGCTATCGAGATTCAGAAAGAGATCGAGAAGGTAAATGCTCCTGAAGGATCTGTACAAGCAGACGGTTTCGCTCCACTTGAAGGAGTGAATCCAAAGAGTGAGGCAAAAGTATCTGAAGAAGACGCGGTAAAGTTTTCAGACACAGCAACAGAGCGATACTGGTCAGAGAAGATTCAACCGGCTATCGATAAGGGTGAGCCGATAGTGATCGGAGGTGATGATCTCAAAGATCACTTCGGTCGTGACTACAATGACAACAATCACCCTATCTATTCGAAGTCAGCATTCAAGCTCTTCGAACTTGCTCTTCAGAAAGCAAAGGGCGATACAGTTGTCTTTACTTCAGGAGGTGCAGGGTCAGGAAAGACAGAACTCGTCACAAAGGCACTCAAAGCAAGAGGCTTCGACGGTATTGTGTATGACTCTAACCTTTCAAATTATGAAGGTGCACTGAAGCAAATCAAACAGGCAGAGGACGCAGGCAAGAAGGTAGAGATCAGAGGTGTCCTTCCAAACATTGAGAATGCTAGAAAGTATACAATCCTTCGAGAGAACGAAATCGGAAGAGGAATCTCTGATAACACTTTTGCTCGTGGTCATGCAGGAGCTCCGGCTGTTATTGAGAAGCTCCTCGAAGAAGGAAAGATAAAAGATGATCAGGTGAAGATCCTCGACACAAGAAATGTCGATGACTTCAAGGTAGCTATGGATCTTGCTTTCAATGAAGAATATATTACTAACGTGCTAGACACCCTCAAAGGATTAGGGTATAATGAAGACAACTTAAAAACAACCTATGCAAAAAATAACTTCGATCAAACAACTGGACAAAGAACAAAAGGCAAAGTTCGAGATAGCAAAGGATCTAGTGAAACACCTGCACAAGATCGGACAGATAAAGGAAATGCCAACAGAGGAACAAATGGAAAGTCACTTCCTACAGTTGATAAACAATCCAAAAAAGAAAAAGTAAAAACTCTGAAGGAGGAGAAACCTGCTAAAAAAGAATACAAAACAACTTATAATCTTAACGACCCTAGCGACTTTGAGTATCTTTCTCGTATCTTCTCTGAAGAAACAATGCAGGATATGAAAAAAGGAATCTTCAAATCAGGAAGACGAGAGGGAAAGGAAACTATTGAAGAAATTGCAAACGGATACATTGTAAGTAAGCCGTTCAAAAAAATAGCATTAAAGACAACTAAGTATATAGGCACACGTACTTTCTATCATGGAACATCGACGGAAAACGTAAGCAAGATCACTAAGCAAGGATTTAAGGTTGGATCATCTCTTCCTGAAGATGCTTTTAGGTCTGGTGGGTATGGACAAATGCAGGACAGCGTGAGTTTCTCTTCTGATCCTATTATGGCTTCTATATTTACAGGATCAAAAAATGAAGGATCTCTTATAAAAGTAAAGATAGATCCGAAAGCAAAAATTGTATCAGCTTCTTCTATTGAAGACGCAATAGAACTCAACGATCATGTAGAAGATCTAAAGAAAAAAGGAGTAGACGCTGTATGGATAGGAGGAGGAGAAAAAGAACTTGTTGTAATCAGTCCAAAAATAGCGAAGGTAGAGGACTCTCGTCTTTTCAACGTTCAAACAAGAAAAGAAGATCTTGCAGGTTTTGGAGAAGATATTCCAAAAGGAACGTCAGGCTATGCTTCTATCGGTCGCTTCCGTGAAGAAGGAGAAGTGAAGCTCGGCAACATCGATCAGATCAAGCCGATAGAGTTTCCTGAACTCATCGATCTTGCAAAGACTCTATCTGGTGACGCTCCATTCATCAAGAAGTACACACGAGCGAATGGTATGTTCTACGGAAAAGGTAACGGTGAGATCGGTCTCAATCCTGATCTTTTCCTCGAAGGGAATATCGGACAGCTTCAGAAGACTCTCGCTCACGAGATCGGTCACTTGATCGATTATCTTCCTGATCACACAATGTCTCGAGGTAATGTGCTCGGGCGTCTTTCTGTTCTTAAAGGATTCAGTAAAGACTTCTATGCTGAAGCCGGAGTAACTCGTTCGAATAAAGAAGTGCGAAATGAACTATGGGAACTTTCAAAATACTGGAAGCCTGTTGATGAGACAACTGCACCGAAGTCATACATTGCATATCGTAAGAGTGCACCGGAAGTATATGCAGATTTTATCTCTGTACTTTTTAACAATCCTGTACTTGCCGGAGACAAAGCTCCTGCTTCATACAATATCTTTTTTGAATCACTCGACAAGAAGCCGGAAGTGAAGAAAGCTTACTTTGAACTACAAGATCTTCTTCGCAATGACGCGAAAGTTATGGAAGCTCGAAAAGATAAAGCAAAGAATATGTTCGTCGAAGCAGATCAGAAAGCAAAGGATCGTCAGAATCAAATCGAACTCGAAGAAGAAATGAAGAAGAGATCTATCTGGTTCAAGTTCAAGTTTCAGAATGTATCACGTTTCGAAGCTATCCGTGAACTTGTAAAAGAAAAGCAAAAAGCAGGAGAGTTTATCAATCCTGATGATAACCCTGTTTACTATCTTGAGGAATCAAACTATCTCGGAGGACACATCAAATCTATTGTTGATGAGAAGTTCAATTCAATCTATCAGGAGCTTCAGAAAAATGGTATGGACTGGGACGATCTAGGAGAGATTGCCTTCTATGAACGTATCTTGAAAGGTGATCGTGGTGAGGTAGCTAACCCTGAAGGTCTTCAAATTGATTTCGTTCGTGAGCTCTATGATGATCTTGGAGAAGTTCCTGCAGACGCAGACGCAAGCAAGAAAGGATCTGTTTCGATGAGAACAAAGCTTGGTGATGTAAAGTTCGAAAGACTTCAACAACTTGCTCAAGACTATCGTGACGCAATCAAAGATCTCTATCGTGAAGCACATGCTGAAGGAATGGTATCAGACGACGCAATGAAGATGATCGAAGAGAGTGACTACTATGTCCCTTTCAAGCCGGTGAAGTATGCCGGTGTTAAAACGAGCTACCGCATAAAGTCAAAGAAAGGGACACTTCAACCTATTGAAAACCCTGCTAACACTGGTATTGAAAAGTCAGTGTCTCTTATTCGTGCAATGGAGAGAAACAAAGTGAATAGGAAAACAATCAACTTCCTCAAAGAGAACTTCTCCGATCAGGTAGAAGAAGCAAAGTATGCCTTTAATGGTAAGGCAAGAATTGCCCTTGAGCCTACGGACAAAAATCTTCGTCTTGTCTCTTACATGGAAGACGGAAAGATGAAGGCTTACTACGTTGATCAGTACATCGGAGAAGCAATCAGAAAGACTCCTGTCGGTCAGCAAAACATGGTACTTGAAGGACTTCGCTTCATGAACTCCGGTCTCTTCCGTCCCCTCTTCATTACCTTCAACGTAGGCTTTCAGCAATTCAACCTCATTCGTGACTATTGGAGATCTATCAAATCATTCCCTGATACATCTCTTGTGAAGTCACTCTACGAGGTAACAAAGAACTATGGAAAATCTTTCAATGCTTCGAAGATCAGAGCATTCGGTATCCCTGAAAATCCTACAGTCGCAGATCAGGAAGCATACGATCTTGTGAATAAGCTCGAGCGTGATCGTATCATCGCCATTACTTATAACGACATCATCAAGGGTGAAGATATTGAGGATCGTCAGATCGATCGAATCATGCGTGAAGTAGGTGTGAGAGAAGCAGAATCTACAAAGCTCGGTGTACTCGGTGAATCTCTCGGTCTTACAAAGCAGTCACCGGTTATCAAGCAGATGATCGGTATCATGGACTTCATTGAGAAGACTGGTAACTTGATCGAGACAATGCCGAAGATAGCCGGATACTATGCACTTGAAGGAAAAGTAGAGCCTCGTGAAATGCGAAGCTTCATTCGTCGCAAGGTTGGATCTCCTGACTTCTTGGACGGTGGACGTTTCAAGGGTTGGATCAATGAAGTGTTTCTTTTCTCAAATGCGATCTTTCAGGGTGTGCGTGCAGACTATGAGCTTGCAGTAGATCCGAAGACTCGTTCCGGTTACTGGTGGAAGACTATGCAACTCAACTTCCTTCCGAAGATACTTATGCTCATGGCAACATATGGTCTCTTTGGTGATTACCTCAAGGAACTTTTCGGAAAGGTTTCAGAGTACGACAAGACAAACTATCACATCGTTCCACTTGGTAAAGATGAAAATGGAAAAGCAATCTATGTGCGTATTCCACAAGATGAAACAGGACGACTCATGTCAGGTCTTCTTTGGAAGATTGCCGGTGCTATTCAAGATCCTGAAAAGCTTGGAGATCTTGATACTTATCTAAACATTCTCTCATATGCCGGAGGACAAGCTCCTTCACTCTCTCCTGCTATCACTGGACTCATGCAGACATCTCAATATGTGAGTGGTCAGAATCCTTACGACTTCTTCAGAGGAAGAACTGTTCTCTCTGACGAACAAATGCTCGCCGGTGGATCTGAAAAGCTGAAGCCTTTCCTTTCTTACATGTTCGATAATCTCGGAGGATCTGTCTTCATGAAGCTCTACAAGAATGAAGTTGTTCCGAAAGATCCTTCACCTTCTGAAAGAGTTCTTGCTCTTCCTGCAGTATCTAATCTCTACAGTCGATTCATTCGTGTATCAAACTATGGAGAGACTGAAAAGATCCGTGAGATTACAAATGAAGTGAGATCTGATAAAGCTCGAGAATCTCTTCAAACAAGACGCGAGGTATTCGATTATGTTGATCAGGCACAAGGTAAGTCTTACGGTGAACAACAGGCTATCAAAAAGAAGATGATTGAGGATATACTAGGAAGTAAGATCAACACGAAAGAGCTCCGCGATAAAAAGGGGTCTCTTGAGAAAAGATTCAACACTCTTCTTATTCGTGGTGAAGCAGATCCAAAAGTCGACGCACTTGTTACAGCTCAATCAAATGATGAGAAGGTTGCACTTCTCACAGAGTATCAGAAGACACTTCCGAAGAAGGACTTCGAAGATCTTCGCAAGTTCATCATCAAGAACAGAATTGTATCGAGTGACGCATACCGTCAATTCATTGTGAATAGCAACAAAAAATAAATGAGAAAAAAAGTTATACTACAATGGACAAAGGAGATCTTTCAACTGATATTTTTTATCACGATCTTTGCGTCAATCTTTATTCCTAACTCGCTCGACTTTTGGCTCAATAGTGGCTTTACAAATTGAATGGACAACTTTATATCACCTTCTAATATCATGTTCATTGTCGGTCTTCTCGGTATCATCTTCACAGTCTACAAATCGATCTTCGATCCTCAAGCAAAGTTCGATAAGACTGACGCTCTCATACAGCAACAGATGAAGTGGTTCACAGAATCTACCGAAGGCAGATTCAAGACAATGCAAGAAAGCTTCAATGCTCTTCTGTTACAAAGTAACAACCACATTCACACAGTAGATACAAAAGTAGATAAAGTTAAGGAATCCCTCGACGCAATGGGGAGAGAGATCACAAAGCTCGGGACGATCATCGAGGAGAGAATCCCGAACAAGAAATAATTTATAAATAATAAAAAACAAATGGATACATATTCAAAAGTAAAAGTTGTGTTTCTAAGATTCCTACGTGGAGCAATAGCCGGAGCAGTAGCTTCGATGATAGGTCTTCAGGTCGTAGGTGTTCACTCATTTGCAGATCTTCAGGTATTCGCACAGTCTCTCGCAGTAGCAGGGATCTTCGGCGGTATCACTGGTGGTCTCATGGCTCTTGATAAATACTTCAGAGCGTAGAGTATATACAGGTGGGCGGAATCTCCGCTCCCCTATTATGTACTTTCAGTACAGAGAATCGTTACATCAAATATAAAAACAGCACTGGCGACGCTCATATTCTTATCAATTTCTCTGTCTGTAAAATGGGTGGGGGAAGTTTCGCCTATTCAATCTACATCTACTTTGGTAGGGACATCAACGCCCCTAGCAAAAGACATGACAGTTATAAGCTCTAGCACATCGCCTATTGCGTCAAAATCTGCCATATACGACGAAACGCTACGAGTTGGAGCAAAGTATCATCTCGACACTGAACGCTTCTCCAAAGTCATTTTCTGTGAGTCAGGATACAATCCGAAAGCTCTTAACAGTTCCGATCCTTACGGTGGATCTCGTGGCGTCGGTCAATTTCTACAACCTACCTTCGATCATTACAAGAAACTCGCCGGACTTCCTGACGGTGATGTGTGGAATTATAAGGATTCTATCGAGGTCATGGGGTATATGTGGAGTATCAATCAGCAAAGACAGTGGAGCGTGTGGCGTATTCTCTATGGAGATATGCAGTATCTTGAGAAACAAAAAGCAGACTGTGAAGCTAGTTATTCAAGGTTCTTGAATACTTTGCAATAATTCTGTAAGATATCCACATAGGCTACGTCATACATGGTGTATGATAAGAGTTAGCCGGTTGGCTACCCTTGTACTCTTTCGCATATCTTCAGAAGTTTTTCTTACAAGGGGAAATCATGAAGGTAGTCGAAAGAGAGAATACACTAGCATTTCCGGTGTTTATCAGCTAAACACTATATCATTATGTCTTCAGATTTTCTGAAGCCTAACAGTACACAAGTCCCGAATATAATTCTCGATAAGTTAATGTACAGGCTACCAGACGCAGAGTTTCGAGTGATCATCTACATTTGTAGACGCACTTATGGATTCCAAAGAGAGAGCGATCAAATCAGCTACTCTCAATTCGTGGACGGTATTGTTAAAAGAGACGGCACTCGCCTAGACGGTGGGTGTGGATTGTCTCGCCCTTCAGTATCAAAAGCTCTCAATACTCTTCTTGAGTTGAAGCTCATTATTAAAGAGAAAAATGCACGAGGAGATATCTATAAAATCAATCTTGATGTAGATCTTCGTGAAGTAGTTAAGGTACTTGACCAGTTAAGTAGCTTAACCGGAAGTGGTAAAGCTACTTTACCGGAAGTAGTTAAGGTAGTTAACTCACAAAAGAAAGTATCAAAAGAAAGTCAAACATTGTCCTCTGAAGAGGACGAGAGAGTTTTTGTCCTAAAGGACGAGATACAAATACTTGATCAACACAAGAGTCGTCATATGGTGATCATCTCTGGATATCTCGACTACGTGTATGATCGAGTAAAAGAGAATATCACTACTCGAAAACAATTCAATGCTTTCATCAAAGCAAATGTGAAAGTTGCTTCGGATCTAGCTAACGCCGGATACACAGATCAACAACTTGCAAAAGCATTCGACTCTGTTCGAAGGAAGTATGAAGGAAAGATCGATTGGAAATTATCAACTGTGCATAAGGAACTAACATCATAAAATTATGGGAAAAGAAATTATTGAAAAGTTTGAAGAACTGTGGGATATTGCAAAAGCCTACCAGTCTTATATTGGGACAAATAATCTT
>OFRG01000805.1_pt1 | contig 10807 bp, 15 predicted proteins | sample 1543071 | NCBI WGS metagenome assembly OFRG01 (sample SAMN07774222, study PRJEB24372) | wastewater metagenome | isolation source: WWTP Verbania (Effluent) | place: Italy: Verbania | collected 2015-12 | reverse complement strand
AAGCCACCAACATTTTGCCTAACAGTGCCATGTTCGGTTATCCGTTCCCCGAAAATGCGGCTTGTATCCGCAACATCTTTTCCCGTAAGGCTTCTACATCTGGTTCAACTTCTTGGGGTTGCCACCAGGGTAACGATTCTAAGAAGTCTTGTGGGCCATACTCCGGGCCATTTTCACCCCGGTGGGCATTTGCGTACAGTGCCATCCAGTGTGACCACCGTACATCAGCCTTTACATCAGCCGGGGGTTCCTGGTCAAAGTAAGCGGCCCAAGCTGTCAACTCATGGGCGTCGATTTCAGCCAAGAACTGTTTTAACGGCTTGCCAAAGGCCAGGGCTAACCTGTGATACAGTCTTAACTCTGGCCTTAGTCTAAATTTTCCGCTACATCTTCCATCTCTTTTTCAGAGAGGCCAGCCAGGTTCAGCCAAGCAGTGAAGCAACGATCAAGCGCCGCCGCACTCTTTTGACCCAAAGCACCGGCTTCTTGGTCTGTGAACATACGGGAACCGTCTTCGTTAATAGCGAACTTGGCGACCGTACGCGCCCGGACATTGCGCAGGTCAGTCGTTACGTCCTTACCCTTGCGCTTGGTGATCATCTGTTCAAATTCATCACGTTCAGCCCCGGTGGGTGCCTTAATCCGAACCGTACCCCCCCATTCCGGGCATTCAACATCAGTGGTCTGGATGTCTTGGGCTTCCAAGATTGCTTGCTTTGTCAGAAGGGCCATTGTTATTACTCCTAAATCGTTGTTTCTGTTGAATCATTGAACTGTTGGCTTAGGCCACGGTAACCTGACCAGTGACCTTGATGGTGACACTGGCGCGGCTGGCATCCTTCATCGGGTGCTTGGGTTTTAGGGCCTTGATGTAGCCGTTAAAAATCATCGTTGTAGGTGTTGTATCTGACAAGGAAATCTTCCAAGACTTCTTGGTCTTATTCAAGGTCAGATACATCAGACCAGGTGTTGTGTTGCCGTGGGTGGCCGCATCCGGGTCGTAAAGTACGTCAAACGTTACTTCACCCGCATCACCTAACCCCGCCAAAAACTCTTTCCAGCCCGAACTATCCCGGCTGGTCACGTCGATCATGTCAATCTCAAGATTTGGACCTTCAATATCCATAACCGCCGCAATTGTGGTGTAAGTACCCGGTGTGGCGGATTCAACCGCAAGCACAACCGGGTATGCTGATAAAGCTGTAGCCATGTTAAAAGTCTCCTATGCCCCGAACGTTTCGAGGAATTGAATTAGCGCGTCTACGGTAACCCGGTGATACTCGGTCAGGTTTTCGTATTGCGCCCCGTTGTTGTCAATAAACGTGGCATCTACTCTTGGATTAGAGATACCCTTAAACCCATTTAGGGCCTTTTCCAATGTATTTGTCACTTGCCAAGTAGTCTTGGCATCAGCCCCAAATACATCAAACTGAAAGCGGCACATCCGAATTTCTGATCCACCGTCCCGCGTTTGTGTGGGCATGGTGGACACTCGCTGATAACACACCGCTGGCAAGGTAACGTTCTCAGGTAGTAAGTCAGGGTAGACGCGCGTGCTAATCAGAGCGGCTAAGGCACTGTAGCCGGTCAGGTATGAGTAAAGCGCTTCCTCTAACATCATAGGTCTAACACCCGTTTCACTTCGTTACCCATTGCCGCTTGCGCGTCACCCCCGTTCTCATCTAGTGCAGGTCTTAAGAACGGTTGTGCCGCTGTGCCTGGGTGATTACGTACACTAGCCCTGAACGTTTCCAGCCCTACCTGTAAAGCCTTAGTCCGCCGTGGCTTAACACTATGGGCTTTGGTGCCAAACTCTCTGAATTTGGCATACCACTGGCGTTTGCTTGGGCCAATACCGACCGTGATCGGGCTACCTGGTAAGCGTTCCTTGGTCATGTTGGCCGCAATCTTACCCTTGGTTCGACTAGCCGCCGCTTGCCGGATGATTTCAGCCCCGACCATAAGAATCGCTTCAATGGCCGCTTTAAGGTCACCTTGTTTACCCTCTAGGGCCTTGATAATGTTATCGCCACCTTCAAGCTTGACCGTAACCATTAGGCCAAAACCTCACTCACCACCAGCCGTAATTCACGTTTGCGCCCATCCGGGTCACCTACGCTGTGAATCTGAAGGGTCCGGTTATCAAAGGTGATCCGATGTTTGACACTTACGCCGGATAACCAGCGCATCTTGATCCGTAGGAACGTGCGGGCTTGCAACTGGTCTGCGTTGGTAATGAACTGTTCATCCGCTGGGGCCGGTGAAGCAAGCACTTCAGCGTAAACTGTGGCAAAGGTTGACCAGCTTATGACCTCACCCCCAACCGTGTCACGGGTCACCGTTTCATATTGAATTGTGATCCGTTTCCGGTTACGTCCCGCTTGCATTAGAAATCTCCCCGGTCAAGACCAAGTAGGTGGGCTACACCCAAAGGTAACTTGACAGCGCTTAGACCAGCCTGTACAACAACATCTTCCCGATTCTCAAAGAAGTGACCGATGGTCAACTTGATAGCATGTTTGTAGATGTCGGGTACGTCTTCAGCGATCCCGTACCCAGCCACAAAGCGGACCTTGATAGCCCCACCGGGGTGTAGTAACGCAGTAGGCCAAAACTTACCGTAGGCCGGTAGGATTCTGCCGGGTTCACTGTTGGTGTCTACCACATAGTCTGTGTTGGCGACCAGAGCAGTCACGTTACCGGCGTAGTCCGTATAAGACAAGGAAGTCACTGACTGAAGGGGTGGACGGGGAACCTTGATCCCACATTCACTATCAGGCCAACAGTCCAAAAACAGGTCAAACGTTTGTTCCACAAAAGCCCGCCGCGCTTCCAGTTCACAAGCCAACCGCGCTACCGTAATCAGGCTGGTGATATAATCGTTCTCATCAGTCCCGTCTACCCGCAGATGTGCTTTTGCTTCCGCCAGCGTTATCGGTTCTTCACTTGGCGTTAGTACCTGCTTCAGAATCATTGTCCTACCCCTACCGCTTCTTAGCCTTTGGCATTACAGCTTTACTTACCGGTTCTACAGCCGCCGTTTCCATTACAACTGGTGGTTCGGGTGGTGCCGGTGGTTCAGTCACAACATATTCAGCCCGACCCACTGTTGCCATGTAGCGGGCTAAATTCTCATCCACAGCCACCACAGAACCCGCCATAACGGGTTGTTGGTCTATGAACACATTCACCCGCAATTTGATCTCTGTCTTCATACAGACCCTTCTTGTACGGCTACAGAGGCCATTAGGAAGCCTCTGTAGCCAAGAACCTTACTTACCTTGTGCAATTGCCGTGACAATTACCGGGTTTGTGTTGGCAACATCAGCGAAAATACACGCTTTTTGACCAAACAACAGATAACGTTGGAACCCGTCACCATCCGCAACAGCCGCTGACACCACGGTCTGAGCGCTGTCATAGAAATGCACACCGTCATTCGTGAACTGAAGTTTCAGCGTGATCGTGTTGACCGTACCTTCATCAATCACATAGCTGATGTCAGCGGCGCTGAAGTTGCGCATGTCAAGACATTCACGCGTATCAGCCGTAATTGACCGGGCGCTGAAAAAAGTGAAAGCCTCTGAATCGCGCACAGCCGCGTTAAAGGATTGCGGTGTTGGTGACACGGCGTAGGCCGGACCAGCCAACGGGTTGATCACACTGAGAACCAGGACAGCGATAAACGAAGCAAGCACGATCCCGGTAAGAAATTTATTACGCATAGGTTAGTACCCCTTATAGAACAAGTTAATTAGGTGCAAGCATGAGGGGGTCAATAAGTTGCTAATTGACCCCCTGTTAGTTATGCAGTCAAAGCATCCAACATGGCCGCAAAGCTTTCAGCGTGACGAACTGCAATGTCACAATCCTGCAAAGCGATCACGCGAACCGTGCCGCTGGTGCTACCGGTGTAGGGGTCAACCATCAGGTCCAAACCACCCCACAAGCCGATAATCAAGTCAGCCCAGTTACCAAAGAAGATGGCACTAGCGACAGCACCAGACCCACCCTTGACCAAGTTACTAGCGACTTGGTTACTCACCACAGCGCGGTACCCGTTCAATGGCGTGTTGCTGTTCTCCCAAATGAATGGCGGATAGCCGGTAACCATTTGGGTTTTCTTCAGCTTGCCGCGCACTTTGGCGTTGGTGACATAGGCCATACGATCCACCGCTGCGTTAGCAGAAGCAACCGCTGTTTCCAAGTCAACGATGTCTGCCCAATCCGGGGCCGCACCGTCCGTACCACCGACCACACTACCGATCCCGCTGGTCGCTGCAATGCCGGTGGGTTGGTTGTTCAAACCCGTACCGTGCAAGCCAGCCAGGTCAATCGCCAAACCCAACGTGGTCGCCAGGTCGCGTTGCACGAAGTTTTCAACGTCGATGCTGGATTGAAGCAACAGCTTGCGGCTGATGTCAGTGTAGGCACCCACGGTCTTGGGTGACATGGGAACCTGGTCAAACGTCGGGTTACTCGCTGAAGTCGGCGTACCACTCTCAGCTACCCAGTACGCCGTAGCCCCACCGGTTTGGCGGGGAATCGCGATGTTACCGATCAACCCGGTCAACGTGGTAGCCCCGGCCACCCCAAGCGCCAAACTATTGCGCAAAAGTTCAATGAAGTTGGTGACCATTAGGTCAGTCTGGACGGTGTAGCCACCGTTGGTGTTGTTACCGACCGTCATCGCACGTTGGTTCTGCACATCGAAGGGCATAAACACACCTTGCGGTTCCCGGCCCAAGCGCTTGGCAACGGCTTCACTGGCTTCCCGTTCAAGTTCGGCACCCCGCCAGTTGCCGGTTACCAAGGCGTTGATGGCCTTGATCACGCTGTAGCGCTGCACTTCACGGCTGTTCATACCGATGTTGGCCGCATCTGCGGGAACCGGACGCAACCCGTTGTTAGCCGGGGTACGCATCTCACCCTCCAAGCCCTGTAACCGTTCCTCACGGTTGATCTTGGTCAGCAAGCCATCGGCTTGGGCGATCAAACTGTCATATTGCGTGCTTTCTTCGTTGGAGAGGTCACGCTTTTCAGCTTCCGCTTTGTCCAGCATAGTGCGGGCGTCGGCAATCAGCTTCTGGCGTTCCTGTCGCAACTGTTGTACTGTCTTCATAGCTAATTTCCTTTGGGCATTGCCCGTTAATTATTCGCGACTCATCAAATCTAATCGGCGTTTGCGACTATCAAAGCGCCCGCTTTGTTCGCTATTGCCGGAAGCCAAGTCATGCGCCCGCACGAACTTGGCAGGTACTTCAGGGATATATCCGTAAACCTGTAGCCCACCCCGTACACCAACATCAGTTGCGGTGTAAGCCGGGAAGACCACGGGACTTACTTCATAGAGTTTAAGTTTGACTAATGACCGGATGATCTGGCCGTTTTCGTCTTCATCCCACGTTTCATCAAGGACGTTGAAAGCGAAGGACATTTGGCTTACATCACCCCGTTGGATGCTGGTCACCGCATCCCGCCCCATCTGTGTGTCAGGTGGGTCAATCTCACAGAACAGCCCGGTCACATCTTCAGCCAAGCGCAACGTACCGGCCACTGTCCGCCCCAAGGGGAAATCTGTGTTATGGTTCCACAAGGCCCGAATGTCATCCGCCAAGGTTTCAGTAAAGGCACCAGGTAAAACCTGTTCCCGAAAGCCCATCATTACTTGGCTAAGGGAGTTAAATACCGCGGCATGACCCCGGATCATCCGGGCTTGGGTGTCGCCAGCCGCCCGGACTTCAATGTTATTTAAGGTAAAAAATCTACGTTCTAAGTTCATAATTGCACCTTTTAACCAGCCAGCACGCAGCAATCACATCCGCGATGTAACGGTCCGTGGCGTGTGTCTCGCCGTACTGTCATACTTCCGCCGTTACCGTCATCCAAGGAATCACCGGAGTACACAAAAAATTCAGCGATCCCGGCGATCTTGCCATTTAATCGTTGGCAAAATGGGCAAGAACTACCCGATGTAACCCAGCGCAAGAACTTGATCCCCGATGAAGCGTAAATGGCAATGGATAGGGCGTTACCCGCTTCAAATGACTGGTGATCAGCCATGTCAGTGGGTCTGGTTTCCTCCCAACTATCCAGCCGTTCACCCACTACTTGGGCCGGGTCATCCCCGGTAAGGGGTGCTTCATCCAGCAAGGCTTCAAGTTGGTGCCGACTACTCGCGGCATGGGCAAGGCCCATGTTATCAAGGTACTCTCTGATGAACTTGCGTAGGTCTTCAGTGACCCCCTGATTGTCCTTGCCTAACTCATGGGCCACTTCCTTAGCCATTGCCGCGGCATAGGTTAAGAACATGGCTTCAAAGTTATCCCGCACCACCCCCGGAAAGTCCTTGTAGAACCCATCTAGCCAGGTCTTAAAGTCTTCAGCGCTACGCTTGCGTAGGTGTTTTTCAACAGCGCGCCGTACATCATTGACTTCCCGGCGTACCACTCGCCCCGCTACATCGTTAAAGAGAGGGATGTAGGACCGGATCAGTTCAGCCTTGCTGACATAGTGCTTATCGGGTTCGGTGCTGTCATCGGCCCGGTGTTCAATGGCACCCCGTTGCGCCAAGCAATCAGCACACCGGCATTTTGGCAAGCCATCAACGTGATTAAAGCTACGTTGGGCTACTGGTTGTTGCCCTACTTGGTCAACAGGAACCATGTTTAGCGGCATCAGGTAGGCATCACCCCCGTCATAGGGGTTCATGTCTTCAAGTTCTCTGATCTCGTTGGCTGACATCCAGCCGTTGTTATGGGCTGTAGCGTAAGCCGTGTAGCGGCTGGCAATGTCACCCCGTAACAGAGCATTAACCTGGAACCGGACAAAATAGCGCTTACGTTCTTCTGGTGTAAGCAAGTCACGGTAAGCCGCTTGTTCCCACCGTACCAGCCACGGGAACAAGGTGTAGGTCACAAACTCAAGGGACTGGTGTTCAATGTTGCCAAAGGTCGCATGTTCCAGGTCCGCAATCATGTGTGGTGGAATTCGGTACAACCCGGCGATCTCTGACTTCTGAAACTTACGGGTCTGAAGAAATTGCGCATCTTCCGGGGCAATACTCACCTGTACGATGTCCATACCTTCTTCCAGAATCGCCATACGGTGGGCGTTTTCTAACCCCTGGTGCCGTTCGTTCCAGCTTGCTGTCAACCGGTCAAACGCTTTATCACTCAGTTTGCCGGGATGCTTCAAGACTGTGGTAGCCTTTGCCCCGTTACCAAAGAAGCGCGCCCCAAATTCTTCAGTCGCCATAGCCAAACCGACTGCTTGTCGCGCCAAGGCTATAGGGTTATAGCCCATCAGCCCATCAGGGGACAGACCCCGGATATGCATGACTTCGTAAGCCATCAGATAACGCTTTTCACCACTGGGTAAGGTGTACTCATAGTACAGTTCACCCGTTGCCGACCGTTTTACTTCTGTCTTGTCTGGGCGTAGCGGCCATAGTTCAATGATCCGGCCAGCCCCATCAAAGACTTTGTTGGCGTAGGCGTTACCCCGCAAGGCCAGATGACCCATTAGGGTTTCCCGTAACTCCAAGCTGGTCATTTCCGGGTTGGGTAAGTCATGTAAAATGGGATAAAGCGAATGGCCTGTAGCCCGCTGTTTGGCCTTACCATTCTGTTCATACATGACAAACGGAAGGGAAGCCAACGACTCTGCCAGAATCTTGACACAGGCATAGACAGCCATTACCTGCATGGCATTGTCAGACGTGACGCGCACCCCGGAAGCTGTACCCCCGGCCCCATTAAGCCCAGCCCGTAGCAGGGCAATCATATTTGTTTCGGTTGCGCTACGTTTCTGAAAGAAGTTGCTTACAAATCCCATGTGTTGGTTACCAGGAACAAAAAAACGCCAGTCAACCCGGTTGCACGGGTTAAAACTGGCGTCTAGCGCGCTGATTTAAAATTAACTAGGTCTATTTTACCACAAAAATGGCCGCTTGTCTAGTCTTTTTTGAGTATTTGCATAGAAAAAATCCAGAGTTAGGTAGCCCTTGCTTGGGGTAAAATGACCGCATAGCCCTGCTTGGCACTCTCCGCAAGGTCAAAAAAGACCGTATCCGGCCCCCGTTTAATGACCAAAACCGACCCGTTTTGGTCTAATTCCCCATATTTTTTGCCCCCAGCACGTAGTTCTATGGGCTTTTTAGCCCGTTGACTCGTCACCTTGTTCGCCTGTACCTGCATGTTTGGACCCCATAATGATAGAAGATAAGACCAAAACAACGCCTAAAATCACCAAAAAGACCGGCCAGCCAGCGATTAACCACAGACCAATCACAATTAAGAGAATACCTATACCACAAATTAAATCAACCAGATCAAATAACACGAATATCCCTTTCTTCATAGACACTTGTGTCCGCTTCGGGGTCGTGGCGGGTTGCCCGGTCCAGTGCCATAATCAAAGCAACAACCCCGTCAATCTTTTCACGGGACTTTTGTTTATCCGGCTTAATATTGCCCGCTGGATCGGCTACAGCCACCACGTTATGGGCCATCCAGGTTAAGACCGGGTTATCACCGTGAGCAAGTCCGGCACCGGTAATAAGTTCTTCTAGTTTTTTCATGGGTGGTGACATGCTGGCAAAGCCTTGCCCAACTTGGATCATTTCCATACCCTCTTTACCTAACCGCAAATAGACTTCCGCCGCGCCCCACCGGTCGTAACCAATCTCTTTAATGTCAAAGCGTTCGGCGTCTTTTGCCACCTGTGCGTAGATGAAGTCATAGTCAATGACCGCACCCGGTGTCTTTTCAATGTAACCTTCCTTAACCCACACGTCATAGGGAACCCGGTCGTTGCGCGCCCGTTCCCCAATGCTATCTTCTGGCACCCAAAACCGGCACAGAACCCGGTATTTTTCATCATTACCCCAAGGTGGAAAGACCAAAACCCAAGCTGTAATGTCCAGGGTGTTGGACAAATCCAGACCACCGTAGCATGGGCGACCGGCAAGATCATCTTCATCAAAGACCCCGCCGCAAGCCTTCCATTTATCTGGATGAACCCAAGAACCTGCCGCATTGACCCACAGATTCAAGTGTTTTGTCTGAAATTGTGGCTGTTGGGATTTTAATGACCTAGCCCGTTGCGCCTTATCCCGCAGATCATCCAGCTTGACGCTTACTCCTAAGTTCGGGTTTGCCTTGATCCACACCCGTTCATCGGTCCAGTCATCCCCTTCATCTAGGGTAAAGATACAGGTGAAAAAGGAATCGTCTTCTACTATTCCTTCAAGAACTTTGATGGCGTAATCACGTTGTTCAAAGCAGAAGGAAGCTTGGTTTAGACCGGCTGTGGTGATCCCAAACATTAAAGGCTGGCGTCTACTGCCGGTGGCCGTTTCCAAAACAGACCACACTTCGTTGTTCCGGTGGGCGTGTAGTTCATCCACAATGGCCGCATGAACGTTTAAACCATCCATTGTGTCACTGTCCCGGCCCAAGGGTTCAAACTTAGTAGCTGTATCCCTAATATGCAGGTTATCCCGCACGCTGATAATCCGTTTGCGTAGTGAGGGGGAAGCCTTGACCATGCGCTGGGCTTCACCGTGGGTGATCCGTGCCTGATCCCGCTTGGTAGCTGCACTGTAGATTTCGGCACCGGGTTCCCCATCAGCAACCATCAGATACAGCCCGACCCCAGCCGCTAAGGTTGACTTGCCGTTCTTGCGGGCTACATCCAGGTGACAAGCCCGGAACCGTCTGGTGTCATCCTTGCGGTACCAACCAAAGAGAACCCATAGGACAGCTTGTTGCCAGGGTTCCAATTCCACAACCCGGCCAGCCCATTCACCCTTGCTATGTCTAAGGAACCCAAAGAAGTCGATGACATGTTGGGCCGCGTCAGGGTCAAAATACAGACCCCGTTTGTGACCATCTTTAAGGTCTTGCCGGTGGCGCTGACACATCAGCTTGACATACCGGCAAGCCATGATCTTACCAGCCAATACCTGGTCAATGTATTTCTCAGCTACGCTTTTTCTTATTGACGAAGGATTCAAACGGGTCATCTTCTGGTTCTTCCGGTACCTGTAAGCGGGTTCTACTGGCCGGTGTCATGCCAAACTCAGCTAAAAACTTTTGCATTACCTTCATGGTCTGGTTAACAATGGATAGGTAAGGTGACTGGATCGGGAACCCATTTTCGGTATAGACGATCATCCCTTGCTTAGACAGTATGCTGGTGGCTTCAGCCCATCTAGCATAGGTGTCAGCGTACATAGCCAAGGCATCGGCATCTACGTTGGTCAACAGCTTCAGGTCAGTGAACAAAGCGACCAGCCGATCCCACTCCGCTTTTGCCGCTGGTGACAAATGATCCGGTGCTACCAGGTTGTTACTCGCTGGCTTGGGTTCCCTGGTATTCTTTTTGCGCTTGCTAGGGTTACCAGCCAGGTCATTTAATACAGTTGGTTTGGGTGCTGGCCCTCTACGTCCCATACTTTTTACCCCCCTTGGAAACTGTGTTCCCTTACCTATATGCCAACCAATAACCCGGCGTGACTTAGGGTCACAGTGGAGGACTAATACCCGGTTAAACAAGCAAGCTGTCAGGGTGTTCAGTAGCCCCAGCCAGGTCAAGCCACGAAGGTAAAAACGGTTGGCAAGATAATCACGCATATTTTTGACTCTGTAGTTTAATATTTGGTGGTGTCAGGGGTCGCTTATCTGAAACAGGTAGGCGAGTAACCCGCCCAACATTCCAGTAGACAGACAAGTGCAGCAATATTCTTAGTATTCGCACGATTTTTAACCCCCTTAATGAAAACTCGCGTCCGCGAAAGTTTCAC
>OFRG01000803.1_pt1 | contig 10833 bp, 12 predicted proteins | sample 1543071 | NCBI WGS metagenome assembly OFRG01 (sample SAMN07774222, study PRJEB24372) | wastewater metagenome | isolation source: WWTP Verbania (Effluent) | place: Italy: Verbania | collected 2015-12 | reverse complement strand
GGTGTTGCTATCAATGCTAGGCAACGTCAAGGTGATAGAGCAACTTATCATTTTATTGATAATCAAGCTATCGCTATTAGATTTACAGGTAAAATTCTTTTAGATTTAATTCCAAAGGTATATGACACTAAGCGTATTATGAGAATTGAAGCTAAAGACAACACCATAATGAATGTTACTATTGATCCTAAGGCAGAACAAGCTTTTCAGAAGAAAAGCCAAGGTCAAGAATTGGATAATAATCAGCAAATTATCGACATTATATTCAATCCCAATGTTGGAATGTATGATGTTCAATCTGATACTGGTCCTAGCTTTGCAACTAGAAGGCAGGAAGCATTTAATGCCTTAACTCAAATTGCTGCTCAAAATAAAGAATTTATGGGCATTGCTGGTGATATTCTTTGGAAGGTTGCAGATTTCCCTGAAGCTCAAGTGTTGGCTCAACGCTGGCGCAAGGTCATTCCTCCTAATATTACTGGTGATGCTCCTAATCCACAACAGGAAGCTATTATGGAGGCTGCTGCTCAGCAAATTGAAATGTTGCAAGGTCAATTGCTGGCAATGGCTAAGAAAGTTGAAGATAGAGAAACTGAATTTGCACTTAAAGCGAGAGAAATTGAATTAAAGGAACGTCAAGTTTCTGATGAAATGACTATGAAGGCACTTAAAGAAGTAAGGGATGATTTTGATGCTTTAAGCCGTCGTATTACTGCTTTAGGCAATGCTGGCCCTGCTATTTCGCTTGAGCAGATACAGCCTCTAGTCAAGCAAGTGATCGCAGAAGCCCTTATAAACGGGGCTGAGCTAGTCGAGGATCAACCCGGCTCAGTTGACGGCGGGACGCCTTTGGGCTTGCCAGAAGGCGGCTCTGAGGAGCAGGATAGCCTTCCGGGGTTGCCCGGTTCTAGAGAGGTTGACGGCCGCCATTTCGTTCCTAATCCCGATGGCGGCTGGCTTGAAGCTGTTCCAAATGATCAGGCAGGTATGAATGCCTAAACTATACGAAATTACTGATGCTTATACACCAGAGGAAACTATTGATAGTTTGCCTGTAGAACAACCTTTGCCTACAGATAGACCAAGGGTGATAATCAATACTGCTGAATTTGATAAGCCAAAGCCTGATCCATTGTGGGATGACGTTGAAGGTTTTAAGAAAACAATTAAAGATAGTGCAGTTGGAATTGCTGATGCTATCAAGTATGCTTCTGAGTTGGATCAAAAATTTACTTCAAGTGTTTTGAATTTTCCTAAAAAAGCTTATGAAAATTCAGATGATCTTGTTAAGGGAATAAAAAATTTATTCGGTTTAGATGAAGAAAATCCACGCTATCAATTATGGCCGGAAAAAGTTGTAAGAGAAGCATTGACTAGTGCTGGTGATATAGCTAAGCCTAATCCTTATCCTGAAGGCTCAGAACAATATTATGAGTATGAAGGAAGAAGGCAAGGTGGAATGGTTCCGGCTGCAATGGCTATATCTGCATTAGCTGGTAGTGGTGGATTAGGTGGTACAGGAGCCAAAGCTGGTGAAGTAGCTTTAGGAGCTACGCCATTCCTTAGACCGGCTTTAAAGCATAAAGAAAAGCTCTATAAGGGTAAGCCCGGTCAAGAGCATCAGGATATAATCCCTAAAGAATTGTATGAAGATTTTCGCCAGAAAGCTATGTCTGGTGAAGATTTAGCAGAATACAACTTTGGATTTATTAATGATAAGGGGCATTTCCTTGACAGAGAAAAAGCTTTAAAATATGGTATTGACACTGGCATCATTGATCCTCATTCCGGTAGATTTGGTGCGCTAACAACTACGCTCATGGCTGATAGCAGTAAGCCGGGTATGGCTATTGAAGCAGCAGCTAAGACTAGAACTCTTATTCCAGCTATGAAAATTGGAGATAAGATTTATAAGGGGAAACCCGGTGATGAGCATATAGATATTATTAATAAAAACAGACTTGGGTTAGATGATTTTGAAGAAGGATTGGGAGATAATAGATTTGGTTTTATAAATCATAAAGGACAATTTTTAAATCGTGAAAAAGCGATGGAATACGCAAAGAATAACGATTTGGTTAAAAGTAGAAGTAAATTATTAACTTCTGCTATGCTATTAGCTGATAGCAGTAAACCCGGTACAGCGATTGAAGCGATGGCTAAGGCTAATCCTTTCTACTCTGCTGTAGAGCATACAGTTAAAAATATCCCACAATCTAAGATGACTGGCGAGCAATGGTTAGGCACTATTGCTAATAAGCCGGGAGTTAAGGGAGAAGAATTAGATTGGACAGGTTTGAAAAGCTTTCTAGAGGAGAATAAGGGTAAGCCTGTTACTAAGGCTCAGATTGAGGAGCATTTGGCTGCTAATAAGGTGGAATTGAAGGAAGTTAGGAAGGGTGGGGAAGCTGGAACGAAAGAAAAAGCATTTGAGCTAGCTAAAGAATCTTTAAAAGATACAGCAATGAGAAAAGGCTTTCCACTTTTCTCCTCCTCTCCCGGTTATATGTTTGTCCCTTTTGATGGTGATCCTTTTGCTGGAAATAAACAATGATTAAAATTGCTGATCCATCTACTTTTATTGTAGAGCAAACTGCCGGTAGATTTGCGGCAGAGTTTTTTGAAGCTTGTAGAAACTCTGATATGAAGAAGATACAGCTTCAAGGTAAAGTTATTGACTTAATGAAATACAAAAATAATCCTAGAGCTTTTGCTAGGGTACATTTAGAAAAATTTATTCCTGCTGCTGTTCATGCTCTAACTCAAATTCTATCGCGCGAAACTACTCCTCCTGATCAACGCGAAATTATCTATAAAGCTTTAATGGAACGTGTTAATGATCCCGACTTAGATATGATGGCTAAGACTGCTGGTAATCTACCAGAGTTTGAGAATACTGTTTTGTATAAGCATGATGATGAAAAACCAAAACCCATAATTGTTAACACTCCAAAACTAGATTTTGATTTTAATAATAGGAAGGTGTGATATGACTAAGAAATCTTTACCTGTTGAAAAGCTTTCTGCTTCTAAGAAAAAGCCTATTCCTGTCAAGATTGTTAATGACGCTCCTATTTCCAAATATGCTGATGAAGATAAGAAATGGCGTGCCGAAAATGATCTAAGAACGCTTCAGCGGGCTAAGGAAATTGAAAACGACAAGGCTCGAATGCAGGCAGCAAAGAACATTGCCAAAGAGCAGAAAGCTGCATTAGAAAAGATTTGCAAATAATGGCTGAGTATTTTTATCAGGGGCAGCCGCTGAGCACCTACAGTTTGTGGGAACTTGGTCAATTTTTAAAATCATTTATTGACGCTGAAAAGAAAAGAGAGGAAGCTAGTAAGCATGAAAAATTAAAGAAAAGGAATATCAAACTTCCTCCTCTTAATCCTGAATATTTGAAACTAAAATCTGCAATAGATGATGAAATTAAATTTAGACAAGGTTTGAAAAATGCTTAAACATTTAATGTCTGGTAGCTCATTGTTGGCTATCGCTTTGCGTGATGCTGAAAATGATAATGGTTCTGATACTGATCCCAAAGCTAAGTTAAGAGAACAATTGGCTAAGGGTAATGTGCAGAAAGAAGGTATTCAAAACAATAATGAAGCTGATCCTCCCAATGAAGAAGAAAATGAAGAAGATGGAGAGGGAGAGGAGGAGGAAGAAAATGAGGAAGATGAAAATGAAGAAGTAGATATTAATAAGAAAGAAGAAACTGAAGAAGAAAAAGCTGAGCGTGAAAAGCAAGAAAAAATTGCTGCTAAGGCTCAACGCAAACAAGACAGGATGCAACGTCGTATTGATGAAGCAACTAAAGCTAGAAAAGAAGCTGAAGCCGAGCGAGATAGACTCAAGGCTCAGTTAGAAGCCGATCCTGATAAAAAATTAACTGAAGAAGAAGTTGAAGCAAGAGCAGAAGCTATTGCTGCTAGAAAACTTGCTGATAAGCAGATTGAAGAAATTCAAGAAAAGTTTAATCAAGCTTGTGAAAAACTTCAAAAGGAAGCTAGTAAAATTGATAAAGAATTTGACGATAAGATTGCTGATATAGCTGCTGATATTGGTCCCATTCCATCATTCATGATTGGAGTGTTAGAAGATTTAGATAATGGTGGTGAAGTGTTAGCCTTCATTGCCAATGACGATGAATTGGCTGAAAAGATTTGGAATTTAAAGAAAAATCCAGCCAAAATGACTAAGGAGATTGTTGAAATTTCTAATAAGCTATCTGCTGCAAAGAAAAAGCCAAAGAAAGAAATCTCTAGAGTTCCTGATCCTCCTGAGCCTGTTAGAACAAATCGTAATTCTAATTCAGCTATCATAACTGAAGCTGATACTAAGAATATGGATAGCTATGTTGCTAAGCGTCAAGCTCAGATGTTGGAAAAGAGGAAACTGAGAGGGTTTTGATGAAAATAATAAAAAACGCAGTGGCTGGAACAATTACAATAATTAATTAAAGATTGCTCACTAACAATTACTATAGGTGAGTGGTCTAGATTGATTGCGCTGCCTGATAAGGTGTGATTTTTTCTATGATTTGCATTTATGCAATCATCAATATAATTGATGACAAACATTATGTAGGTCAAGCTTCTGATAGGGACTTTAGATGGAAAGAACATCTGAAGTCCCTTAAAGGCTTTTATCATCATAGTGTTTTATTACAGCGTGCTTGGTGTAAACACGGTGCTGATAATTTCATATTTGTTGTGTTAGAAGTTTTAAATGATTGTTCAAAATTAAATGAACGTGAGGAACATTGGGGAAATTTATTAAAGCCTGAATATAACATAGCTCCTCTAGGCGGAAGTATGCGAGGTTACAAGCATACTGAAGAAGCTAAGAAAAATATGTCTAATGCCCACAAAGGGTACAAGGCTTCTGAAGAAGCTAAACGTAAAATGTCCGAAGCTAGAAAAGGAAATCAATGGAATAAAGGAAGAAAACACACAATAGAGCATATCGAAAGTAGAGCTAAGCATCATAGAGGAAAAATAGTTTCAGAAGAAACTAGAATTAAAATGTCAATGTCACAAAAGGGTAGAAAATTAACTGAGGAGCACAAACAGAAATTGTCAGCAGCTAAAAGAGGCAAACACTTATCTGACAATCATAAAAAGAAGCTTTCTGAAGCTGCTAAAAAGCAGTGGGAAAGACAGTTGACAAATAAGCAAAATTTAAATAACGATGATTGGAAATCCTCTTGGTCGGATTAAAGACCATGTTTTTAAAAAGTTAAAGCCTCTCTGTCGGCTTCATAGACCTTGATTAGCTTGTTTTAAATTTGCAGAACTCAAGCCTCTGCTCAAATCAAACATTTTAATCATCGGCAATTGATTGCCAACATTGAAGGATACAATTAATTATGGCTGGAAATGTTTACCTCACTATCGACATGATTACTGCTGAAGCGGTAATGTTATTTAAGAATAGTAACCTGTTCATCATGAACATGGATACTCAATATGATGATCAGTTTGCGCGTGACGGTGCAAAGATTGGCGACACTCTCCGCATTCGTTTGCCTTCTGATTTTATTGTTACCGATGGTCCTGCTATGCAGTTGCAGGACAATACTCAACAGTATACCACTCTGACTGTTTCCAGTCAGAAGAATGTTGCTACTCCGTATACTACTGCCGAACGTACCATGAGCATTGATCGCTATTCGGAGCTTGTGGTTGCTCCTATGGTCAACGCTCTTTGTGGTAAGGTCGCCTCTACTATTATGCGCGGTGCTGAAGGTGGTGTTTGCAACTTGATTGCTAATACTGATGGTGCTGGCAACATTATTTCTCCTACTATGGATCAGTTTACTGGCGCTAATGCCATTCTTGATGATCAAGGCGCTTCTATGATGGATCGTCGCTGTGTCAATGATCCTACTACTGATGCACGTACTGTTAGCTCTTTGGCTGGTTTGCTTAATCCGGTTTCTGAAATTTCCGCTCAATTCCGTAGCGGTATGATGAAGTCTGGATTAGGTTTTGATCGCTTCTTCCGTGATCAGACTGTCATTAAGCATACTACTGGTACTTTCTCTGCTGGTGGTACTGTTAATGGTGGCAATCAGACTACTGGAACAAGTGGTGGTAATATCGCTGTTAATGCTATCACTGGCACTCTTAAGCAGGGTGATATTATTACCTTTGCTGATGTTAATGCGGTCAACCGTGTTACCAAGGAAAGCTTAGGAACGCTGCGTCAGTTTGTTGTTACTGCTGACGTTGCTAATGGTGCTGTCACTATTCCGATTTATCCGGGTCTTATTCCATCAACTACTTTTGTGGCTGGTGGTCCTGAGCAGCAGTATCAGACTGTTGACGCTTCGCCTATCAATGGTGCAGCTATGACGCTGGTTACTCCTGCTAGCTCTGTCTATCGTAAGTCTTTAGCCTACACTCAGAAGGCTGTTACGATGGCTTCTGCTGACTTGGTTATGCCCAAGAAAGCAGTAGAAGAAGCAGCGCGCACTAGCTACGACGGTGTGTCTATGCGTATGCTTACTGACTATCTGCCTATGACAGATCAGTTAGCAACTCGCTTGGACGTGTTATTCGGGTTTAAGTATATCCGTCCTGAATGGCTCTGTTGCATAGCTGACAAAATCTAGTCCTAATGAACTTGACACTCCTCTCTAAATAAAGTAAGAAGCATCTTGCTTGATTTTAGAGAGGAGATTGTCAAAATGGCTTGGACTACTGAATTTCCAAAACCTACTTGCGCTGTAGAAGGATGTGGCAAACTAATAAAAGGCTTAGGTTATTGTAATCAGCATTATCAACTTTTTAAGAGACATGGAAAGCCTGAAAAACTTGTAAAGAATGCTAGAAGTCATCCACTCTATATTGCTTGGTTTGAAAAGAAACAAAATAAGCTTCTTTGTGAAGAATGGTTAACTTTTAAAAATTTCTGCGATGTTGTGGGTAAGCGTCCTGAAGGAAATTTTGTATTAAAGCGTCCTGATCCTACAAAGCCGTATGGTCCTGATAATTGGCAGTGGTATGAGCATCTTAAAAAAGAAGAAGATGAAACAAATAAGGATTGGTGGGCTAGAAAATGGAAAGACGCTAGAACTCGCAATCCTGATGCAGAATATGATAGAAATTTAAAAAGAAATTATGGAATTAATCTTGATGAATATTTAGAGAAATTTAAAAATCAAAATGGCGTGTGCGCTATATGTGAAAAAGAAGAAACAGCGATAAACGGGCATTCTAAACAAATTAAACGTCTATCAGTTGATCATTGTCATAAGTCAGAAAACATAAGAGAACTTCTTTGTAATCGCTGCAATGTTGTTATAGGATTAGCTGAAGATAGTGTAGAACTTCTAGAAAAAATGATCGCTTACTTAAAAAAGCACAATGGAGTAAATTAAAATGGCTTTGACTGAATTTCCTACTCCTCCTGATCTTAAGCTTCCTTTTAAGGATATGGTATTAGATGGAAAAAATCATATTTTTAGTAAGTATGATGTTTCTAATCCCCATCCCGGCTATGGAACTGATCCTAATATTTTAAATGAATATGGACATACTAAATATCCAATGTATGTTGGAAATGTAATTGTAAATAATGCTGAAGAAGAAGCAGCAGAAAGAGCAAAACAAGAGAAACCTAAGTCGGAAGCTCCTCCTGCAAATAATCCTTGGCCTACTGCTAAATGACAACAGCTAGAGACTTCATAACTTTATGCCTTCGTGAAGCTGGCGTAACTGGTGTAGGCCAGACGCCACTTCCTGAAGATATTACTGATGGATTTACAATCCTAAGTCGAATGCTGTCTCAATGGCAGAAGCGAAGATGGCTTGTTCCTAATTTAATAGATATTTCTGCTTTAGGTAATGGCATAAAATCTAATTTGATTGGTCCCGGCCAATACTATAACACTAAGCGTCCTGACAAAATTCAAGCAGCTTATTTTAAACAAATAACTGGCAACAATAACAATGTTAGCTATTCTCTTGCTCCTATTTGGAGCTATGAGGATTATGCTAAAATTGCCATGAAAGAATTAAATTCTTGGCCGGTTTATTATTTTTATGATGCTGCTTTTCCATATGGGAATGTTTTTATTTGGCCTATTCCATCTTCAGATTACGAAATTCATCTATTGATGAAAGGACCAATTAATTTTGTAATGCAGTTAGATGAAGGTGAAATTACTAACGCTGGTTCTGCCTACACTAATGGAGCTTACGTAGCTGTTCCTTTTACAAATGTGAGCAGCTTAGGAAACAGTGGCACAGCTAACATTACTGTGGCTGGTGGAGTTGTCACAATAGTAGAAATTCAAAATCCCGGTGATGGCTATAAAATTGGCGATATTTTATCTGTTGCTGCTGCTAATATTGGCGGTACTGGTAGTGGTTTTCTTTGGACAGTAACAAATGTTACTGCTGATTTAGACGCTGAATTTAATATGCCTGAAGAATATGAGGAGGCTATCCACTATAATTTAGTTATTCGTTTAGCTGCTCATTATCAGTATGATGCTAATCCAGTGCATTTTAAATTAGCTAAGGCGGGATTGAATACAATCAAAGTTTCAAATACTCAAATTTCTAAACTTCAAATGCCTTCTAGCTTGAGGTTTGGAAATAGAGGCAATTCGTTCTATATTTATAATGCTGATGCGCAGTAACGAAAAAGTGATATAGATAATTTTGTAAATCTTGACTGAGTGCGATACTGTATTTTACACAGGAGCGCACCATGAAAAGACTAGAGTTGTCAGGACAAAAATTTTGGTTTTGGACAGTATTAAATTTTAATTCAATATCTAAAAATGGTCATTCACAGTGGAATTGTAAATGTGATTGTGGAAAAGAGCAAGTTGTCACTGGATGGAATTTAAAAGAAGGAAAATCTAAATCATGTGGTTGTAAAACAATTGATATAATAAGAGAAAGTTCTACAACTCATGGTATGGCTAAAACACCACTTCATAAAATTTGGTTAGGAATTAAAAATAGATGTTACAATAAAAATACAGCTTCTTATAAAAATTATGGCGGTAGAGGTATAAAAGTTTGTGATAGATGGTTAGAATTTGAAAACTTTTATTGGGATATGCACTCTACATATAAACTTGGTTTAACTATAGAGCGCAAAGACGTTAATTTAGACTATTCTAAAGAGAATTGTGAATGGATACCAAAAGCTCAACAATCTAGAAACAGAACTAATACAATTTGGGTAAAAACAGAAAAAGGTTTAATGACAGTTACAGAAGCAGCTAGTATAGCAGGAGTAAGCTGGTTTTGTATGTATAACAGACATTTAAGAAATTGTCCGATAGATAAAATTCTATCTGGTCCTAATAAAGCTGGAAGAAGTTTTACAAATGCGAATTGAGCTTATCAGTACACCTTATGATGGAAAGAGTGTTATAAGTTCAGGACAAGAATGTGTCAACCTGTATGCTGAAATAAATGATAAAGACCCTCAAGCACCAGCTAAAGTAACTTACTATCCTATGCCCGGTAGTGTTTTATACAGTGATCCTTTATTTGAAAGAAATGCAAGAGGTTCATATAGAACTAGCATAGGAACAGCATATTATGTAGTTGGTCCTAATGTTTATTTTTTAAATTCAAGTGGAGTGTTAATTTTTATTGGAGCTATTGCTGATATAGCTAGTCAAATAATTTTTGCTGACAATGGCATTGTTTGCGTAATGGTTGATGGAGTTAATGGCTATGTTATTGATTTGCAAACTAATGCTCTTGGTATCATAACTGATCCTAATTTTTATGGTGCTGATTATGTAGCCCAACTTGATACATTTTTTATTTTTAATTATCCAGATACTAACTTATGGTATATCTCAGTCTCTAATGCTGATTATACTCAGCTTACTACAACTGGTGGATTTGATCCTTTAGATATAGCCGCTAAATCTGGTTTCAATGATCCTATTGTGGGGATAATTACTGTACATGGTGAGCTTTGGTTGATTGGTGATTTGACTACTGAAGTTTGGATAGGAACAGGAGCAGCGGATTTTTACTTTCAAAGACAGCAAGGTGCCTACATTAATCATGGTTGCGCTGCTCAATATTCGATAGCCACAATAGATGTTTTAGTATGCTTCATTATGCAAGATCAGCAAGGCAATGGTATCATTGTTCAAGGTCAAGGATATGATATAACTGAAATATCAACTCCTAGAGTTGTGTCTGAAATAAAAAAATATTCAACAATAGAAGATGCTATTGGATTTTGTTTTCAAATTGAAGATCATGCTTATTACGCTTTAGTTTTTCCAACTGCTAGTAAAGGTTGGGTTTATGATTTTAAATCTAAGCAATGGGCTGAGTGGAATTGGGTAGATGATAATGGCAATTTTTTAAGACCAAGAGCAAATTGCTGTATGTTTATTAATGGTGTTAATTTAGTTGGTGATTGGGAAAATGGTAGACTTTTAAAATTAGATATTAATACTTATACTGATGATGGGCAGCCTTTAGTTTGGGTTAGAACTTTTCCGCATATGGTCAATAATAATAACAAAGTAACATATTTAAGTTTTCAAGCTGATTTGCAACCGGGAACTATAGAGGATCAAACTGATGATCCTCAGATTAGTTTAAGTTGGTCTGATAATAAAGGTGTTAGTTATGGTAATCCAGTTTTACAATCTATAGGTATGACTGGTGGCTATACTGTGGTGCCAAAGTGGAGCAGATTAGGGCAAGCAAGAGATAGAGTGTTTAAATTAAGTTGTTCTGCTAATGCTAAACAATCTTTAAATGGTGGATTTATTGAACTTAAGGCTGCTAAACATTGACGCTTCCTGTACCAAATTTAAATTCTCCTTT
>OFRG01000798.1_pt1 | contig 10894 bp, 7 predicted proteins | sample 1543071 | NCBI WGS metagenome assembly OFRG01 (sample SAMN07774222, study PRJEB24372) | wastewater metagenome | isolation source: WWTP Verbania (Effluent) | place: Italy: Verbania | collected 2015-12 | reverse complement strand
TTGCCTTGTGCTTGTCTATCTACTTGTGAAATATCTTGTCCATCTGCTTTTGCTTTTAATATAGCTTCTGCGTGGTTATTACCCTCGTACATCTTGCCACCAATTTCAATAACTGCTTTTGATACTGTTACTTTGGTTTCTGCTGGCTGTTTTGTTTGTTGTAACGCTTCTTCTACTGCTTTTACAAGTTCAGGATTGCTACCATCTGCTTTTGCTTTGTGGTAGGCTTCTGATATTATTTCATTTGTCTGTTCACTTTTAGGGAATAATATATTGGCTTTTTCTTCTATTTTTAAAACCAAATCATCATTTAATGCTGTGGTTGTGCTTTCTACATCTTTTAATGGATTTACTTTTGTTTTACTACTACTAACACTACCAGCCACCAACTTGTCAATATCTTCTTTTGCTACATCGTAGTAGTCTTGTTCCTCATTCGTTAGCTTCTCGCCTTTACTAATCTTATTCGCAATATCAGTTTTTACTTGCGTAACTATACTGGCATTTTGTGTTTCCGCTTCACCGATTTTGTTGTTTATAATTGCAACAACTTCTTCCTTTTTTTTACCATCTAATTTTGCTACTTCATCTACTGCTTTATCTTCAACATCTTTTACCTCATCTTGCATGCCATGTACAATTACATCATACTTTTCTCTATCCGTTGGCGATAATTCATTTCTCTTTTTTAATGCTAAATCTTTGAAATATTTACCAAATTTTCCAATATTGAAAGCTGTTGACATTGCAGCTATCTGTAATACAAAATCTACATCATCATCAATATTTCCATACTGTTGTTTTAAACCATCGGTAAATGCCTTTCCTTTTTCTGAATCTTTAAACAAATCAATAGCACCAGAAATAAAGTTATTTTTCCCTGTTATTTCTGTCATTAATTGGTCTGTGTTCTGTGCTGTTTCTTCAAATAACTCCACACCTGTTCTACCTAATGTATCAAATACAAGTGTTAAAAACCCACCTGCTTTTTTACCTAATATGCTAGCCAATTTTTCAATTGTTTTTTCGCCAAGTTTACTGCCAATTGCACCACTCGCACCTTGACTGAAATTTGAATTTTCTTTTAAGACTTTATTTATATCGCCTGTGATTTCATATTTCAATCCATCATCAACAACATTTACTGCCAATCTGCCAATTCTAGTTTCATTGATTGCAGTTTCTGCCATACCTAATAATGCTACTGCTTTTGGTGATAATGCAAGTTTAGCTAATTTTAATCCTTTGGAAACTCCATTTAAAATACCACCTGCCAATACAGATGTACCACCAAAATCCACCATAAATGCTGTGGTACTACCTAAAGATGTTGCATTTTTTTCTTCTCGTTGCCCAATATCTTTATTTTGCATTTGAGTTTCTAACAACTGTTTTCTGTCGTCAGACAACTCTACACCTGCACCTTGCATAGCATTACCAATTGATGATGCCTTTTGTTGTGATGTTTGGCTAAAACCTGTTGTTTGTGATAAATCATCTGTAACCTTGTTTACAAATGTTTTTACTACTCCATTTCTTTTTGCATTTGGATCAGCATTTATCGCTATAATTGGTGCGATTGAATCCAATTCCAACTCAATATCATTTATAGCCTTAATATTTCTATCATCAATACCTGGTATTCTTTGAGAAATAGATTTTATTAATTCCTTACCAATTCTTCTGGTATCAATGCCTGCTGCTTTAAGTATTGGATTTGCTTGGAATAAAAAGCTATTGCCATCAGATTCTTCTTTTTTCTTTAACTCATTTAATTGAGTGAGTTTTATACCATAGTATATTTTTAGTTTATCAATAACACTTGCATCTTTTGGAATAATATTTTTATCCTCGTACATCTTTACTTTTGGTAGTAAATCTTGATATACCTCTTGTGGATTGCTAGCATCTTTTAAAAATGCTTCTTTCCTTTTTTGTAAACTTTGTATTTGTGATTTTATTGTTGATTTTTCATCATCAGATAAATTTACAACTTCTTGTTTTGTAGCACCGTATTCTAGTCCATCTTGTCCTACATTAGTTCCACTTCCTGTGCTAACTGTAATTACTTTTGTGCCATTGTTTAACTGTTTCTGTAGTCCTAATATTTGGCTATCAATTTCACTATTCCTTTTTAAATAAGACTGTGCATTGGTTTTTTCTATTTCGGAAATAGCTTTATTTACTTCTGCAAGATGTGATTTTTGTGTTTGTTCGTCTGAATTTGATAAAATATCACGTTGTTCATATAGGTTTTTTAACTGTTCTTGATTTTGGTATATACCTTTGTCGCCATCGTCTAATCTTGTAAATAAATCATCGTCAACACCTATTACTTTTCCGTAATCCACCAATGCTTGTGCGCCATCTTTTCCAGTTATTTCTTTTGCTTTTTTGTAGTACAAATTTGAAGCGCCTTTGTAAGATGTAATATCATTTTCTTCTAATTTGCCTGTGTCAACATCGTTCTGTATTTGAGCATTTTTATCAGTCTGTGTTCTTGTATTATCTCTTGATTTATCCGTTACATCTACTGCATAAGGATTTTGTGGTTGTGGTTTTTGTGGCTTTGTTTGATTAACTGTTGTGCCTTGCCCTAAAACATCTTTTGGTGTAAGTTTTTTAGTATTTTTAAATTGATTTGAAAAAGGTGTATTTGTTACGCCTTTTATTTCTTGATTTCTAAAATCAGGAACTACACCATTATTTATTAATGGTGATACTGAATTTGAATTTGATGTTGAAGATTGAGAATTTGAATTTAATTGGGAAACATCTGATTTCGCTGAACCATTGTTTAATGGCTTCGTACCATCTTTTTTTTTTACAGTAGTGCTTTCGGTTTCATCCCAAGAAGATACAACAGGAGTTGTATTATCATCAATTTCTTCCCAATTTGATATTACTTTTTCTTCTGGCATTGCTATTCTTTTTTATATTGTTTACCATTTCTTATAAAACTACTCCCTTTTGGAAGTGCATCAAACTCGGCTTTTGTTGATATTGTTGGTATTGTTTTTGCAGGTGTAGTTGAACTACTACTACTCGATGTTTTATCTTTTGATGATGATGAAGATGAATTTTTGCTATTTACTGTATTTTGCTTGTCTGTATCGTATGCAAATGGTTTTACAGTTTTTCCACTATTCATCTCTAATTGCGATGCCTTATTTAGATTCGTTCCAAATACGCCATCTACAAACGATTGCTTAGATGCATCATCAGTTGCGTTCCATACATTTTCACCATTTATTTTTGTTATAACGTAAGTTTTATTTGGATCTGAAACTATATATTGTCCTGTCGTTTTATTAAATTTTTTAGTTCCATCACCCTTTTTAACTGCTACTATTTGTCCTGCACCATCACCATCTACTAAATTCATAGCCGAATTGAAAGCTGCAACTGCATTTCCATCTCCAGCAATTACTCTATCATAAATTGATGCAATATCTATTGGTACTGTTTCTGATTGTGAAACCTTTTTCTCCGTAGAACTTGCATTTCTTTGAGCAACTTTTACCATGTCTTTTTTAAGCGCTATCATTGAATTTCTGTATGCTACTAAATTATCTTCTTTTACTTTTGCTAATACTTGGTCCTCATCTTTATTGGAATTGTAAACAGCAGTTTTAGCTTGATAATCCCAATTGTTACTTGCATCGTCAATAACTTTTTCTTGTGTTATCCTGCCTTGATTTATAGCTGGTAGTGCTAATGAAAGAGCGGTTTGTATATATGATTGCTTACCTGCGCCAAGCATTTTATTCACATCGTCAACTGCACCTTTGTCATTTAATACTTTCGCAGAAGCAAACAATGTTTTTAAATTATCACCAGTTACTTTATCTAATTGTGGAATAAGGTTATATTCTGCTAGTGGCAATTCAAAACTCGCACCTTGCATATCTGCCAATGGATTTGAATAACCTGCTTGTACTAATTTATAACCTTTGATTTGGTCAAACATTCCTGTTTTATCTGTAGCTAATGTTTTGTCTAATGCTGTTAACTGCTTTTGTAGTGTTTTGCTCGCATCAACTGTTGCTTGCATTTTACTTAACTTACCTTGTAGCTGCATATACTCTTGAACATTGTTAATATCCAAAGGATTTTTGCCTTGCATTTTTAGGTCGTTAGTATATTTCAGTATATCGTCTATACCATCTGTTACAACAGGTAAATCAATGGTTCGCATACCAAGCGTATTTACAGCAGATAGATTGTCGTAAAATGCCTTTTGTGTATCGTAGTCTTGTTTCTTTTTCTGCGTTTCTGCTGCTGCTTTCTGCTGTTTCTCTTGTGCGTTTTGTTGCGCTAATATTCCGATATTTCTGTTTGCACCAGAATTATCATAGATAAAAGCATCGCCCTCTCCTGCTTTTTGTGTACTTCCTAATGAAATATTACCTGCCATTTGTTTTTATGTATTAGAAGTTAAAGCCACCGCCAGCCATACCATTTTGCATACCATTACCGTTTCTTTCTACCAAGCACTTTAAGTAGGTTATTTAGATTATTAAAGTCAATTCCATCTTGTTCTGATTTGACTTTATTCATATTAGCGTTATTATTTGCATTCATGTTAGCTGTATTTACATTTCCATTTTCAATATCTGACTTTGATTTTTCTCCACCAAGTGCGCTTCCTGCATATCCGGCCATATTTTCAAATCCACTATTTCTATTCTGCTCTCCTGCAGCAATCAACGCTTTAGCTTGTTCCGCATCTTGTATAAATGGTTGCATCACATTAGCATCAAACTGTTTTTCTTGATAACCTGCTTTTTGTCCTAATGTAGATAACAAAGCACTATAATCCGCACGTTGTTGGTCGTAGGCTTTCATATCAACATCAAATAAACTTTTATTGGTATTTGCATTAGCCATATTGTATGCCATCAATGCATCTGCACCACTACTTGCTGTATCTTGAATGTTTTGTATCTGATTAGATTCACGAGCCTTTATTTCATCTTTAATTCTGGTTTCACCTAACAATCTTGGATCTAAATAATTTGACCTAACTAATCCCTCAACTTCATTAAATGCTTCTGGTGTTTCTAAAATTGGTCTGCCTTGTGCATCTAATCTTTCTTGGATTTTCTTGCCATCTCTTACTTGCTTAATGCCTTTGATAGCATTTACAAGTGAATTTACTACTCCTATTCCTGCACCTGCTATTTTACCTGGATCAACCATAGTGATTTTCTGTTTAAACACAAAGTTAATAATAAAATTACTATATTTGCATAAATAATTATTTTTTATTATGGGTTTGGAAAAAAGAAAAGATGGTCGTGGCGGCTTCTATGAATCTGTACACTACAATCGTGATAAAAAAGCTACATTTAACATCTATTCTGTTGAAGAATTAGAATCGTTTAAAACGTTAATGAAAAGCATAGGTGGTTCTTCGCTTGTTGCTTATGAGTTATACAAAATGGATAATGGTTTTAGAGAAACACATAATGTTTGGGTTACTTTTATTACTATATGTGCTGAAAGTTATGATAAAAAGGCAATGATTTTAACACCAGAAGAATTATCAAGGTTAAAATACAAATACAAACACAACGAAGTTAATAAAGGCAATGATTTTGAATATACAGAAATTGCAACAGATGTGAGAAAACAAACCGTATATGAGTATTTCAAAAGAAATCCATACCTTGTTTCAAGATACAAGAAACGTGTTTATAATGCTTTAAAATGGAATACAAGTGGTGATGATAACACTAAAAAGATTGCTTTTATTTTAAACAAATTAGCTTCAAAATTAAATAATAAAAAGAAAGCACAAATCTTACGTGTTGATGATTGGTTAGTTGGAAAAGATGAAAGACCTGATGATTATATTGGAATTAGAACTGCCAAAGATTTTATTGATACAATAACAGCAACTAATAACGATGGTTCAACAATTATAACTTCTTTAGACGATGAATAAGCAAATAAATCCAGACTATCCTAATCAGTTATCGGAAGATAATGTGAAAAACATTGTAAAGATTGGCAATCAGATATTGCCGATGTTATCTAAAAAAGATAAAGACAGAGCAAAGGAAAGCAAGGTATTTGAGTATTTATTGAGTGCGCAACGCAATAAGATTATATCTGAAACAGGAAAAGATGTAGTAAATCATGCAGATTTATTTAATGCATTTGATAAATAGAAAAATAATGTTTATATTTGTTGACTTATTGGTAATTGAATTTAAAAAACAACATGAATAAAAAACAGAAACACCAACACAATCCACCTTATCACAAGGTAAAAATAATAGAAAATTTACTAGCAGACAGCGACATTGGAAAGATGAAGTGGCACCGTATATTTGGTATGTGCTTAGTTCTTCGCCCTTATGACGATAATGATAATACTGTAATTAAGAGCAACCATAAACATATTCAAATCTACAATGAAGTTGATAAAAAATGGATTGATATGTTTGGCAACGATGATGATGGTAAGATTACTACAGTAGTTTCTCGAATTACCTTATTTGATGATGTTCAAGATGATGATGAGCAGAAAAATCTTGAACCACGAATTAAAGTACTTTCTTAATAAAAATAAACCTATACCATGAAATCAAAGAAATACTTTAAAATACCAAGCACAGACTATCCTAATCATGGACACAGTAGTATTGTGAAAGAAATACGCTATGATGATAATACAAATACATTATACGTAGATTTTCACAATGGAAATAAATACGAGTATTTTGATGTACCAAACCATGTTGCTGACGAAGCGTTTATAGCTGATTCCGTTGGGAAATACTTAATAGCAAATGTTTTTAAAAAATATTCAGAAAATAAAATTTAATTTTTAAATGGGTTTATCTCGTAAGCAAATAGCCAACCTTTCGCCATCTGCACGAAAACAGATTCAAGATGCTATTGGCAATGAACCTAAAGTAGAGAAAAAATCTAAAATGAACAACAAGCGTGTTGTTTGTGATGGAATAATATTTATGTCTATACGTGAAAAAGATAGATATATCATGCTTAAATTCATGGAGAAACAGAAGATAATTAGCAATTTAAGACTTCAAGTTCCCTATGAATTGCAAGTTGATGGACACAGAGTAGAAAAATATATTGCCGACTTTGTTTACATAGACACCGAAACCAAAACAGAAATTGTCGAAGATTGCAAAGGCATGAGAACACCTACTTATCGTAGGAAAAAGAAATGGATGAAAAATATTTATGGAATTGTAATTAAAGAAACTTAAAAATTAGAACGGTATAAATATCCTGCGTAGATATTAACAGCATATAGAATTACTTGTGTTGTATCATCATTTTCTAATCGTAATACTAAAGTTTCACCCACTAACTTATTACCATTTATTACAGGATTTGCTATGTTCGGTGTATTTACATCGAACATAAATGGTGCATAAAATACTCCTTGTCTGCGTACTATCTTTCCATCTGGTGTAAAACTTTCTATTGGTCTAAATGCTCTCGAATTAGCAACTTCAACATAAGGATTGTTCCACTTCGCATTACTTTCCACACTCCAATTCGTGAAAAATTTTAAATCACTTGGTTGCATATTCATCAAAACATCTATTCTACTTTTGTATTTTGTGCCAAAGAAATTATTAAAGCTATTATCATCGCCAGCTTCCATTCTATATAAATCAGAACCAACAAAACCAATATATGCATTGTTTATCATACCATAGGTAGTAGGATTATAATCTCTATTCAACAACCACATCTTTTGCTCGTTATCGTAGCACAACGTAAAGCCATCTAATTGTAATGCAAATTCAGACTTATCATAAATCTTAAATTTAGCATCATTTTCGCCAATGTTGCTGCCAAATCTAGTACCAGAAAATGCAGAAATATCTTGGCCAATACTCATATTTATAGGACTAACACTTAGGTTTATTTCATTTTCTTCTTCATTAAAAATGCTTTGTGCTTGTGAGATAAAACGATATAACTCTTTTGGTATTTTAGCCAACTGATTACTAAACTGTCTAAATACGCTTTCTTGTAGTTTAGAAGAACCATATTTATCGTCAAAACCACTAATACAATTTAATCCGTTTTGCTGAAAATACGCAACATAAGAACTATTTATTACATCATAAAATACTCCAAATCCTTTACATCTAACATAACTTTCTGGATTAATACAGCCATATTCATCTGATAAATAATATGGATCATCTGAAACATATTTACCTGGTGCAGAAACAGCAACATCTCCATTTCCAATATACAGATTTGTTTTACTGATATACCTAGTTGAGCATTTATTTTCTTGTGCTATAAATATCACATTAGTAAAATCATCTATTACGGTAATCGCACCATAGTTTATGTCTGCAGTAAACTGTTGCTCTGCATCAAATCTTCGTATTTTGTTAATTAAACTATCTGGTAGCAATTTATCACTATACCTTGCAGTAGATAATCTTCTAACTTGCTTGAAATTATAATTAATAAAATCACTTCTTCCTTTGTCATTGTCTTTTTCTAACAATGAATCGTCTGGTGTTGGATCTTCAATCAGTCTATCTGCTAAAACTCTATCATCTTCGTATTTAGCAATCATTTTACGTATTCTTCTATACGCATCGCCAGTATTAGGAACAAGTGTCGTTACACTCCATGCTCTTATGTCTGTATATGGATTATTTGTTTTTATATGTTCTGCAATTTCAAAATATTGCTTATCAGTAACCTTAGTTTTTAATCTAAATAATTCTACAGTATAACCTAGTTTAAGTTCTGGCAATGAATCAATATTGTCAATTACAAAATAATTACCACGTTGCTCTTTTATTTCTACCTCCACGAAATTATATAAATCGCCATCTGCATTATGCAAAAATCTAAGCCTATCACCTTTTTCAAATGTCCAACCTTTTAAGCTGCTTGAATTTCTGTCTTTGTATTCCTTAAACGATGTAATTAAATCAAGATAGATTTCATTGGCATCTTTATTTTCAAATGTTGTAGTTACTGGATCTGGCTCATAAATACCATTTTCTTCATCTAATGTTTCTCTGTAGTTTACAACATACTTAGTATCAGATACCACCATTTGTACATAATCTGCATATACTTGTCCTTCTGTTCGTAAAAAATAAATATGAGTACACCAAATTGGCGGTTTAGATATAAGCGTGAATTTTACCGTAAAAAATCCTTCTGCTTTAGTTGTTGCTGTAATTGTATTTCCTCTTGTATCTGTAGTAAGATTTGGAAAATAATCTTGTATATTTTCTGTTGTAAATGGAAGTTTAATTCTATTTTTCTTGTCGCTATGTAATACCGTTGTTTTACGCAATCCTCTATCCATAAGTGTAACACCAAAATCATAGGTATCGCCATTTTTAAGATAATATATTGGTTTTAAATCATTATATACTACATTAAAAATAATATCTGGTATTATTACATAAGGATTTGTGTTGTTATAATTTGGAAGATTTTTACCTAATGTAATTGAGTAATTGTAAATAGCACTTATATTATTACAATCATCGCCACTAAAAATTAAATCTACGGTGCGCAAATCAGACCTTGTATTTGAGTTGGCATATACAATAATTCCAAATTCTCCATTTATATCTGTTTTGTCATATCTATCTGTACCTGTTGCGACAACTAAAACATTTGACAATGGAAATCCTTGTGGATTTACCAACCTACCTTTTACAAGTGTTCTAAAGTTATTGGTAATATTATGTGCATCTGCTAAGTAAGGAACTATAAAATTATTTACTACTTCTTGCGAAAAGTTATCACCAGTTCCAGAGTTATCAAAAGTACCACATGTTCCATTTTCTAATTCAGTTAAATTTCCTGTAAATGGATCATTATTCTTAGTAAGAATATCCATGTCGCCATCGTTGCCAGATAAATCATTCCAATTTATGTCTTTTCCTTTTGATACTAATATTTTATTATTTCCGCCAATATTTTGTGGTTGAACTGGCGCCCTCCCCCAAAAATATCCATTATGGTCAGTATAGGTATAAATTTTATCTCTTTCATATCCTAAAAACTCACCAGTTTCTACCATTTTTACTGCTGCATGTTCTACTCTTAGTCCTGTATATAAACTTTCTTGTGTTACAGCTTCATTATCTATAACATAACCTTGAACTAAACAATATGCTTGTCCATCTGCTGAAAGAGCAGTTGTATTATCTGCTACTTCAAAGTTTGGTTCAGAGTTGGCCACACCATTTGTAATGGTAACTTGTGCTTCAAAAATGTATGGTATGTCATTTGTAGCACTTACATTGGTAGATGTTTTTTGCCAAACAAGTCCATTGTCTAAATCATAAGAATCACCCTTGCCAAGTTTGTTTCCAAATCCAACCCAATGAGATGCTATTCTAATAATATATACTCCATCTTTAAGACCTGTAAAATCTACTTTCTGTCTAAATAATTTTTCATTTTGGTATGAACCTGTATAGTTATCTTGTAGTTTGTTTTTATCACTATCAGTAATTGCGCTAACAATATTAAAATCATTATCAGTATCGGCAAGATTTGCTGATGCATTTGGAGAAATCCATTGTTTTGATACGACAAAATTATCAGTACCAACAATATATGCAACAAAACCTTTTGATGCTAACCTTTGGTCGTATCTGTCTATTAATTCCTTGTTAAAATAATCAATAAATGATCTTCCATATCCAAAATAATAGGTTTCTGCATTTTCTGTCATTTGCGTAACAGGCATGTAGTATGGAGCATTGATATTGTTGACTTTTATATCAATCCAACAGGTTATTTTCCCATTATACAATTGCGTATCATCTTTCGGATGATATTCTACATCTACATTAAAATCAAAACATTCTTCTTCGTAGTTCTCGGTTACATCACCAAGAAT
>OFRG01000797.1_pt1 | contig 10900 bp, 8 predicted proteins | sample 1543071 | NCBI WGS metagenome assembly OFRG01 (sample SAMN07774222, study PRJEB24372) | wastewater metagenome | isolation source: WWTP Verbania (Effluent) | place: Italy: Verbania | collected 2015-12 | reverse complement strand
TCTTGATCTACAAGTGCAAGCCCTTAATAAAGCTCTTACAGAGGGCGCAATCCAAAAAGACATTGCAGGGCTTGCGGTACAAACCATCACCAACTACTCGAGCGCGACCAATTTGTTGGATAATTACAACGCAAAAATCTCATCCGCTGCCGGTACGGGTCCTATTACTATTGGTGGCCAAACCTACGGGTCGGCAAAAGAATTTTGGACCAATACGCGAGATCAATATGTATCGGATACCTCTTCTGCGGGACTTTTTAATCGCTTGAACAATGAAGTGACGACGATAATGAAAACAGCGGCCTCAAATAACACATTGAACACTGGTCTATTACAGAGTGAGTCGGCTAAAATATTCGATCCTCTTGTGGCACGTCCTGAGCTTGCGGCCTATCAAACTCAACTCACGCAAGCAAAACAATCAGCAATGCAAGTGGGGGCTGATCTTATTTCGAAGGAGATTCAAAACAAATACTCAACGAATTACGATATCACTCAAGCAGTAACATCGCTCGCTTCATTGAAGCAGCTTGGTGTGAATGTTTCGGATGCGTACTCGAATATTTTGACTGCTGCTGGGCAAGTGAAACAAAATCAAGTAAACAGTATCCTCGGATCCGCACAGCAGTTGATGGCCAATGATCCGAATATTTCTGCTGAAGAGGCGATTAATCGCTCGGTAGCCTCTGGTGCTGGTACGGTGTATTCACCCGAGCAATTAGCGACGGCTTCTGAATCAAAAATCGCGAAAGGTGGAGCGGCAACTGCTACTGAAGGTACAGGAAAGGATAATCCCGCGACAACTGTGCAGCCCGGTGTTCAATCATCTCCCGCTCAAGGCTCTTCATCGTCAGTCGATCATACCAGTCTCTTATCTCTTCCAAGCCTAGCCCCCGGCTCTTCTGGTGCTGGTGTGAAGCAGCTCCAAACCTACTTGATTCAAAATGGGTACGCGATTAAAGACGGCGCTACTGGATTTTATGGGAATGAAACTAAGGCCGCGGTAACGGCGCTGCAAAAGGCGTTGAAGGTAGATACACAAGGAAATGACGGATACTTTGGTCCAATAACAAAGGCGGCTATTACAAAGATAAATGCGCCAGCCGCTCCTGTTGCCCAAGCTCCCACTCCGGTAGTAAATCAAGCTCCAAAAATAACCCCTGCGCAACCTACGCCGACTCAAGCACCAGCCGCACAACCAGCCGCACCTTCTCAGAGCTCGGGCGGATCACAATATACATTCAAGCTCAATTCTTCAAATCTTGTGGAGCGGTATAATAACGGTGTACGTGAATCTACCGGTACCGCTGATTCAATGAGATCATACGGCTACACTGGATAATATGGCAAACTTCAACTTCGCAGGACTCAGTAAAAGTTTCAAATCCGCTCCTTCGGACTATTCTGTATTGATCAATTCGCTCGACATCAAACAGAAGCAGCTTGAGGCTGATGGAAAACTCTCCCCGGGCGATTACGATGTACTCACGAAGATGGCGCAAGGGCTCTACGCGCATCCCGGCCTCACAACTGCAAATAGATCGCAGATCCAAGTGAAGATGGCTGGGTACCAAAGTCAAAAGAGCCAAAATACCATTGCTGATAATGCAAATATTACTCGGTTGAATAACGAAGCGAGTGACGATAATTCTCAGATCACGATGCGCTTCGCAAATGATCCGAAGAAATTTTTGCAAGCAAAATCAGCGTCGCTTGCGGCGAAAATCGACCAACTTTCAGAGTCAATCGATACACTCAGAAACGCTGGGTCGGATGCAAGTTCACAACAAAACGAACTCACAAAATCACTCACTGAATATCAGGATACACACCAAGCGCTCGCGGATGTTGAATCTTATGATGGCGCTTCGCAACCAGCATCGGATTATGCGGCGTACGTTATTACAAATGCAAAAGGTGAAATTGTTGACATGAAGATTGATCGTGTTGGTGGGGTGAGCGGTTACAATGAAACCAATGGATCCTACGGCGGCCTTCCACTCTACGGGAAATTGAATCGAAAAGATGAATCAGGTAATAAGATTTTTAAACTTGGATCTCAAACATTTTCTGCCCCTGATCTTGTGACCCCGAACGCAGACGGAACAATGAAGCCAAGTGTGCTATTTGATTCATCAAAACAGAAGAGTGCGGGAGGAGGTTTTTCTGTTGCTGGCTCTGGTTATACCCCTGTGGACTTGGCTACTGTACGACCACAAGGCGCGGTCCCAACAGGAGGTTGGGTAAAAGGACAAAAGGGAGTTTTGTACCAAGCAAATCCTGATGGATCATACAAAAAATTCGTGAATTACAATCGGGAAGCACTGGGTATTGCTGACAACGATATTATCTCAGTGCCTCAATCAATGGAGCAAGGTATCGCAAAAAACGCAAATGAAACTCACGACGGCACACAACCACTCACTTTTCCTACAGGAAGTGGTGTTATGCCACTAAACACCAGTGGTGCAATGCCCGAGCCCGATATGAAGTCAGCCATACAGCAAATGCAAGCGCCGGCTGCTGCTCCCGCAACTCCAACCGGTCCGGTCGGCCGTCCTCAATCTGGCGCACCAGTGACGCGCGCGCCGAGCACCGCTGGTGGTATCGCGGGAGCAGCGCTTGGCGCAGCGAAAGGATTCCTTGGTAGTATTTTTGGAGGTAAATAATATGTATGGGACTTCTTTCATCAGATTACTATGACAGTTTAGATAGTGCTCCTTCCGCGCCTACACCCACTGTTTCACCAAGTCCCACACCAGTTCCAGCACAGCCCGTTACTACACCAGCCACAGGTCCAACTCGTGTTGCTGATACAGTAAATAAGGTTTTGCAACACGGAATGACAATTGATCAAAATCCCCCTGTTCGTGTTTTTGGGGACGCGACCCCTGAAGAGCAAACAGCTCGCTTCGGTGGTCCTGTTGGATCTCCTGAGTATTATAAAAATAAAGCGGAGAATCCACTTAAATTTTATCTCCCCAATCAACTTGCTTCAGCCATCGGTATTCAATTCCCAGATGAAGAAACTTTCGACAAGATGTCGATAAAGGATCAAGGACTTACCCTCGCGCGTAACACAGCCGCGGCCGCTGTGCGTATCATCACCGGTCTTCCAAAAGCAACCGTTACTGCGCCAGTGCGTGCCGGGGCAACAATTTTGCAGCCATGGGTCGAGCTTGCGAAGGGGAAGGATTTCTCTATGGAAGCGATGCAAAATTCGAAGCCAATAGAATTACCATGGATAGGTCAGGTGCCAACATATTTCCAATCATATAAAGAAGCGACGGACTCAGGTATGGGACCAAAACTTGCGCTCCTTTCTACAGGATCGGCAGCTCTTGGGGATGTGACAATGACCGCTTCTCTTGGTGAATCTATTGTGGCTGCGATGAAACCCCGAAGCATCTTAAAGCCCGGAGAAACAATAAAAACAACAGGACCTATTCAGGACGCGATTACACGTGACACGAACGGCCTTTCGACCGGCGCTGTTAAACAGGCTCCCGGCTCTCCTTCCGAATACTATTCACTCCCAAAGAGTGTGGTGAAAGATAATTACGGCACCTCTCCTGCGAACACGATGCTAAAAATTACTCCTGCTGGCGATGGTGCGATTAAAATCTCCGTTGTTGAAATGCGTGGCGGGGCTTTCCAGCGCGGTGCTGATTGGACGAAAAATAAATTAGGATTTCCTGAGAAAAATACAATGGGAGATTTTGGTCCTGAGCGAACAATTGAATCGAAGATTGTGCAGACTAAAACAGCGCCGGCGGCTGAAACATCTCCGATTGTTCTTGATAAGGCTAATACTGTTCCCGAGACAGCAATGATTGCAAAAGGTCCACAACCATCTTTTACAGATGAGCAAGCTGGACAAATTTTGAAATCAATCCCCCCAAAGCCACTGAAAGGTTTCGAAGATAAACCAGTCACCATGGATCAACTAGATCATCTACAGAAAATTTCCGCAGTGAATGGGATTGAGCCGGGAGTGCGCGATGCAGTACTTCGCACTGTGACGGGAACGAGCGTTGCTGGTGAAATGACACAAGCCGCGTATGTGAAATCAGCACAGACTCTTGCGGCACTCAATTCACTTGGAAAATTTACAAAGGGAGATCCTGCGCTTGGATATTTTTCTTCACACCTTACCCCAGCTCGACATTGGACTCGTACTTACGAAGAGAGTTCGGGTATTCCACTTTACTCGGGTGTGTATGTACCAATGGAAGAGGGCACGCGGCTTGCAAAGATTGCGTTTGAAAATTTTAATAAACAACTTGTTGATCTCCATGGGAAATATGCAGGTCAGGGATTTGCTGAGGAACGTCGGCTTATAGCTGCGCATCTCGAAGGCAACACGAGCGCGATCACAGCGAATACTGCGATTGATGCTGCAACAAAAGCGGAACTTCTTACTGTCGCTGATAACTGGCGTGCGCTGATGAATAAAATGGGACCAGCGCTTGGTGTACCAGAAAGTGTTTTCTTGAATAATTATTTGCCGGGTATTCAGGATATTGGTGGCATTGTGCAGAAATACAAGGAGGGTGCGTCTATTCCCGGTGGATATGACTTCTTCGCGAAATTCAAAAAGACGGGATCTCTTGGAGTGAAGATCGATGACTCTCTTGCACTTGGACAGATCTACGCGAAACAGGGCTCGCGCTCTATGTTTCTCGATGGGCCATTAAAGCGAGCAAAAGAGCTTGTTGATGGTTTGCCGGCAGAAGTAAGGGGATCTGTGGAATCATATGTACTCGAGAAACTCGGTTATGCCGATCGTTTTGAAAAGGCGCTCAACTCATTTGTTCCGGGTATTAATAGAAAACTCGGTATCAATTTACCGCAAGACACAGCGCGTCAGGCAGTAAATTATGGCTTATCTACTGTGTATTCTGGACTCCTATCTTCCCCTGCGACGTGGTTGCGTCAAACATTCCAATACCCAATGTTTGGGTACTCACGTATGGGACCAAAATTCGCTGCCACCGCGATGAAAAAGGGACTTTCCCCGGTTGGTATGGAAGAGGCGCAGAAAGCGGGAATGCTCGTAGATCTTGGTATGCCGTATGGAGAAGAGCTCACAAAAGACGTTGCGACAGCCGGCAAGATTGGTAACACATATAAAACAGCAACACAAAAAGTGATTGCTCCTGTTTCATGGGCTGATAATGGTATGCGATCAGTCACATTTCAGCAGTCGAAGATGATCTTTGATGATGCGCTTTCGCGCTATAACGCTGGAAAAATAAATTGGGATAAATTTGAGAGTGAGGTCGATTTCAATTCCCTTTCAACGATCGATAGAAATATTGTTCGTCAAAAACTGACAGCAGGAGATATTGAGGGCGCACGTAATCATTATATTCGTGACATTATTGATGATACAAATTTCCCGTATCGAAAAGGTGCTTCTGCGCGTGTTACCTATGGGCTCACAGGCAAACTATCAACATCGCTTCTACAGTGGCCGATTGAAGCCGCGCATACACTCGGACGCTGGATGGGAGAGGGTGTACGTACCGGAAATTTCGATAAATTGATTCGTTTCGGTGCTGCTTCGTATGCGATTCAACGCACAATGCAAGATACATTTGGGCTCGATTTTTCAAAGTCGATGGCGCTTGGACCTTTCGCGAATTTCTATTCTCCGTTCGTAAAGGCTGGGCTCGATACTTTGAATGCATGGACCGCATGGACGCAAAACAATAAAGAAGAATTCAATAGGAATAGCGATTCTGTTGTGCGGTCATTGAAATCAATGGGTGTTCCAGCGGGAGTGGAGATACAAAATTTCCAAAAATTTTGGAAGTCCTACAACGCTGGTCCAAATCAAGATGGGCAATTTGGAGTGTATAACGTGAATGGAGACCTGCAATACTACACGGATTTTTCGGGAATTTTTTGGGGATTACTTATGGGTATGCCGACGAAAGATAAAATGAATTCTTCTACTGTTCAGCAAGAAATGAAAAATGCACAAGTTGATATGTCTCAAGCAAAAAATGAGGTTATGAAATTATTGCAGCAGGAAAAATTCGATGAGGCCGGAGATCTTATGGCGAAGACCGGCGTGAAGGTGACTCCACAAGATTTAAATGCGGCGTATATTCCATTAAATCAACGTACCTTTAAGTCTTTGCCAGCGTCGATAAAAGCTCAGTTTGTTGGAAAGGTGTACCCCGAAACACAATAGGATATCCACAGTATCTATATGTGATAAGACGTTGCTACATGATATTCTCGTGGTATGTCAGAACCAGTTCCGGCCACCCCTGCGCCAGCCGCAGCCGCCCCCGGTACTACAGCGAATGTGATAACCACACCTTCGACAGTGCCACAGGCGGTGCCAGAAGGGAAAGTTACCATCGACACGAAGGAGTATGCTCAACTCCAACGTGACGCAGCTCGCGGTCGTTCGGCTCAGCAGCGTGCAGCTCTCGGATCTAGGACACCAGCAGCTCCTACAGGGGACGCTAATGTGGACCAAGTAATCCAAGAAGCGAATGCACGTGCTTTAGAAGCAGAGAAAAGGGCGATGCAAGCGGAAATTCGTTCAGAGGTAAGTGTGCTTCTCGAAAAAGAAGAGTTTAAAGCTCTTCCAAAAATCGCGAAGGACTTGATCTTGAAAAACCCTTCAACATTGAGTAGCGCAGCAACGAAGGAAGAGGCATTACTCGACATTGAAGACTATGTTCGAGAACAAGTTGGGTTGATGGGTACACCAACAGCGACAGTGACTCAGCCGGCTGGAGCGCAAGCTCCTCAAGGTGTCGAGACACCTCCCGCAACGGGTAGCGGAGCACCAGCACCAGCTAGTGCACATGAGCCGGAAGATCTTTCCAAACTTCGTGGTCCGGCACGCTCGCAAGCCGCTATTCGTAACGCGCTGAAAGGCGTAAAAAACGCAGCGTAAATTTGATCACTTAATCGTTTAAAATTAACACTATGGCTTTACAAGCTCCAACACAGGCAGCGTCATACGGTCAATCGACTGTATATAAGCTGGACCTCTCAGAAGTGCTCGCCAACATTTTGTTGGATGATACGGACTTCCTTTCGACAATAGGAGTCTCGGGTGAATCTGCTACGCAGACCAAGCACAGTTGGGTTGAGGATGCTCTCAACGCAACCACCCTTATTCAGTCAGGTGGTACTTCTGCGCAGCAAGCGCTTGGTACGACTACGGGTACGAACATCCGATTCTCAGCGTCAATGATCGCTCGAATTACTGCTGGAACCCTGCTTAAGAATCGTCTTTCAGGTAAGACTGAAGTGATTCAGGTGACAGGTGTTTCCGGTACTTCTGCGACTGTTGTTCGTGGATACGGTGCAACATCCGCTCAGACACACGCCGCTGCTGCGACATGGGAAATCATTTCGAACCCACGCCCACAAGGTATGTCTGGCCCGAAGGATGAATCAACTGCACGTGCACTGAAGTTCAACTACACGCAGATCTTCTCAAAGGGTGTGCGCATCACTGGTACCGCGCAAGCGATCGACCACGCTGGTGTAAACTCGGAAGACGCGTATCAGATTGACCTTCGTCTCCGTGAGCTCAAGCGTGAGCTCGACCGAACATGTATCATGGGCGTTACTGCTCCATCTGATGTGTCTTCGACGGCTTACGGCACTATGGGTGGTGTTATTGACTTCGTGGGCTTCCAAGCTGCAACGAACGTCAATGGTACAGCTGAGACACTTACTCCATCTGTGGTCAACACAATGGCAAAGCAAGTATTCGATGCTGGTGGTATGCCAGACATCTTGCTCGTAGGCGGTACTCAGAAGCAGAAGATTTCTACGTTCGATCAGGAATTCCGTCGCTCGACGCAAGACACGCGACGTGCTGGTTACACGGTTGATGAGTTTGTTACCGACCTTGGTTGGAACCTTCGCATCGTCGTTGACCGTTGGACCCCGAACGATGTGTGTATGGTGCTCGACTCCTCGAAGCTCAAGGTTGTCCCATTAAATGGACGCGCGTTCTTCTTGGAGAAACTTGCGAAGACTGCCGACTCAAATGACTGGCAGATCGTAGGTGAGTACACTATGGAGGTACGCAATGCTGCTCAGGCACATGCCTACCATTTCAACTTGAAGCCGTAAGTACGTCTTTGAGTTGCTAGTAGGATGGTTTGACCATATTTAGCAACCTAAAAAAACACTATGTCGAAACAAGTTGAAAGTGCCATTACACAGTCTCGTGGTGAAGGGATAAGCAACTACAGTCCAGCGTTCAAGAAGGGTGCGCAAGCACTTTCGGCGAACATTGGTGGGTTGTGGCTCTCAGGAACCATTGTGTCTGGTAAGACAACGCGCCTCATCTCACATGGCATCGGTCGCAAGCCGAAGCACATCACAGTGACGGCGTTGCCAACGCTCGCGCAAGCGATCTCGGCGACTCAGGTGACAGTGTATCTTGCAGCAGCGTCAGCGGCATCGATCTCAGGTTTCTATGTGATCGGAACGCAGCCAGCGAACGCAGCCATCAAGTACGCAGCCTACTTGCAGTTCTAGTTGTCCGCACACCCAAGGGCTTTACAGCCCTTGGGATGCGCGGGTAACATGCGCAAAAAAGATGAAACCACTCAGAATACTTCTTGGTAACAACACTCTTTCGCTTTTAGCGGGAAGTGAAACCCACACCTATACACTCGCGCTTCAATTGAAAGCGATGGGGCATTATGTTGCGTGCTTTGCGCCCGAGCTTGGTATTATTTCTCAGCGCCTACAGGCCGCTGGTATATCTTGTTTCAACGACATTTCTACTTCAGGAGTTGAGCCCTTCACTTTTGTTTTACATGAGCCGATTGATCACAACTACGATGTGATCATTTCAAATCACAATCATATTGTTGAATATCTACGTTCAAAATTTCCAAAAACTCCCATCATTTCAACAGTTCATGGGGTAATTCATTTCTTAGAGGACGGATCAAAAGCTCCTGAGCATCCAGCACTTGAGTCTGGTGTTGCTCAGTTTATTTCAGTATCAGAAGAGATACAGAAACTTTTACAGCAAAAATATAATATAGACAGTATAGTGATTCGAAACTTTTTTGATGTAAATAAATTCAGCTCATTACGACCAGCTAACGACACACCAAAACGATTCCTGATCAATACGAATTATGCCGGTAAGGATGATCCATCTATTGATGTGATACGGCAAGCCGCTAGACACTTCGGGGCTAAATTGGCCGCTATCGGTGAAAACTTCACTCAGACAGCTGATATTAGCCGAGCGATCGAAGATTCCGATGTGGTATTTGGTATGGGACGTAGTGTGCTTGAGGGGGTAGCAGCGGGTCGTTTAGGAATCGTGCACGGACGTTGGGGTACTGGTGGACCAATAAACGCTGGAACAATCAACAATATTCGATTCTGTAACTTCTCAGGTCGTAATCGACTAGATGGTAAGTGCGCAACAACTGAAGAAATTATTGCAATGGTGAAGGAGAACTACAATCCAACAGTATTGGAGTGGGGTAAAAAGTATATCGCAAGTGATCATAATGCTGTTTTTGCTACCGAGCAATATATAAATATCGCGCGCGAACTTACGGGAGAATCATTTTCGAAACCAAAAACAAATTCAGGTGTAGCGGCAGATGCTCGGCCATTTCGACTCGCAAAAGATGTATGAGTGACGTACCGCAAATTCGAGGGTTGATGAAGGTGCGAAATGAGGCACTCATCATTAAAGATACACTCGACTCGTGGGCACGTTACTGCAATGCGGGGATTTATGTATACGATGATTGTAGTGATGATACTACGGTGGAAATTTGTAAAGCACACCCAGCAGTAAAAGATGTGATTCAGGGTGCTTATTGGGATCGAGATCGTGAGAAGGCAGAGTGGTTTAATAGACAAATGGTGCTCATCCGAGCGCAGCAAGACTCGCAGCCCGGAGACTGGTTTGCGTACTTTGATGCGGACGAGCGCCTTTTTAATTTTGAAAGATATGAATTATTTGCGAATCCACACGTACAAGCAATCGCATGTCGGTTGTATGATTTTTATATCACGCCGGAAGATGTCGATAAAAATTATCAGGAAAGAGATTGGGTTGGTCCCGAGTATCGGACTATTCCTATTTTCTTCCGTAATTCCTCATACCTCCAGTATCACTTACCGGACCAGCGAATCGTCACCATGGAGCCCGGAATTCAGATCCCAATACACGGAGATATTAAGCACTATGGCAAGGCAATATCAGTGCAACAATGGGAAGCCACTTGCGACTATTACGTCAGATTTTGGCCAAAATATGCTGATAAATGGCGAAAGCGTAAAGGTAAAGCAATCCACATGGAAATGTTGTCCGACTTCGGAAACCCTCTCATAAAATGGAAGGACCGCGATAAAGGATTCACACTTGAAAATCAATCCTACGGGAAAAATTAACATGCGCATACAACTCAGCCCAACCCGAATAGTAAAAGACGCACTCACTGTGTGGTCCGAGCATGGTCCCGAGGTGGATATGGTGATGGACCCGAAACATCTCACCTTTGCGCCTGAATCGATCGAAGAGATCTACTCCTTCCATGTGCTCGATCACCTATTCCCTGATGAAGCACTCACGGCAGCGACCAATTGGTACCAGTGTCTTTTACCGGGCGCACAGCTTTACATCGTCACTGATGACTTTGAATACATCGCGCGTGGCTTTGTTGGCGGTGACATTTCAGTTGATCTATTCAACCAGATGCACAACAACCCAACACAGTTCACGCGCGAGAGTGGAGCAGCTTTACTTAGTAAAGCAGGGTTTAAATCTGATGATGTGCATGTGTGGTTTGCAGATGTTCCAAATCTTTTCCCTCGTAAACATTTCGAATTAGTATTAGATGGTAAAAAAGCAGTATGAAAAAGAAACAAA
>OFRG01000796.1_pt1 | contig 10901 bp, 30 predicted proteins | sample 1543071 | NCBI WGS metagenome assembly OFRG01 (sample SAMN07774222, study PRJEB24372) | wastewater metagenome | isolation source: WWTP Verbania (Effluent) | place: Italy: Verbania | collected 2015-12 | reverse complement strand
AATATATCCGCCACAGAAACCTAGCCGTGAAACTATGATTCAGGAAATTCTGGACGAACTTCCGAATTGGGCAAATAGCGATCCAATCGAATTTTGGAACCACGTTCGGGAATTGGAACGAGTTAGATTGTACAAACTTCCTAATAGCGAAGTCGAAAAAGAATACGACGACGTTAAGTAATACCCGCAAAAGGATTAACAAATGATTATTACCCTTAAAGCCGATAACCTTAACGTCGGCGAACTTCAACAGCACCTGAAGAACAATGAAACTATTAACAAACAGGGTTATGTCTTTCAACTAATCCATATTCGAGATATCGGCGTCATGCAGGTTCAAGAACGAAAACGACGTGGCGCTAAAGTCCCCAAATACATCGTCATCGATAACCGCACCGATAAGGTTGTCGAAGAGTTTCGCAGGAAAACTGCCGCCATCCGCTGGGCTACCCAAAATCAGAATGGATAAATCCAAATGACCCTTTACGATGAAATTAAACAAGCAAATGTCCCAATGGATCACCACGAAAGCGACCTGTACTTCCTCGCTACACCCGAAAGCCGCAAAATCCTCGACAAATATCCCGATAAGAAACAAAATAGCAAATGCTTCATCAGCCAAATTGATAACCAAATATGGATCGACGTTCCATTCGCATTCCAACCGTTTTGGGATAAAGTCGAAAAACTAAATAACAAATACCCACAAAAGTAAACATGAATACTCCAAGCCAACGTGCCTATAACCAAGTAAAAACACTCGCCCGACAAGCCGCTAAACATGATAACTGGCTCGAACCACTGTTCGATAATGTCAAAGAAATTAAAGACTTTGGCCAGTATTCCCTCGTCCATCGGGAACGCTGGGAACAAACCGATCACTTTGAAACATTCTACGGCAAAAACCTTACAGATATCGCCGACCAACAAGCCAAACGATATAATGTCTCCAGACTCGATAACTGGGAAGCTTGGAATGAATTTTATCAAGAATTGAAAGAAACGTTCTGGGAAACATGGGAAGATCAAACCGATTTCGTTACCAAATGGAAATTACATAATGAACAGAATCGAACGTCTAAGACACTGGAAACGAGTCACGCTTAGATTGCCCAAGAAAGTCAAGTATTTTGATATGAGCGACTATGCCTACGAAAGAGAATGTGGAACCGCTGCCTGTTCCCTCGGCGCAGCAGGCTTCTCCCCACGCTTTCAGGCTCTCGGACTCAAAACAATCGAAACTGGATTTGTGACTTATGTTGATCCGAAAACAAATAAACGAAGCATGAGTTTGTACGCCGCTGTCCATTTTTTCAATATTACGGAATCCGAAGCAGAAAGTGTTATTGCACCTAGTAAATATCAAACTAATGACGTTGAGAATATCACCCAACAAATGGCTGCCGACCGTATCCAAATACTGATTGATAAATACTCGCAAATTGAGGCATAAACCAAATGCTCTGGTTTTGGACGAAAGAATATGACCGAATCAGTAAATCCGAAGGCTGGGCAATCTTCAATGCTGATGGGATTATGAAAATTCAGAAAATCGATGATACCACCGAAATTGAACAATCCGAAAACCTCCCACGAAACTCAGTCCGAAAATTCAAAAGCGATCACAGTGCCCTGAAATTTGTAGTTAATAAGGCCAAACAAGGAAGCGAAATGCATATCCTTGCCCTCTACCTCGATGGCAAAGAAAACCTGTCCTCAAAAAGATTTCCATGAAAAACTACTACCTCATACTCGCTACCACTATCGCCGGGGGAGCTGTCGGTGGCTCAATCGCAGGTATCCTCGGTTGTGTCGCTGGCGCTCTAGTCGGCTTCGCCGCTGCCGCTTATGTCACCAGAAATGAGAGATAGCCAATGCAAAACTATGTCACAGTCCGACGACTGAATAGACTCAAAACCGCTATTCTTAATCGTCCGAAAATTGTTAAACACTTCAATATGAACTATTTCGCAATTGAAGATTTTGGGGCTAGTAAAGGCACGGATTTCTGCGGAACTGCCGCCTGTGCCCTCGGAACAGCAGGATTCACCCCGTATTTCCGAAAACTAGGACTTAAATCACACCCGAAACATAACTGCGTTGAATATGTTGCACCAAATGGCCAAAGACTATCCGGCTTTAACGCTGGTGCCGCTTTCTTCGGAATTGAATACTACGAATCATACCATTTGTTCGCCCCCGGTCCGTATGGAATCCCGGCTTACACTATTACTCCCCAAATGGTCGCCGAACGAGTCGATGAACTAATCGCCAGCTACCAAATACCCACGAGGAACCCATGAAAACTAAAACCCAAGAAATTACCACAAACAATACCACCGATACAATCGAGAAAATCAAACTACTACTGAACCAACGGGAATTTTTCACCGCTGACCCATTGTTCGATGATCCCCCAAATAAAACAACTATCCACGGACGTTATCTGCTCACCGTCTATACCGAAGCCGCAAAACCCAAATTCTATGAATGTGGCATCTGTGGTTGCTTTCACAAATTAGAATTTAATAAGGATTGTCGAGTCGATAACCAACGCTATGCACTTGACCAACTAGACGCCAAATATGGACCCCTCGGATGGGAAACCGCTGCACCACCTGAATAACCCACGAAACGAATACTCACAAAAGGCTAATAAGAGGCAATCATGCAAACTCGTGAACTTTATGTCGATGGACACACACCCGACGAAGGGCTATTCTCTTCTGTTAGCGAAAATGCCCGCCCTGCCGCCCTTCGCTGTGTTTGACGCCGACCAGCAAATGAATATCGCTGGACCATTTAACACTTATCTTGAGGCTGAACAACACCGTAACGAAATCTTCGCCGGCGCTGAACCCAAAAATGAATCACGAGAAAATGATAAGATGGATTACCGAAATTGATGAAGAACGTGAAAATGATGATGAGTCAATGGAATCGATCCTCAAACGAGTCGCCGCAAAATATACCCTAGAGTAAAAACTATGAATGAAATCAAACAACGTTTGGAATATCTGCGTAATGAACTCCGAAGGGAACGAATCAGTTACGGCGAATTGGCCGAACTTCAATCGCTTGCCGCCTATATCGATCCTGATGACGTGGAATTACTGGAACCCGCTGGCGTACCAGAAAAACAAATAGTTCCCCCGTCAAACTAATACTTGCAAAAGGAAAAACAAAATGTTCTGGATTGCTGAACTTTTGAATAATGGATATCCAAATATCATCAATATCGTTCATTTTAATACGAAAGACAAAGCACTCGATTTCGGAGTTGTACTGGCAATAGAATTAGGAGCCAACGAAAGACGAGAAACTATCCTCAGAGAACTGGAACTTGGACATTATATCCCAGCCGTACATAGCGAATGGTCCGTTTGCTTCGGTGAAGTCCCCGCAAGTCAGTTAATTGACCCAAAATGAGCCGAAATCAGACAACCTGTTCGGGACAAATGAACAATTGGGAATAATGAAAAGCGGGTGGTTGTGATTGGGACGTGAAAAATGGAGGAGTTGAGTGCCTAGAACCGCCTCTATCTATGCTCCCACTAACTCAAAATTTCCTTAAATAACTGATATTCTTTAAGTATTTCTTAAGAAATACTCGCCAGTAACTCAAGAAAGGAAAATAACATGAAACGAGAAACAGCACTTGAGTTACTGAGGAAACTTAAAGAACAAGCCAAAGACGGTTTCAAAGCCATTAAATCACTGGAAAACAGTGGAGAATTTGGTTATTCGCACACAATTATGCGTGAACAGATTAACTCGACCTTGAATATTATTGAATATCTTAAGGAAAATCAGCCGTATCCATTCGAGTTAATCGATTTCAGTAACTATCTCGGTGATGCTCTTGATGGGCAGCCTCGGCCGTCATGGCTCGGTTGGCTCTAACACAGGCTCTCTTAAGTAACTCTTAGAGTTACTTAAGAGAGCCTGTCAGGAGGGCCAGAAATCGATTTTAAGACACTCGGCCGACCAAATCGACTCAAACAGCGAATAATATGGCAGGAGTCCGTAGAAACGAAGCTAGGGCGTCTACGAATTAAAGTTATTTCTTTAAGTAACTCTTAAGAGTTACTTAAAGAAATAACTGAGACTTACAAGGGGAGTAACTTAAGGGGAAAGAAATGAATATTCAGGAACGGGAAGAGATGGATTATCAGATGGGAATGGCAAGTGAGCAGCAGAATGCTTTGACGGTGAGCCGATTGACACAGAAGCCGGATGATCGATTCAAAATTGACGAATTGGTTGCGGCTGGTCGATTTTGTGTAATTGAGGATGTTATTGCATATTGCCCAATTACGGATGCGATCATGGGGAATCGCCTTTATTTGGTTAGCGATCATGCGACTTTGGCGGAAGCTAATGCAGCGGTTTCGCCAGAGGGTGATTTTGAGGCATATCAGCGGGTAGTTGGACCTATGCCGGTTATTGAATACTCGCCATTGACGGATAGTGACATACCATTTTGAGGGGAACGACAAATGTTGCAATATCCTGTAGGATTTGACGAGAACACGAGTGGATTGATTTGCGAGATATACCGTTGTTCGTATGATTGCACGAATGGTGGTTGGACAGCGATACAGCGGGGTTATAAGGATGTATTGCTGGTTGGGGAAGGGATTAGGGGACCATTTCCGATTAAGGAATCATTGAAGGATCGCCCGATAATGATGTTATGTTATCGGAAATGGCGGGGAGAAAACGGCAAACAGATTGAATACTACCATGTAGAGCCGTTGTTTCCTGCTGAGAAACGTCCGTGGTTTATGATGGGCGGCAATTTCATTCATACATCGGACAGTCGATTTGCGGCGATTAACAGATACCCATTACCTGTGCATGATCGACAGGAATAATAGGAGAGAATATGATTGAGATTTCTGAGAATTTTGCAGTTAATGAACGTGGAAATACATGGTTAATGGACGATGGCGGCAATCATGTTGCATATTTTCGGTTGCCGAATTCGGATTGCAAGCTTGAGGTAACAGTAACTCCCGAGAATTATCCGGGTTTTTGTGTAAAGATAATCCCTGCGGATAAAGCAACGGATGAAATTTTAGGGAATCATATCAATTCCTTGCTTAAACGAGGTTGGACTATTCAGAAAAACAATATCAATTTACCTATTCAGGTTGTTCGGGAAGTAAATGGAATTGATGAAGACAAAGAGTTGGATGATGGGGGAGTAATTGAGGCACCGACTTTGGATGACGAAACGATACGGCGTCGTGACAAAGACGGCAATTCTATGGAAATCAGGCGATTAGGGGAAAACAATTACGGGGAGTGGCTGGAATTATTCCCATTGCACCGTAACCGTGTGCAGGCAATTCGGGATTTTGTGATTCAGAGAATGATGCGAGACGATTTGAATTTAACCCAAGAGCAAGCTGCTCTATCAGTTACTAACAACGAAGTAACTGGTTTACTTGAAGACTATGGTTTAAGTCCCGAGGAAATGAAACAGAAACTAGGATTTGACCCTTATTGAGGTTTGAAACATGAATAAGCGAATATTGAATCGGTTGGTATCCAAGTTAAATCCCGATGTAGTTCAAGTGAGTCCCAAATTCAGGGCCATTTTGGGTTGCATGTTGCATCAGAAATGGACCGAACCTGAATTGATTTCGATGGCGATGACTTCGGACGGTTTTTTGTTGGGGCAACACCGTGGCGACATCGGAATGAACGATATTCTAGGAAGTCGGCAGGATTTGGAGCGGAATCTGACAGGGTTGGCGGTGGTTGTCGAATTGACTAAAACTGAAACAGAGGCATTATTGGGTTTGGTGCCTGCGACTGTTTAACACTTACAAGGGGTAATGGGATGCGACGGGTATTTGAGGCAACGGTGAAGGTTGTGGTTGACAACAACGATGTTGACCACAAGAATCAGATGAAATTTACAGTTGAGGACGTGAAAAAGACGGCTGAGGAAATTGTTTTAATTGATATTGACACACAGGAAGGCACTTCGGTTGGAAATAACGACGAAAACCGAATTACGACTGTGTATATTGAGTGGGAGAATTTAAAGGAAAGACAATGAACGAAAAGTGCCATGATTGCATGAACTTGTGGGGAATTGACAAACCAGCGTCGATTCAGTTACATGGTCGCTGGTTATGTCGGCATCATTACGACTATTACTCTGAAATTCCAGAAGGGTTACAATATTCACCGAGGCGAGCGGCATTATATGCATTAGCCTTAGAAAAAGTTGCACCAGCAGATACTTGCAATTGTGCCAAAGGAGACTAATTTATGCGACGGCTCAAGGTATATGCTTCGGGTAATGGTGCATTGAGTTTTGCTTGGATTGAGAATGGGTTGGCGGCTGGTCATGTCACAATGACTCATGCTCGGCGGTTTCTTTCGACTGTAGAGGGAAAGCGATTAGTGGCTAATGGTTTTCAGTTATTGAAAATCAATACATTGCCATGTTTGGCTACGGTATTTGAGCGAGTAAATGCAGACACTTTGCGCCTTAACGGGCACGACTATCGTTATTCGTTTGTGAACGACGATGTTCTTTTTCATATCGATCCTGTTTCGGATCACAATTTGGTAATTAATTCAGATGGGCCTGTGGTTAACATGAATACACGGGCCGGAATTCGATTTTACTTAAACAACGAAAAACAGATACTCGCAAACTTGATTAAGTAACTCAAAGAGTTACTTAATCAAAAAAAAAAGGAGTGGGATTATGGCTCGTATTAAGTTTCGCATGATGACACTGCACGATCATCTTGACCCTGTTTATTTAGGTGCTGTGAAGGCACCTGTGGGGATGAGCAAGGGTGATGCTGAGAAATTAATACGAGTTGTTTGGGATGAGTTTCAGAAGACTCAGCCTGATACTGATGGGGATTTCCCGCTTGTCTTGGAAGAAAATCATGGTTTTGATTGGATACCTGACGATGCTTGCGACATTGTTCTGTAAGAAACACTTGCAATCAATTCAAGGAGATTAAAAATGACATATACAGAGCAAGTTGAGCGGTTTCGCAGGATTTTTCCTGAGTTTAAGATAGTTCCTTACGAAAGGGACACATGGTTTCTTCGGATGGAGACGGAAACCGGGGTAGTATTTGTGGATTTGTCCAAAAATTACACTTTCAGACCTGATTGGCCACGGGTTGAGGGTCAAGTTTTCAAACCTAACGGCAATTTTGAAATTGGCATGGGTGAGGGGAAATCTGACGACAAGATTCGTGCTGATTATTTCCGTCGCTTTCATCCCGAATTTGTTCGCCTTTATACCGAACAAAAAGCGAAGATGGAAGAACATATTCGATCAAAGAACAAGCAATTAGCTGTATTGAATGATTTGCTTATTCCATTTGGTCAGACGTGGCAATCGCATATGCAAGAGGGATGGGCTGCGCCCAATCAGCACGGTATTTTCAAAATCAAGGTGGATTACCGTGGTGAGAGTGTAGACTTGGAGTTATGGCATTTGACAGTAGATGAAGCCAAACAGGTCATCGATCTTTTACAGAAAACTCACAAGTAACTCAAAGGAGAATTGAATATGCGACAAGAGTTGCCGAACGTGATGCAGGAAATTCGCCGCTATAACACTGAGTTGGCTGCAAAGCTGGAGTCCAACGGGTATTTTGTTACATCATCTGACATTGGCCCATTGATGCAAATCAATCGGTTGATGATGGTAATGGTACGTTGTGGCAACGGTCGATTTGTTTGTCCGGTGCAGGACGTAACGCATTTCCTGAACATCATTAAGGAACACAGTGAGATGAAGGGACCGCTTCAGGGCGATTATGTTCGGGACGTGAGTATCCCTTCCTAATACTTGCAAGAGGATTCAATGGCAGAAATTCTTCGAGAAGACAACGGTCACTATGTTGAAATGACCCAAAAGGATTGGGATTGGAAGCATCAGGATTTCAAGAGTAGACCGGGACAGCCAAAATCCTGTCTGGTTTTGTTGCACCAAGGAACGTGTAGTGTTCCTGTGAAAATCGTGACCGAGCAGAATTTGTCTCGGGTTTTGATTAAGAATCACATGACGGCGACCGGAACAACTTTGCCTAAAGGATTACAGGTTAAGTTATTGCGGTTGGGTGGTTCTTATGCTGACGTTGAGACAGAAGGCCGCAGTTACTGTGTACCCGCAAGTATCTTAGGGGAATAAGATGAAACCACAAGTTTTGGCAGAGAAGTACATTGAACAAGATCGTTACCGAAGTGGCGAGATTGTCGTTCAGGTTCCTGACTGTGATTTCGACATTATTTGCGTAATGCCGAACGGTCAGAATTTGGAATTGCAATTTCGTGTCGAAGGCTGTTCTTTGGACGTATGTTTGCCGAGCAAGGCTGTGGTTAATTGTTGGAAGGACGATCATCTGACACCCGCAAAGCCTCATGTCAAGCAACCGAATTGTTTGCATGTAAAGCAGACTTGTTTCTGTCTTAATCCCAAAATGTTTGAAGAGAAATCATGAAAGAAACTATTTGGAAGCCGCAATTCAAACGAAATCCGGCGAATTGCATTATCACGGTGCAATTCGAGCGTGAAGTCGATGATGATTTGGACCTTCTTCGTGACAATTTCCGAAAGAAAATCATTCCTACGAATCCGGACAAGGATTTAGCGATGGCTCTTGTGAATCAATTATGCGTTGAATTGCAAGATGCGTATGATGAATGCGGAATTTCGGGACATTTTAAGGTGAGCAAAATTCGATTTGGCAAAGTGTTTGATGATTAGCACTCGCAAGTAACTCAAAGGGGAAATAAAAATGCCGAGAGCTGCTTGGATCATTGACAAAGACATGATGCCGGATACAACAAAAACGCCGCCTTGCAACGCTAATGCAGTTGGAGTACAGGGACCACGGGGAAGCGATGCCAAGCCCGAAGAATTGATTTACAAATTCCGGATGTACGATGATGACGGTGAGCTAATGTATGCTGGTCGTTCTACGGAAAACAATTCATTTCGGCCGCTTGACGATTTTGGGATGCCGAATGCTGGTTGTACTCGGATTGATTATTACAATAACGGTAAATGGGAACAGCTTTAAGGGGATCGATCATGCGGAATCTGGTGATTAAGCTGGAGAACGACAGCGATACGGATGACCCTTGCGAATTTGGCACTTGGGAATTCATTTCCTTCAACAATAATCACACAACGTTTCGTGACCCCCACGAATTGATTGAGCCGGGACCGAATGGTGAAGTCCGAGCTAAAAACATTGGATTGCAAAGGAAACTGCAAGTAGGAACAGCATTTTTGCTTTCTTGTTACGAGCATAGCGGCACTGTGTGGTCATTGATGGGTTCAGGGATGCAATGCCGTTTTGACACAACTCGTGTTGCTGGGATTTTACTGTATACTGACAAACCGAAACAGTTGCCGAAGACGTTGGAAAAGCGTGAGAAAGTGGCAGAAGGATTTCTCGAAACTTACAATGACTGGTGCAATGGCAACTGTTATTGGTACTGTATTGAAACTTTGGATGGCGAGGAAATTCATGCTTGTGGTGGATTTATTGGGGAAGACCACCTAGAGGCGGGAATTAAGGAATACTTGCAAGAGGGTGACAAGGTTAAGATTGAAGGCGAAGCCAAGTGGTTAGCTGACCATATGGATTTGTCCCCTGCCACAATTGTTAAAGAGCATGGAAATTCGTGCGGGAATTGTGGCGAGCAATATATTCCTGACGTAGAAAATGCAGTACATCGGCGTGGTTTTTGCTGCTCGCACTGTGAAAATAAATCCAAGGATTCGCCTTGTCAAACAGGCTGTCAGATTTGCATAGAGGAATAAATGAAAACGATTAGCAAGTATTACAAAACGATGAAGCAAGCCGAGCAGTACCAGAATCGGCTTTATAACGAATACGATCATGTTCGTTTGATCCGTTTTCCCATGTTTACAGAACATGGAACATACATTTGGGAAGTCAAATGAGTAAAAAACAGTTAATCGGATTGCTTGAAGCGTTTAATGATGACGATGCCGTAAAGGTTTACGGTGTGGATGGCGAAGGCAATTTCGAGTTACTTGACATTGAGGCAGTTGGGTCCAGAGCGGAAGATGTTGTCATTTATCCTAAAATGGATTCGGACGAAGATGAATGAAATTGATTTCGCTTCCGATCCAAAATGGCATCATATTTTTTACTCTGCACCGAAATCCCTGAAAGATTTACGGAAATATCTTCGAGACAATCCGAATCAATTTGTATCACTTTATCACGGGACATCGGCCGAATTTCCGATTATGATTCAGGGTTTAAGGCCGACGAGTCATAATCGGCGCAATTCATTTCAGAGCACATCTGGTTACGTTTGTTTATCTGTATATCCGGGAATGGCATTTGAGTTTGGCAGACTAGCATATCCTCACAAGACGATTGTGGTCTACCGGGCTACAATAACAATCAGACGATTGCTTGCCGACCTAGACCAACTTCGGAATCAGCGGCTTTATGCTGGAAAGCAGATCGGCAACAGTTTGGCCGAATCACTGGCTTTCGGACATGGAGCACGGATTCGGGGCAGAATTGAACCGATAAACCTTGGAGTTTATTCAAATGGACAATGTAAATCCTGAAACTGGCATTCGATACGGCATCATTTCTGGCTCTGGCGAAGATTCCTATAAATTGTTAGAAGCAATTGCTGAACGTGGTAAAACCGCAGACGAAATGATTCTGCCGATCATTTCAGGTAAAATCATTGAGTTACTCAAAGAATATGAGCCAATCAATTCGGTAAGTGAAATAGAGTATTTGGCGGAAACACTTGTGAATCAATTGAAATTCACAGATGAAGACTGTGAAGAGCCACAGGTTGAATTTTACGAAGATTCGGACGGCAACAAATTCCAACTGCATTAT
>OFRG01000795.1_pt1 | contig 10903 bp, 12 predicted proteins | sample 1543071 | NCBI WGS metagenome assembly OFRG01 (sample SAMN07774222, study PRJEB24372) | wastewater metagenome | isolation source: WWTP Verbania (Effluent) | place: Italy: Verbania | collected 2015-12 | reverse complement strand
CCGCGCCTATTATCCGTAAGGCGTATGAGATGTATTCAGAGGGTAATCAAACACTTGATACTATTGGTATGTTTTTGGCGCAAAACAATCTTTTTGGAAAAAACGGAAAGAAAATCCACCGAACTCGTGCCACTTTCATTTTGTCTAATCCATTTTATTACGGACACTTTAGATTTAACAAAGAAGTATACGAGGGCAAACACGAGCCAGTAGTGGACAAGAAACTTTGGGACAAAGTGCAAGAAGTGATGAAAGAAAGAGGTCGTCCAAGACATAAAGCAAAGAATGAACCTCAAGCATATTGCGGATTATTAAGTTGTGCCACTTGCGGAATGATGATAACTGGCGAATACAAGGTGAAGACACAGAAAAATGGTACACAACATTTTTACACTTACTATCGTTGCACCAAAAAACGTCGAGATATGAAATGTCCTGAACCTTGTCTTCGCCAAGAAGTCTTGGACGAACAAATTTCATCACTTCTTGCAAAAGTTTCTATGCCACCAGATTGGGCGGATTATTTGAATATGCGTTTAGAAAAAGACAAAACAGAATCCGCCCAATCTGTATCAATTTTTGTTTCGGAGAACGAGAAAAAGATACAAGACATCGTGGTGAAGCTCCAGCGACTTTTAGACGGATATTTAGACCAGGATATAGAAAAGGAAATTTATCGTTCTGAAAAGTCTAAATTGTTATCAGAGAAAAAGTCGCTGGAAGCAGAAATTTCTCGTTCGGATTATTCCTAAAGCTCTGACTGAACGTGCGTATCTCTTGGAGCATCCCTGCGTCCATAAGGTCCACCACTCGCGCCAAGTCTCCAGCATTTCTCGCAATGCGATCCGGTGCCCATGTAAGAAGGCCATTATATTTTCCGATACGCAGCTCCTCCATAATTTCATTGAACACCGGACGTTGGCCCGTCTCTTTCGCAGAGTGAGATTCTCGCTTCATGGCGACGACCTCCAAGCCCTCGCGTTCCGCCATTTGAAGCATCTCTTTGATCTGCGAGTCGATCGACAACACCTGTCGCTCCTCTGACTCGGTGCTCTTTCTTGCATAGAGGCAGTACCTTACTTTTTCGACCTCCTTAATGACCTGCTTACCAATAATGCCCACAGCCCTTGTTGTAGTTTCCATACTTCATGGATGACGCTGACACCCTTGGGCGTCAAGAGCGTCCCGAAAGCCTAGATGTTGGTAAGTCGGTAGCCACTGGTTGCTTTGCACACATACCCCCTAGGGGGTATACTGGTTTATATGAAATACATGGACGATAAAAATAAGGGAAAAGTTGTTCGTCGCCTCAAATTGCTTGAGGGGCAAGTGCGAGGTCTTCAAAGGATGGTCGAGAATGATACCTATTGCATTGATGTTATTACCCAAACATCTGCTGTAAAGCAGGGGCTATCCAACGTTGAGGACTTACTTCTCGAAAACCATTTTGACCACTGCGTTCATCATCAGATGCAAACGGGTCAGACAGCTAAGGCGAAAGCGGAGATTATCAAAGTGTATAAGCTCAAGAGAAAATAATATGCACACAGAAACCTACAGAGTAAAAGGAATGCATTGCGCTTCATGCTCCTTGGTCATCGAGAAAACTTTTAAGAAGGTGGAGGGTGTGCACTCCGTGGAAGTTAACTATGGTACAGAAAAAGCAAAGGTTTCTTTTGATCCCGCAAAGACGAACGCGCAGGAACTATCAAAAAAGATAGAGCCGTTAGGGTACTCTCTTGTCGTTCCTGATTCGGGAGATGGATCAAAAAGTGCTGCAGAAATGGATATGTCTCCGGAAGATCATGCCGCGCACCTCGGGCTCAGTCAAACAAAGAAGGAAAAGTTAGCGGAGGTTGCAGATATGCGCATAAAGGTACTCTCAGCAATTCCCATTGCCATATTTGCTGCGTTTGTGATGGGGTGGGACATTCTCGTCCAGTTTAAAATCATTTCGGCGATGCCCTATGTTTGGTCTGAATTTTTTCATCACCTATTACCGGCATTTGCCACGTATGTGCTTTTTGTAGTCGGTAAACCGTATCTTCTTGGTGTGTATCGCTTCATTCGCTATGGCAAAGCAAATATGGACACCCTTATAGGGATTGGAACACTTGCCGCGTACACATACAGCTTAATGATAGCGGCTCTCGAGACATCGCTCCGCCCATATTTGAATGTTGATCAAAGTTATTACGATGTGACTATCGTGGTGATTGCATTCATTACGCTTGGTAAATATCTGGAAGCAAAATCGAAGATTAAAACAGGTGACGCGATTGAAAAATTATTGAATCTTCAGGCAAAGACCGCGCTCGTCATACGGGATGGAAAGGAGATAGAAATACCCATAGACCAAGTGAAAGTAGGCGAGGCTATCATCGTAAAACCTGGCGCAAAGATTCCGGTTGATGGCGAAGTAATTGAAGGCGAATCTTTCGTTGATGAATCTATGGTTACTGGTGAGCCAATGCCCGTGAAGAAAGAATTTGGTGATGCCGTAGTGGCTGGAACTATTAACACCTCAGGCGTATTTACGTTTAGAGCCACAAAGATTGGGTCGCAGACTTTCCTGTCTCAGATTATTAGAATGGTTGAAGACGCTCAAGGAAGTAAGGCTCCCATTCAAGCGTTGGCTGACAAAATTTCGTCTGTTTTTGTCCCAGTAGTTTTGGTATTGGCCGTCATTGCTCTCGACCTGTGGCTCTTGATAGGTACACCGTACCTAGGGTTCTCTCAAGCACTTTCGTACGGACTTGTTTCTTTTGTAGGAATTCTGGTAATTGCATGTCCGTGTGCATTGGGGCTTGCTACGCCCACTGCGATTATTGTGGGAGTAGGCAAGGGCGCTCGTGAAGGAATTTTAGTGAAAGATGCTGCTACTTTGGAAAAACTTCACAAGGTAACTACTGTCGTGGTCGACAAGACAGGTACCCTCACTCGCGGGAAGCCTGAGCTGGTATCCATTAAAAATATTTCAGAAAAATCGGAGAGTGACATTATTTCGGTATTGGCAGGACTCGAAAATAAATCTGAACACCCAATCGCTCATGCTATTGTTTCCTCCGCTAAAGAAAGAAAAATAGATATTCCTACCGTTACTGGTTTTGAAGCGATCAAAGGCAAAGGAGTGAAGGGGTTGATTGATGGTGTTGAATACTTCGCAGGTAATACAAAATTAATACAAGACCTAGGGCTCAGCTTCGACACGGAGTCAATAACAAAAGAAACCACTGAAGGTAAGACTCCTGTTTTGCTTGCAACAAAAGAAAAGTTGCTCGGGGTATTTATGGTTGCGGATGCGATAAAGCCGGAAGCCATTGAGGCGGTAAAGAATCTGCACAAGCTTGGGATTAAGGTGGTAATGCTCACCGGTGATAACAAAAACACCGCACGCTATATTGCCGATCAGGTTGGCATTGATGAGGTTGTGGCAGAGGTCATGCCTGCTGATAAGCTGGCAAAAATTAAGGAGTTACAAAGCAAGGGGTATGTCGTCGCAATGGCAGGGGACGGGGTGAATGACGCGCCAGCGCTCGCGCAAGCTGACGTTGGTATTGCAATGGCAACAGGAACTGACGTGGCCATTGAAAGCGCGGGGATTACGCTTCTTCATGGAGATGTTTCTAAAATAGTGAAGGCGATTCGACTCTCAAAGTTAACAATGCGCGGAATCAAACAAAATTTGTTCTGGGCATTTATATACAACATCGTTGGCATACCACTGGCGAGCGGAATATTCTTTCCGTTCTTTGGTTGGTTGTTGTCGCCTGTCTTTGCGGGATTTGCGATGGCTATGTCGAGTGTTTCGGTGGTCACGAACTCACTTCGCTTAAAAGTAAAGAAACTATAACGGTATGAAAAAAATATCATTCATAGCAGCCATAGCACTTGCGTTGTCACCCTTCATCATTGCAGCGTTTCTTTTCTCGTCCCAAAGCAAAGTTGGCGGTAATCAAAACTACGCTGAGAAAGTGTATGTCGCGATAGAAGAGGAAGGAAGAGTTGGTGTCGTTGATACCGCTTCGCGCAAGATTATTAAATCAATCGACCTCTCCGAAGTACAGAATGGCAGGTTTGTGGGGTATACCACCCATAATGTGCAAGTGGCTCCGAATGGAAAAATCGTTCTTGTCACCGCTAATGTGAAGCGAGGTGCCATGGGAGAGAGTGAATCAAGTAATGAAGATGTCTCGGACGGTCTCTATGACAAGATATTCTTCATTGATCCGTTAATCGACACTGTGACGGGATCATTACCGATTGAAATAGACTCGCACCTTGCCCACGTCGTTATTAATGATGCGGGTACATTCGCTTATGTGGTGTCCCAGGAGAAAGCAAAGCTGTATGTTGTTGATTTGGTAAACAAGAAAATAACAAACGTGACAACCCTCGGCGAGGGTAGCGAACCTCACGGACTCCGTCTTTCTAGTGACAACTTGAAATTGTTTGTGGCGCTGATTGGCGGGAGGGCAATTGCTGAGGTGGATCTTACCGATTACTCAATAAGAGAGTATCCGCTCTCGGGTGCCGTGATTCAGACTGCCGTAACTTCCGATGGGAACTATGTCTTCGGTTCCGTCTACGACACAAAGAAAGTCGCATGGATTAATACCTTAACCAATGAACAAGGCTATTTAGGTCTTCCTGAAGATGCAAAAGGGTCGGTGCAACTCTATCCCACGCCCGATTCAAAATATCTCTATGTCGTAAACCAGGGATACTATTTTGACCAACCAACTGGAAACACGGTTTATCGAATCAATATTGAGGAAAAAAGCGTTGACCGCATTATCACTGTAGGGGACGCTCCACACGGCATCGTAGTAGATAAAGCTGGACGATTCGTGTATGTAACAAACCTGCTGAGTAAGGATATGTCTATAATAGACACGCAATCAAACAAAGAAGTTGCTCGAATAAAAATCGGTGAAATGCCAAATGGTATTAGTATTTGGAATAAGGATATGAGCGGCACCCCATAAATCATTACGGGTCTAAAATATTAATCAAGATATGAAAACCATCACGCTACATGTTACCGGCACCCACTGCAATTCGTGCAAAATCTTTATTGAGGATGCACTGAACGAGCAGATTGGCATCAAGAACACGCAGGTTAATCTCAAGCACGAGACAGTTTCGTTCGACACTGATCTCAACGATTCACATCATACGCTCGCAGAAGTTTTGACGGAGAAATTAAAACATAATGGCTATACCCTGTCTGTTGAGAAGAAAGCTAAAGAGAAAAAAGATAATGGAGTCATTTGGCAGGCTTTGCCAATAGGTTTAGCTTTTCTCGCTATCTTTTTCATTGTACAAAAGTCAGGAGTATTAAATTTTGGCTTAGGTGGGACTGTAACACCAGTCACCAGCTTTATCATCGGTCTGGTTGCATCTGTTTCTAGCTGTCTCGCAGTTGTCGGAGGATTGGTTCTTTCCCTTTCTGCAACAGTCTCTCAGGATAAGGTCAGTGACGTAAGGCCGATGATGCTTTTCCACGGAGGTCGCCTTCTCAGTTTTGCCGTGCTTGGTGGTATTCTCGGTGCGATAGGCAGTGCAATTGGTATAAGTTTTACTGCTACCGCAATACTCGGAATCATTGCCTCGGTCGTGATGATTATACTTGGACTTAATTTGGTCGGAATGTTTGAGAAAAATGTGATTGTCCTACCTTCAGGAGTATTTAGCTTTTTCCGTAAGGTTGAACACAAAACAATCGCACCATTTCTTGTCGGTGTCGGTACATTTTTCCTGCCGTGTGGATTTACGCAGGCGATGCAGGTTGCCGCACTTTCGAGCGGTTCGTTTTTTTCGGGACTTCTGATTATGACGGCATTCGCTCTAGGTACATTACCAATGCTTGCATTACTGTCATTTGGCTCTGCTTCATTCGCACAATCAAAACACGCTCCACTCTTCTTCAAATCTGCAGGCGTTTTGGTGATTGGTCTCGGTGCTTTCGCACTGCTCGCAGGACTTGCTGGACTCGGCGTTATCGATCCTTTATTTAACATATAATCTTATTAGTTAATCTATGCAAAAAAACACAATCATATCCATTATCATCAGTATCGCCCTAATTGGCGGAACGCTTTACTTTATCTCCGACAGGTCAACGTCTTCAGGTGGCGAGGTTACACAGTCACAGAATGTCGAAATAAGGGACGGTGTGCAGTATGTGACCATTGCCGCAAAAGGCGGATATTCTCCACGCGTCACAGAAATCAAGGGAGGAATACCGACCAAACTGGTTGTAAAGACAGATGGTACCTATGATTGTTCAGCATCTCTGGTAATTCGTTCTGTTAGTTTTCAAAAAATATTGCAACCGACAGGTGAAGAGGTTATCGATTTAGGAGTTCCAAAGTCTGGTGAGAAAGTACAGGGTGTGTGTGGAATGGGAATGTATAACTTTCAGATAAAGATTAGTTAGAACCAGTAACAAAAATATATGAAACCATCAAAATTGATGCACGTTGCGAGTGTAATTACCGGTCTTATTGGAGTCGTCGTTTTCCTCATTGTTGTATTCGGGAGCGCGGAATCCACCTTCGGCATTACAAAAGCTGATGCACTCGCTTGCAGCGCCATTCTTATCCTAATTGCTACGTGGACTCAAGTTGCAACTATTCACCACATGATGCTTGAGAAAAACAGCGAGATTATCTAGATAGACTACTTCGGTTAAGATATAACACCATGAACAACAAACAACTGTACATCGGCGGTGCGATCGTGGTGATTCTTGCCGCTGTTGCAACTATCGCGTGGATTAAGCCGGAGCAGCAGACACCGCCTGTCGCGCAAAGCAAGATCGTTGAACTCAAAAACGGCGATACCTATGACATGGTCGCTTCTCCGGTCACAAAAGAAATCGGGGGAAAGACGTATACTATGCTCGCATATAACGGCTCGATTCCAGGACCGCTAATAAAGATCGCGCAGGGTGCGGAAGTGACGATCAATTTTACCAACAACACCAGTATGAAGACGTTGCTGCACTCGCATGGGGTGCGAATGGATAATGCTTTTGATGGCTCACAGACAACGCAGGAAGAAATGGAGCCGGGCGAAACATTTTCGTACAAACTAAAATTTCCCGATGCAGGGATGTACTGGTATCACCCGCACGTGCGCGAAGACCTGCAACAAGAGTTAGGACTGTATGGCAACTACCTCGTTGCCCCGATCTCTGTCGGCTACTGGTCGCCGGTCAATCGTGAAGAGCCTCTCTTCCTTGATGACATTTTCATTGAAGACGGCGATATACTTTTTAACAAAGACAAAGCGGACCGCACGCTCATGGGCCGCTTCGGTAATGTGATGCTCATAAATGGAGATGACAACTACACATTGAATGTGAAAAAGGGAGAAGTAATCCGGCTCTATGTCACCAATGCCGCGAATGCGCGTCCTTTCCAATTTGCAATCGAGGGAGCAGATATGAAACTTGTCGGTGCTGATGGTGGCGCGTATGAAAAAGAAAGCTGGGTGGACAGTGTCCTCTTGGGGCCGTCTGAACGAGCTATCGTTGAAATCCTATTCGACAAGACTGGAACATATGCTATCCAAAACAAAACTCCTTATAAAATATTCACTCTTGGGAAAGTTACCGTTTCGAATGAGCCCGTGGAGCAATCATACGTGGCAGAGTTTTCGACCCTTCGTTCCCACAAAGAAACAGTCGTAAGTATTGATCCGCTACGCTCAATACTAAATAAAACGCCGGATAAGAGAATCGCGCTCTCAGTCGATATGATGGGACAAATGATGACCAACACAGGCGGTCATGCCATGTCTAATGGTTCGATGATGGGAGGAGCAAGCGGAATACCAGAGGGCGGCGTCGAATGGGAGGATACTGACATGCAGATGATGAATGAAATGTCGAATGCTGACATGGTCGATTGGAATATCGTTGACCAAGATACTGGTAATAAAAATATGGATATCGACTGGACTTTCAAAAAGGGAGAGCCCATCAAGATTCGTATTTTTAACGATCCAAAATCGATGCATCCAATGCAGCACCCCATCCACTTTCATGGTCAGAGATTTCTCGTAGTTACGCGTGATGGCGTAGCGCAAGCCAATCTTGTGTGGAAAGACACCGTGTTGGTGAAAGCTGGGGAAACAGTCGATATCGTGCTCGACACATCAAATCCAGGAGTCTGGATGGCACATTGCCATATTGCAGAACATCTTGAAGCTGGAATGATGATGAAGTTTGAGGTAAAATAGGAAAATTGAGATAGACTTCCCGCGTAGATACCATGATAAACAAACGAAAAAAGAGAATAGGAATATTGATGCTGTCATTGCTCGCTTTTTCGGCGATGCACGTGAATATTGTGCTTGCTGCCCAAAGCTTTGGGGATGTTCAAGCCCCAATAGATCACCATTCACAATCACATGAGAGCCAACAAAGTGACCATTTTTCTTGTGCAAATGATTTGCATGAGTCGTACAACAATCGCACAGACACTGATCATCATAGTGACTTGGCGGACTGCCCGATTGCGCAGATTTCAACCTCTCTTACAGTGTCACCTCAGGTATCCATTTGGACGTATTCGATTGAAGAGTTTTCAAGAAAACCTATAACGCTCACGCATAATATTACCCTCCTGATTTAGACCGTAGAAGTTTGTTTTTTTACTGCTTCTCTTTTGGTGGAGCAGATTATTTATTGTAGCTAATCAACTTCTATGAACAAAACACTATTGGCACTTATTGCGGGAATTATCGTTATTGGAGGGATTATAGGGTATACGGTTCTTGGGGGATCAAAAAATGAAGCGGCACATACTGCCGGGGACGGGCACACAGAAGCGGTGCATGCAGAAGCGCTACCGCACGATGATACGGGAACTGCGGCACACGGCAGTGAAGGCGTTCCTCACGATGACACTGGGACAGCTCCTCATCAGGATTAATCATATTCCTACATATGAAGACCCTTATACCCAGTGCCCTCATGGGCGCATGGAGCTTGTTTCTTAAACAGGAACTCTCTATACGCATCGCCTCAGCAGTCTTTGTGGTATTGCTTGTCGCTCTTGGCGTGATTGTTGTACTTCCAAAGCAGCAAGCCGAAACAGTCTCACAAGCTCAAACTACAATCAGTCTTGCGACACAAACAATCGGATCGGAAACTGCGGCGTTTTCGACCGCGTCCTCTTGGCCGGGTGAAATTATTTCGCCAAACGATGCCGATGTTCAACCTCCGCGTGAAGGAGCGATTGTTTCGTGGGATGTCTCTATCGGCGACTATGTAAATGCGGGGCAAGTTCTTGGTCGCTTGTCGGCAACATCTCTCACCCCCGAATTGGCAACAACGCTTGCCGAGCAGGCAGCCGCACTTGCACAAGCCAAAGCGCGTGCTGCTTCAACTGATACCTATGTCGGGCAGACAAAAACTCAGTTGAACACATTCACGACCAGCGACACCGCATTGCGAGCAATCGAAGAAGCAAAGCAGTCTGTTATTGCTACAAAGGAGAGTGTTCGAGCGACATTGCGACAATCTATTGTTTCTGAGTACTCTGAATTTTCAGGAAACAATCGGGATATTTTATCGTCGACAAGTTATCTCTCGGAACAGAGTATTCCTTACTGGTTCGGTGCTACAAATTCTAGTCTCAGAAACAAGTACCTTACAGCCATTATGGCGGCGCTCGACGCACTCGAAAAAGATTCTGTCCCACAGCAAGTCGGAGTCGACTATTTCTTGGCAGCGACCCAACTTGCTTCAGCTAGTATTGCAGGTGGAGAATCATTTACTCAAACTAACCTAAATGACTTACGCAAAGATATTGCAGAAGACCAAGCTTCTTTCAATGAAGCTGTTGCGGCGTATCGGGAGGCGGTGCTCAATGTGTCTGAAAAGGAAAAAGAGTACGCCGAACGCTCTCGTGATACCTCACAAAAATCTACCGAACTTGATCGGGAGAACATAGTTGCACAAGGGGAGCTTGAAGCGGCGGAGGCCGCATACCGTGCGGTTTCAGGCGCAATCACAGGTGGAAGCGCAATCATTGCACCAAAAAGCGGTTACGTGTCGGCAATCGTAAGTCAGATCGGCGAGTTTGTCGGTCCTGGCGAGGCTGTTGCCTCAATCAGCTCTGGCATACAAACGAATAAAATTGTTCGCTTCCGCATACCAAGCAATGTTGAAGTACCAAAGAAGGGAGACGTGGTAAAAATTGTTCGTCCTGGCTTTGCCAAAGACGTGAGAACAGCAACGATTTCTGGTGTTGGAACAGCGCTGGACGGGAACGGTGCGTTTATGGCCGATGCGCGAATAGACGGAAGTATTGACTGGCCAGCGCATCTTTCTGTTCGTGTCATTCCAAACGCAAAAACTGCTCAAACCATCGCAGTCCCATTCGATGCGGTATTTTGGGATGAGGTGAACCACCCTCATGTATGGACCGTTACGGGAGAAGGTGTCGTGCAGTCCCGCGAAGTTACCACAGGCCGCACGTTTGGGGATGCCGTAGAAATTCTAAAAGGACTTGCAATTGGAGACATCTACCTACTGCAAGCAACTGAATCTATTACTGAAGGGATGCGTGTCGAGCAGCCTGCTACCACTACGAGTGAACCTGCGCCCGAAGGAGACGGACATGGTCATGCTCATGATGAATAATATATGTTGAACAACATCATATCTTTTTCACTGAAGCATCAGTGGAGAGTAATCGCACTATTCATTGCAATCTGTGGCGTCGGTGTGTGGAGCTTCCTTACGATGAAAGTGGACGTACTACCCGACATCAACAAACCAACCGTTGCCGTCTTTACCGAAGCTGAAGGCTTTGCTCCCGAAGAGGTCGAACGACTTGTACTTACTCAAGTTGAAAATGCTGTTGCAGGCGCGCCTGGCGTTACT
>OFRG01000794.1_pt1 | contig 10905 bp, 23 predicted proteins | sample 1543071 | NCBI WGS metagenome assembly OFRG01 (sample SAMN07774222, study PRJEB24372) | wastewater metagenome | isolation source: WWTP Verbania (Effluent) | place: Italy: Verbania | collected 2015-12 | reverse complement strand
GGTACGCCATCTATAACGGGGACTGCATCGAGGTCATGGGCACGTTCCCCGATGCCTGCATTCATTTGTCCGTCTATGAATGGAACCGTCACCGGCAAGGTGCCACCCGTTGCAATCGAGAACGGATAGGACAGCACTTTACTCATCAACGCGGCAAAAGGAGCAGCCGCGCCGTTGTGGTCTTTTTGCGCTGCCGACTCCGTGAGAATAGGCGTGATGCTCGGCGTAGTCGCGCCAGACGTCACAATCTCGCTGGTGATGTTAGCAATGCCGCTTGACGTATCGAACGAGCCAACCATGCGCGAGAACTCATCCTGCATTGAGTAATCGGCAAAGGCAATATCGAGATAAGCCGCATCCACGGTTTCGCCGCGATACTTGTTAATGGCATCGGCTTGCGCCCCGGTAGCTTCAAAGAACACCTTACCATTAGCTTTGAGCTTGATACTCGCTAGCATGGCCTTGGTGAGCGAACCGCCGCCCAGCTTCAAGCGCAAGTTTTCAATAGTGCGCCCCGGCGTAATTTGATTCGTTGCCGTACCGCTGGCGATGACGTTAGCGAACGGCAAGCCGTAGCGTTGTAATTTTCCGACTGACATGATTTATCCTTTCAGCGCGGTTTAGATGACTTCTTTGACGTAAGGCACTTGTTTCGCCACGATCACCGAAGCGACCGCGATAGCACCGGCCTTGCCGTATGCCCCGCCGAATTTGAACGCACCGAACAGCACCGCACCGGCCAAAGCCAGCTTCATCATTTGAGCTTGATCCATTTTTGGAATCTCCGAATTAGTTACCCGCCCCCCGGCGTGATGCGACGCACTCTATAGACATAAAAAAACCGGCTCAATGGCCGGTATCCGTACCCGTTCCCGTTACCGAGATTTATCCTCAAAAAACCAACTTCCCCCGCGTAATATTTTTTATTTCCGCCTCATACCGGACATACTCAAGCGACTCCAGCCTGTCTAATTCCGCTTCCGGTACTCGCGTTTTTTTGCTCAGGTAGCGCACGTCGTCCGCTGACGACTGCCGGAACAGCACGAACTCGGAAGCGTTACCGACTGACGTTTTATCCGCTTCACTCCAACGCTGGCTTATGGCGAAAATGGTAATCCCCCGCTTTAGCCCCCGGCGCAGCAAGACGCCCCAATTTCCCGGCGCTTTGCTTGGCGTGGTCACATCCGCCAACTCTTCAGCGATGCACGTCACCCCAGCCACATAGCGCCCCGCGTACTGCACGCACCCCGCCCAAAAATCGAATTCATCCGACAGATTACCCCCAGCGACATAGGCCACCCGTAGCGCCCCGGCTCGCTGAATGAGCGCGAGAAAATCCTTACGCCGCGTCACCCGCACGAATCCCGGCAATTGCGACCACTGGTCTTCGACATCCCACGCGATAATCCGCTCGTGACCGGCAACGACCTGCTTAACGTAGGCCGTTTTCCCGCTACGGCTTGCGCCGCCGATCACGATCAGCTTGCCGTCTTGGGTTTTCATGCCTCAGCCGCTACCGGAACCGCCCCGCCGAATGAAACCGTTTTGCTACCGGCCTGCACTTCCGCACCCGTTACCGGTACGGAGAAATCCGCCCCCTGCAACCGCTCTACCTTTGGCTTTTCCTTGCTCATCTTCGCAAGATCGCCCTTGACGCCTGACGCCGTAGCATAGGCCAACGGCAACAACACGACCGCCGCTGCAATTTCCTCGCCCCACTGCCCCATGATGCCATTGTCAAGCCAGCCATGTTTCACACACACCGCCGCGACCGCTTGCGACGCCGCCGCCGTGGTTGCTGGCGTGTAGATTCCCGGTAAGCTTGGAAACATAGGCGCGGCAATGCCGACGAAGGCCGACACCAGCGCCCCGATTTCCCCGGCCATCGCTTGCACTTGAGTAGGCACCCCTAGCGCCGCCGCTTCCGGCGATCCCGGTACAACTGGTTGCTCTTCCGCGAAGGTACTCAGCGCCGCCAAATCTGACGCCTGTTCCGGCGTTACCTTTACCGCTACCGGCTTTTCATCTTTCACATTCACACTGCACCCCCCATCAACACAAGGAACGACGGCTTTCTTGCTGGCACCGGCTTCGCCGCTTTCGGTTCCGTTACCGGCTTTGCCTCCGGTTCGCTCTTTTTTTCCGGTAGCGTTACCGATACCGTTACCGGCGCAACTTCAGCCGGTTTTGCGCCGCACTTCGCCAGCAAACGCCCACTGGTCGCCTCGCATCTGGCGAAATATTGCGCGTTACATTCCGGGCACCACCGATAAGCCAGCCCGGATTTCTGCTTTTTAATCTCTGCCCCGGTAAAACCGCATTCTGGGCAAACGCACTCCCCCAATTTTTCACGCGCCATGCTCAACACTCCCCATATTCGCCAACTCGATAGCCTTCGAAATGGACGCTATCTCTGCATTGATCTCCAAAATCGCCAAAACCATCGGCCTCGTGTAATCCCCTACCATCATCTGATAGTGCATCGGCATACTCTGCATAATCTGCTGCGCTTTCTCGACCGCTAATGTCGTTCGTTGCCGCTGTTGCATCGTCATCCCCCGTACAGTTATTTACATGAATCCAAGGTGAGTCAAAACCCACCCCGGAACCCGAAATACCTAACCCTCCTGAATCACTTCCTCCCGCCGACTCCGACTCTCCAACTCCCGAATCAACCCGAAAAACTCCACAGCCGAATTCCCCGCCCCCAAATGACCCGACCGCCGAATAACCTCCTCCTCGTGCACTAACAACAACTGAATCGCCAACTCCAAGATTCTTTCGTTCACTTTTAATCTCCCACCTATAACGCACTGACGGAACCGCCGCCCCGGTTGCCTGCTCTAAAACCCCAAAAACCGCCTTAGCCGCCTCCTCGCCGTAGCGCGTTTTGTTTGCCGGATAGCACTCGTCATCCTTGTAGCTGTAACGCTCCCCCGGCCTTGTGTAAGCCACCCGTAACGCCAAATCCGCACGCCTTACGAACGCCCCGCCCTGAACCTCGCAGTAGCGCCGCCAATTGCCCCGGCTCCCCGTTTCATCGCGCCCGTTTTGCCCACAATCCGCCGCCGCCCTCGCCGCCTCGACCACTGGCGAATACTCGCCGCCCTTAGCCAAGCGCCGAAGCTCGCGCCACACGCCCACCGGAGCACCGCCCACTTGCTGAAACTGCCGAATGCCCCACGTGGACGCCCACGCCTCGACCCGCTCTGACGCCACCACCGCGCCACCCGTTTCAAAATCGCCTTGAACCTGAAAGCCGCCGCCGTCAATGTTTTTGCTGATGTACTTGGCGACATAGGCGACCGCCGAACCCTTCGCCCGGTCAATCGTTTCGAACGTCACCCGATGTTCTAACGCCCCGGCCTCACTGCCATCCTCGCGCATCGCATACGACCGGATAACCGAGCGCAACCGCTCCACGTCACCGGCTTGAGTGAATAGGATGGAATGCCAGTGTGGACAACCGTCATGGTGCGGCTCAGCAATGCGGAACCCGTAGAACCTGACCCCCAACCGCGCCAGCTTTGCGCGGATTAGCTGCCACGTCTTCGACAGGTAGCCCTGCGCCTTTCTTGGCGTTGCGCCGTTGTATTTTGGGTTTTGCTCTGGCTTGTTATCGACCGTCTTCGTAGGATGGTATTTCGAAGGACAGGTTTGAGTCACGAACTCAGCCACATGCCCCAAACCGTCAGCAATCGCCTCGAACCCCGCGAGCCTTGTCATCAACTCGCCGCGCCGGATCCGCGGATTAGCCACCGACACCGCCGCAAGCTCTGATAGCCGGAAGATTTCGCCGTTATCCAGATTGACCGCCTGAGTATTTTCCAAACACTTCGCATTGCGCCGCCGCTGCTGCCCTCGCCGCTCTACCGTTACGCTGCTTGCGTAGCATTCTGCTTTGCGATGCACATACCCAAAATCAATCGCGCACGCCTCAATCGCTCGCGCCTGATACTCGCGCAGCTTGCGCCGCCACCACTGAGGACAGGACATCCGAGCAACCGCGCCCCGATCCGACACCCCGGCCTTAGTGCCGTTTTTTGTCACCCTTTCCTGCTCTGGCGGTTTGATCCCGAATTGCGCCACATATCGCGCCATGCTTTCACGTAGGCTTGCCAGATCATTTACCGCCGCATGACGCCCCATCGCCTCAGCCGCGTATTTATCCGCCAACTGGCATAACTCATCATCGCCAATCGTAATAGGAACCCGGATAGCCCCGACCTTATCCGCCGCATCGTATAGCCAACGGTTTTGCACGAATCCCCGCTCGAGACCTTCGAAATGCGCCCTTACCTTGGGTTGCCACGGCACCGGAAACTTTGCCAGCATGCCCGACAGAAAAGCCGCTTCGTAACCCTTCTGACGTGCCGCCAGCGATTCCCGCGAAACGTGAAGCTTCAGCATGCCGCCGCTAGCACCTTGGCACGATCCGCACAGCGCCTAATGGTGTTCTTAATCAAAGCACGCTCAGCGCCCGGCACCTTCTCCCATGCATGCACAGAAAACCTGATACTGATTCGCGCATACCTAAGCCAGAATTCACGCTCCTGAATTGTCATCTCACGCCACAACGGCGCGAACGCATCGCATTGACCGCCGATGATGGAGCGGCACCGCTCCAAGGCTTCTACCGCGCTCATGCTTCGACCGCCTCAAGAGTTGGCGCTGGTGATACGGCGCGCGATGCGGCAATGGCCTGCACGGACTCAAAAAGCTCTTGACTGAGTTTTGCCGCTTGGAACTCGTCAAGGTACAGGCACGTCGACAGACTGCCCGAATGTATCGACACCTGAACGCAGCCACGCTCCGCGCCGTCGTCACTGAACGCACCTATCCGCGCATTCCCCGCCTCAATATCCACTGAACCAAACCGTAAAGTTTTTCTGCTCATTTTCACAACTCCCTAAAGTAGCCCTAAGAAAAGCCGACCGGAAAACATGGTGCTTAGGGACACGGTAGTTTTGGCGTTGCGCCTTTGACCGGTCGGCAGGGAGAAATGTACCCCTGCCCCGCGTAAAACGTCAATACACTCCACGAATATTGACATCCGCCGCTCAGGTGCTACGCTTAAAGCTCATTCTTTAGGGAGAATTGACCGTGTACAACACTCAAAACCTGCTCGACATCTACAAGCAAAAAATCGGCGTGTCATCCGATTACGCCCTATCACTAAAGTTAGGTATTAGCAGACAAAAAATATCCGACTACCGCGCAGGCAGGCACTCTCTGGGCGATGACCGTGCTATTGTCATAGCCGAAGAATGCGGATTAGACGCCGGACTTGTGCTCGTTTCAATGCAAGCCGAACGCGCCCAAAAACAAGACCACACCAAGACTGCCGACATACTGAAATCGCTGTTCGACCGGCTTTCAGGAGCCACCGCCGCAATTATCCTTGCTGCATTACTTTTCACCCCTGAAACGGGCATGACGAAAGTAATAGATTTAAACGACCAATCCCCCGCCAACCCGCACAGAATGGGAGTATCGCCCAGCGCAACGCCATTAACTGTACTTCGTCATAATTGGCATTATGTCAACTATTGCACCCATATTTATCAGGCACTTATCCGATTCACCCGCACCATTGCCCCATTTTTACGCCCTCCTTCTTTGCACTACGCCTACCCAAACTGACTAGGCACCACAAACCAATCGCGAACAATCCCCCGCGCTATAACCATAGGACAGGAGATTATAAAAATGAGCGCAAAACACGCCAGCAAAACACCACTGGCCACCGCAACAAAATCGAACCATGATATTTTCTTATACAAGACACGCTCATCCATAAGCAAAACTTATAGAGAACCGTATCAGCTTGATTTCTTTGACATTGCCAGCGTTACCGACGACGAGATTCGGGAATGGGTGACAAAAGTAGGGAAGCACGACTATGACACGCAACGCGGCAAAACGTATGCACGACAGTACAACGTAGCCGACAAAATCCGCCGCCAAAAGCAAGAAGGCACCCTACAGCAAACGCTTTCGAGTACCCGCACCGGCTGGATTGACTAGACCGGCCTAATTGACCGAGTTTTGATTGACGAAGGCCTTAACCGCTGGAAAGCGCGAAATGATAAACGCGGCCAGCAATGACGCCGCCAGTACCGCAAGCGTCTCTTGCGATATCTGCTGAATACTTGGAAGGTACGGCTTTATTTTCATATGGCATGCCCTATATGCGCGTCAATGCGTCGATGCGCCTCATCCGACGACTTAACGGCTTGCTCAGCCAGCGCAATCGACCGCGCCAAATCCGCCCGAATCGCCGCATAGACCCCAGCCCCCGCCGCGAGACTAATCATTAGCTGCAAAATGAAGTCTGGAGTCATCGCTTAATCGCCCCCATCGCTTTAAGTTTAGCAATTCCCCACACCGCGCCAGTGATCGCCAGATAGCCGCCAACGTACCATTCTGGCAACGCGCCCAGCGCATCCCGAAAGTAGGCCGCCGCCCCTGCTGGATCAATTGCCGCCCATAGCAACGGCGCAGACCATGCCGTAAATGACGCACGGCGCAAAAACGCGTCTCTCCCTTCTAGCGCCCGCATTTCCCACTCTTGATTATGGGTTGCCTCGGATTCGGCCAAGCGTATCCTGTTTTCCGTCACGGCTTTTTCTACGGCTCGCTGGTTTTCTTTTCCGGCTTGCCAATCGGCCACATACTGGCTTGCCATGCTCATTAAAAAGGTAATGATCGGCATATCAACCCCCGGTAAAAACGTTTTTCCAGTAATCGTATGTTTCTTTGGCGATCTGCCTCTCCCACTCCAGCACCTTGACTACCGGCGCATAGATTGTTTCAACCACTGCCTTATCCGCTTCCCATATCGCACCCGGCACACTGGCGACAACTGAACCCGCTTCCTGCACCGACTCAACCGCCGCGCCCGCCATCGAGCGCACCGGCTCTAATACGTTATTGACCGCATCACTGAAAACGCTGGACACACTTTCGGCCGCCCCTGCCGCCGACCGCTTGACGACGATCACAGCCACAATCAACCCCGCGCCCAGCAATAGCGCCTTGACGATTTCGGCTTGAGCTTGTCCGGCCAGCCGCATGATTACACCGCGAACCCGTTATTAAAGAAATTATCAATGGCGCTTCCGTAGTTTTTCATGAACGACCTCGGCTTATCCTCCCCCAACGTGCCATTTGACGCATACGGAATCCATTGCGACGACCCTACCGCCAGCCCCGGCGATGGACTCAGCACGTTGTTCGCGTAATTTTTCAACGCCCCCGACCCCTTAGCCGCTGGCTTTGCCGTTGCCCTAGTCATGATATAGACCGCCGCCACCGCCGCGCCTAAGATAATCATTTCGTTGGTTTTCATTTCAAGCCCTCAGCCCAATATCCGCCATGATTGACGTGTAATAGTTGCGCGTTTCTAGTGGCGCCATCGCCAGCCCTTTACGCTGCACGTTGCCGATGCCCCAGTTATAAGCCGCGATTGCCTTATCCCAGACCTGCAAACTGCCGTACAGCCGCCGCAGATACTTCGCCGCCGCATCAATCGACTGCTCGACGTTCAACGGGTCAATGCCCATTTCCGCCGCCGTCGCTGGCATGAATTGGGCAATTCCCACCGCGCCCACTCTTGAGCGCACCGCCCCGGTAATAATGTCCTCACGGTAACGGCTCTCCTGCCACAGCAACCGCGCCAACAAATCAACCGGCAGATCATATTTAGATTCCGCCGCTGCAATCAGCGCCGCGTACTTTTCCGGCGGATGCCACAAGCCTAGCCTTTCTTTCACCGAATACCCCACGCTGTTAAATGCTTCCACCACATCTGACGAATAGCCCGTTAACGCACTGTCGGCACTGGCAAGCCAATCGCTCAACGCTGGCGACGAATCCGCGCCTTCCGCTGCAACGATCTGCCGGTAACGCCACGCCCCATACAAGACGATTCCGCCCGCAGCAATAAATGCCCACGATTTCACGCCGCCTCGATTTGCTGCCTGATTTCGTCCGGCATGCCGTCAAACTCGCCCAAAATTCGCCCCGCCGTAGCAAGCTCATAACCCCATTCCCTAACCGCTACAAACGGAACACCATCCACCCCGACGCAATCCACCGGCTCTGATATGCTTAACGTTTTCCCGTCAAATTTGTAGGTTTTCATAATTTATAGTAGCGAGTAGATTAACGACCGCATCAACCCAATGGCAGACGCATGTTCTGCAACTGAGCTTATGTAATACAGCCCCTTCCCTGCCGGTATATAAATTGGCGACTCCAGCCCTGCCGAAACCAGAACATAATCATAAGCATTCCTATATGCTGCGAAATTCGGAGACACGATAACATCCCCGTCAACAACCGTAGACGGCGCCGACACCTTGGCAATAATTGACGCTTGCATATTCAACGACCCGTTGGCCTGAGTCGTAAAACTTGCACGCCAAACAATCGCCCCGTTTGCGTTGCTTCCCGCCGTAAAAATCGTTTCCGGCGTATTCGCCGCTAATGGAACAATTGACTTGAACGACGCCCCGTATTCGATAAACGGTAACTTTGCCGCAGCCTGAATACCCATACTTAACCCTCCGCCACAACAACCGCCGCATTACTTGCGACACTGCCTACTGCATTAATAATCCCGGTCGGCAAAAATCCCTGAATCTCAAGACTAGCCCCCGCAGCTATTTTTACCCCTAGCGCCGCCGTTGCCGTTTGCCCGTCCAACGTCACATAAATAATTCCCGTTGCATGATTATTTTGTATTAACAGATACCGCCGCCCCGCATTTGCCGCGAGTAACGTACCGCTTGCATTTGTTACCGTTGCCGCCGCTTGTACCGCCGCCCCGCTTTGCCCTGTTAGCGTTACCGTTCCCGTTGGCGGTTTGTCGTAGCCGACTTTTGACCCGTAACGAATAACGAACGCGACCGCGTTACCGCCTGCCGTGCTTTTGATCTTTATCGAATCAAACTGAACGCCGAATTGCTCCGAGTAACCTTCTCCGACGTTTTCCGCTCTAGCGATCTCTTGACCATGCGAAAAGAATCTAACCGTAATATCGTCGGCCTGAGAATCAACAATCCTGAAGAAATCCCCCGCCTCGTTAAATTCAACCTCTGCCGTTCCTATCGTTTCCGCCTTATACATGCCTAGCCCCTCTTACTAGCGACATATGCCGCCGCGCCTGCAATGGCAATAATGATTATTGTTTTTTGGTCGATTGACCCCTTGCTATCGTTTGTCGCCGTATTGACTGCTGCAATCTGCGATAGCGCCGAATCCTGCGTTTTATTCAGAATGTCACCGCCTGCCGTAAAGAGCTTGTCTGCTAGCGTTAGCAACTGATTGAAGCCTGCGCCAGCCGTTGCATCTGCCGCGCTGACCGTATCCAGCGCCTTAGTGACAATCCCGGCATCCAGCGCATTAACCGTCACCGTTGACGAATCCGAACTGATAGCGATGCCCTGATCGAGCGCCAGCCGCTTATCTACGTTGTTCGTTGTGGTTTGATTACTGCTGCTCGTTGAGCTTGACGACGACCCGCCGCCACCATCGCCGCCCCCGCCGCCATAGATGCGCCGCCCGCCTTCCATGCGCGTGCAGGACTCGCCAAACGGCTCGCCTCTTGCATAAAGTTTTGCTCTTGAAGTCACGCCGCCACCCTTTTCGAAAACACTAACTCATCAGCCACATAGCCAACATCGGCCAGTTTTTTAGCCAGCCCTACCCTCGCCGTGTGGATCCGAATCACCTTGACCCCGGAGAACATCTGCTCAACGTGCGGCAATAGCTCTACGGTGAAATCAAACCCCGACAAGCGCCCCGCCGCCGCCACAATCACGCCATGCGCCCCGCTTGCTGTTTGATCCACCCGCAGAATAAAAGCACCCACGCGCCTATCATCCGAATACACATCAAACAACGCGGCCCCGGCCTCGACTTGTGCGCGTAGCTCTGCAATCCCGGCTTGCTGGACGGCTTGAGTTAGCCACATAGCCGATTCCACCGACCACTTTGCCGGCTCAATCCTCAGCTTGACTTGAGCATTTTCCATGCAAGCAACCCACCGATAATCCAGATAACCATTGACGGATTAAATCCGCCCGTTGCCGCTGCTTTTTGGCTTGTTGCCGATACGTCGCCCGACCCGAAATTGACCACCCAGCCCGACGAATCGAAAATACTTTCTACGGCATTGCTCGACTGACCATCTGACCGCGATTGATTCGTTTGAGGCGGTGCAGACTTTGACCCCAACGCCGAACCCAATAACGGCGCGGCAATTGACGCGCCAGCCATCCACGGATTCCCGCCAGACTCGGCCAGCCCACCGACCGCTGGTGCCAAGATCGTACCCAGCGCCACGACTTAATCTTTGAGCGCGAAGAACAGCAAGCCAGCGCCGAGAATCAGCACCATCGGACTAATGCCCGACACACCGGCCACACTCCGCGACGGAATAACGCCCCGCTCGCCTTCAACGGCGTAGCCAGCCTCACCCAACATATTCAATTTCATTGATTCTATTTTGTACGGGTTATTAACCAAATAATCCCCCGCCAACTTAATCAATGAATCTTCATTTCGATTGACGAAATCGAAAAATCCAGAACCGTCATAACCCGCCTCATCCATCGCCCCACCCCCCGTTGAACGGTACGGGGATACGTCCAAGTATTCCCCGCCCATATCCATCGCTTAGCCCTTTTTACAGGTTGCCTAGCACATCGAGATACTCAACCAACACAACGCCAGAATCAGCGCCGCTGAAGGTGAGCAACCATTCCAACGAACGCGCATCACGAGTGTCCAGCGCCTTTTTAACGGCACCGTCGCCCACGAAGTCGATTGTGTAATAGTTGGTTTGTGGCACGCGACCCATGCGAGTATTGAAGGCTACGTTTTCAGCCGCAAGCGACT
>OFRG01000792.1_pt1 | contig 10918 bp, 24 predicted proteins | sample 1543071 | NCBI WGS metagenome assembly OFRG01 (sample SAMN07774222, study PRJEB24372) | wastewater metagenome | isolation source: WWTP Verbania (Effluent) | place: Italy: Verbania | collected 2015-12 | reverse complement strand
AGGTGGTTTTATGCTTTCAACTATAAAAACATCAACTTCACGAGTGTTTCCTGCGATCTTCTCGCACTCACGTGTGTCGCTAATATCGTAGCTCTTCCAATCAGGATCAACATGCACCACTATATTAGAACTTGCAACCCTGAATATACCGTCAGCTAAGACACGATTGAGCTCAAATATTTGCTCTGATAGAAATGTCTCATGTGACGCGACATCGTCGACAACGTGAAATACGAGGTCGATACTTATTCTATCTTCGATGGGTGTGTGAGGGGCACATGCACTCATCAGAGTGCAACACGCAGCCAAGGCTAACACACACTCTTTCAACACGATTATGCTTTCTTCTTCCTCTGCTTCTTGCGACGTGTGATTACATTCTCACCGCCCTTGTCAAGCTCACCGAGGTGGTATTGACCTAAGGTTGCATCTGCAGATTGACTGTGGTAAGCAGCAGGATATCCGACCAAAATATCAGAATTATCTGCATCGCGACCCTGTCGATATCCTTCCCATCCAGAGTTCACCTTCACCCTCGTTTCACTGAGACATGAACGTATCACTCTTCTCAAGAGGATTTCTTCTTCGAGCAGCAGTTTCATACATCTAACTATTGTCATCGAATCAAATGACAATAGGTGTTGAACTCCACGTCAATTGACCCGATCTTTTACATAACAGAGTTTCAATAATCTGTTGTGGCGTCGAATTACACGACGCCATGTAGTTATCGAAATACTCTAGACCGACGCATCCAGATGTCGATGATATCACTCGCCACCGAGTCTTATACGATCTTGAGTCATCAGTTGGTTCGAACAAACAGAGCTCGTGTTCTTCTCCACCTCCTCCTATCTCTTCGTGGATGTAGAGAAAATACGATCCTTCTCTACACAGTGTGAGTGTGTAGAATGTTAGCATCAGGAACTCTTCTTCTTACGAGCCTCCAACGATGCACAACGAGAGATCAAAAGCTGTGTATACGACAGGTCATGTTCTCTACCTCGTCTGATCAGATCGTTATAGAGAGCTTCATTATATTCTTGTGAAGCAATTTCACGAAGCTTCGCTCTACGTTCAGCAAGTTTAACTTGCACCTCGTGCGCGCGCGCGATGATGTATTTCTTGTCGCGTTGCAACTTCAACATACGTCGACGATGCTTGATTCGTGCACGTGATGATTTTGAATGGAATACCTTCATACCTTTAGAAGGTACAGCATCACGCTGGCAGATGATCAGTCAATAGAACGACTGCTGAAGACAAGGAACTCTTCTGATCCGCAACTGAATGCAACCGAGTTAAGCTCCTCGTATGTCCAGATGTCTAGCAAATCCTCGGCTGCGACAATACGATGTTGCAATGAAGTCGGCATCATGTACTCTCCTGTGAACACATGCCGACTCATTGTTCCCGTTAACACAACGTCACCATTGCTGATTGTGAATTCTTGTCGTAACATGCATATGCTCTCTCAAACATAGAGAGACGTAGCAACGAAAAACCTGTTCTAATACAGATTCATCAGTCATTTCATGATCAAGGTCATCAACTATATCTTCTGTACGTTGCTTTGTATCCACAATAGTACATATGATCACCGCTCATGCATCTTCAGGCAGCGGATCTAACGAGTAATCGTGTACATGCAGGTTCCTGTAGTCTGTGTAACCAACATATCCATCGAATGTTACACGTATGTTCGTCGTCGTCCGAAGTGTTTTTTGGCTGTAATCTAGATCGATGAATCCGATCTTCCCTGGTGGGAATGACACAATTTTTCCATTGTTGTCACGTACGGTTCGCCGTGTTGTGCTGTTCCAAGTGTAACTGCCATAACTAGAAGTTGATTTGAACTCATACGGTTCCCACAGCTTAAGTTGTGGCTCCTTACTTATTATTGTACCATTTTTATCCTTGATTGACACATGCTTCCACTCATACGACTTGCGCATCGATTCATCATATGAGATGATGTGTACAGCTTCACCGCGTTTGAACTTTCTTCGGCTCGCAGAAGTACGTTCTGAGAGAACACACATGTTCTCGATAATTGTTGTCATCTGAGAGTTAATCTCATTGAACATGCTGTTGTCTGAATTCGTGTCTTGTGAATTCAGCAAAGAAATGATCGTTTCGCGATATGCATCGACCAATTTCTTCATCTTAGAATTAGACACATACTGTGCCCTAAACGAATTCACCGTATCGATGAATGACTTTTTTACTTCTACGTCCACAGACACATATTACAAAACGTGAACAAATTTTACACCTCGTCATCTTCGATGGGATGATGCCATCCAGACGGATGTGACAATGATATGTCAATGTCAACATACTTCCTGCATCCATCGATGAGCTGTGTTGGACGTGGTGCAAGACCACGTCGCCAAAGCTCAGACAATAGTTTGTGATAGTCCGCCCTGTTTTGGGGTGTCGACAGGACCTTTCCATGTAAAACAAGTGTCAATAATTTCGGCCTCAACGTATGTGATATCGACATGATTGCATCAACAAACTCAAGGTAACCAGGTGAGACGTCAAATATATCGAGAGCATCAATACGTTCACCTGTACATCCGATAGTCAGTGGCGGCGCGAAGATCGCAACGTCAAATTGACGTAGAGCACCGATCTTCGCTAATGTCAATGCATCACCGAATAACCACCTGCCAGTTTTATGATACTTAAGCCACCTAGTATCGATGTCATTTCCGTAGCATTCGATGTTGTGTACCTTATATGCTTTCTCAAGCATCGAAAGTGATGGTCCAACGCACAGCTCTATCACACGTTTTGGAGTGAACATTGACAAACGATGTGCACGTTGTGCTGCACATACTGCGTTCGTCGAAGCAGTCGATTCATCATCGACTGCTGAGATGTTATGTTGTTTCTTCATATCTACATCACATGATGAATTTGTATGCCCCCGAGATGATCATCGTTGCAATCTGTCCGATCAGGACACCAAATATGAATATCACTAATGTTCTCATCTTGCCTCGTATTTGATACTACCTTGTCATTTTAGCTGATGAAAACGTCACGTAGCGCTCATCATCACGATTAATTCGCCACGTAAGATCGCTGACAAGCGAAACTTCATCTGTTTCAGATGTATGAACTTCACCAATGTAATACAAGTCATCATAATAAAGTATCGCTGAATTCTTGTGAAATTTAAAATAGTCAATGTACACCGCGACTGACATATTCTTAGTATCTATGTGCATGTCACCCCTCAAGTTGAACCGACGAGAAGATAACTTTGTATGTTCGATGAATACTGTCTGTATTGCAGTATTGTGCGTTAGGCACAGACACCTTCGTCGCAATGAATGCACTGCAATTCAGCGGCGTTCTTATTTCATGTATGATGAAATCTACATATTCACATAGCACATCGACGAAGTGATAATGTTCAAATGTTCCCGCGTACTTCATCGATTATAATCTTGTAGAAGAGAAAACTGATTGGTGCGGAAAATCTAGAAATCCATCGATCTGGTTATCGTCGCCCCACGGACCACACAACTTCCAAAAATTGAATGGCACGCAGTATATCATGTACATCTTTGGAAGAAGTTTCCATGTGAGTATATCACAGTTACGTAGGTCAAAATTATGTGTCATCTTATAACTCACTTACTTGACGTAAGATGTTACATGTGTACACTAAACATGCATCATAATCGAGGAAAAAACAAGAACAGACTCGCAATGTTCTGGATGTGAATTGTAGTTTCTAAGCAATAACCGAAGTTCGTAGAAGAGAACATCTTTTTGTTTCGATTTTCTAATCATAAAATCGTGGTACATTTCATGCTGATTTTTAGCATGGTAAAAGTAAATGTACGCATATTCCATAATTGACCTACAACTTCAACGAAGAGAATATGATCCGCTCTGCATAATTGGGGTTGCTATGTAAACGTCGTTCTGTCGTGTATGTTCGTTGCACAAGTAGCGTTGACAAAAGATGTATGAGCTGTGTTTTCATCAAGTAATAGAAATCATGGTGAAGAAGCTTGTATCCAATACACGTGCCGTTCCGAAAATTCGGGTAGATCAATTGCGTACGCAAAATCTCATCGATTGGTATCATTTGTAACATCGTTCACTGACGTAATGCATCGTTACATTGTCATGATGATAGAAGAGAATCTGATCGCATCCAATACGACAAAGTCTACATGACGTCCTCTTGAGCCAACTAATAGTTTTAGTAACTGCTTTATCTCTCTACAACCATGCGCGCTGTTTGATCTATACGTCCAATTTGCAACTCGAATTTCATTGTTCATGGTAATTTGGATGATGACGTCGATATTTGCAACGTAAGAAAACACGTTATTATTGACGCTGTCTCGCATGTACGTCATGACAGACATGTTTTCTGTACAGAGATAGATGAAAACACATATCGCCAATTTTGTGAACTGATCCACTGTGCGACGTAAGACACTACAGGAGAACTGTATGTTCCTAGTGACGAGCCAATGATAAGCTCAGAGCTGAAGATGTACTTCATGTCGTTCATTGTGATAACGTGATTGAGAATATGTGCAGTGATTCACGATACAAAATGAAGTCCAACTGAAGAGAAGTGACGAATCTTTCCCTGTGATTTGTCGGGCACCATTTGCTTCATAACGTTTCTATGTGTAGCGTAAAGAACATACCTGTCTTGTTGAACGCATCGATCACATGCACTATCGCTATGTGGATCAATTTCACTCTTGTATCCAAACACACGTCTGAATCTCGCCTTGCTAAAGATGTAGATTAGATCAAGCATGTCACAATACCACTTTTGTCGAAGAGAACACGTACCATGACGCTTCAATACAGCGACCGGGATTCAGCGTACGAAATGTTATGTAAGTCATAAACTCACGTTGTTCTATTACGTAACACTGTTTGTTCGCACTGAATGCGTGTTCTATAGACAGCATGTCGTAACATTATAACATTCTCGTTGTGCAAATTACACGTACATTGTTATCACAAGTCACAATTTCGTCGATGAGAAGATACTACTGTAGTGACGATCAATCACCCTTGTGATGAGTTCGCTACTAGTTTTTATCGTGTATATTTCACCTCCCTTATTAAGGAACTTGTGTGGATCGATCAGCATCGTCCAATATAGCATTACATTCACATATGTGATCTCACGTGACATAGTTGTATACATTCACACTTGATATCGAAACAGAAGAGAAGTAATTCGTATACCGATAATTCTGCGTCTCATATGAGGTGTAGCCAGGAAACATCGTCACAATCCAGAACATGTGCTCATTGGGTGAAAAATTATTACGAAGATATCTGTCAACGCGTGTAAAATACACTTCATCTTGTAGATGAGGACGAACGAGAAATAATATGATCATGTCATCCATGATCAAATCTTCACGGATGAGAATACCTCATACGAGCGCGAGTAACCGTAATGTGAATACCTGCGTATGAAATCTACATACCCGATGTGCCGTTTGAGTTCATTCGTCACTGATATGTCACGTTCATCGATACTATTGTAGTGCATTTTAATCACGCGATTCTCGTATATGTCCCACCATGTGTTTGATAAACATTGATATGTGACACCGTATTCCTCAAACGGTTTGCAGAACACGAAAATCAGACTTAGATAATTCATCGCAATCCAACAGAAGAAAATACTACAAGACCCATGTTGCGGGTCATTCTCATGTAGTCAGCGATCATGATGCGTGTCTTAAACAACACATACATGTCTTCTACACTATCTGTTATTGATGAGAGAGGTAAGCTGCGAGTGAAACACACGTACGTATCTGAGGTTATGTTGCCGATCCTCGCGATATATGTTATTTCTTTCACGGTACACCTTCAATGAGGAGCGACGAGAAAATTTCGCCGTGTTGTATATGTTTCAATGTACGAGTGATATCACGTTCAGCTTGTGCAGTTCCATAACAGATCCATAGTGTGTACTGACCCTTATCGAAGATGAGCTCCGATGTTTCTCTATCATACATCATATGCCAGACGATCATGCACATGTGTCTCTGTCTGTATTTGTCGTAGTTCTCGTCCATGATTAGATCCTCACCGATGAGAACGCTTCTCCCGTGTGAAGTGTGTCAATAAAGACACAGTGATTCTTGACGAGAAGTGAGATGATGCAACAGCCATTACATGTATTGCGTGTCACGTAAGTGTATATCCATGCACAATCCTCGAGGTCTAATTGTAGAGATATGAATGTAAAGTTATTCACGTTGTAACCTTGCTGACGTGAACATTTCTTCACAGAGATTTACTTGATCCCCACGATCAAGTGTACGTGTATAACCACACGATATGATGTGACGAACGTCGAGGGCCGCATATGATGAAATGAATGCTTTGTGCACAGCATAGATGATCTCATCACGTTTATTCACGTAGACTATAAGAAGCATCAGTTCATCCATGATGAATCACCTCTTATTTGTCAATGTTCACAGATGAAAAATACTCATGACGAGCGCGCCCGTCGCGCGTCCCATTAACGATGATATCACATGCATGTACGCTAGGATCGTATAAAAACAGCTTGCGTTCACTACGACATATGATAGTGTGATAAACACGTTGTCCAAGTGACTCGTCAGCAAACAAAAATCTTAGATCATCCATTGTCAATGCCTATCGATGAAAAGATCTCTGTTGGATAGATCACCCGCTGCAAATGTGTGTTCTTAATAACATCAATCATGTCGATGCAAGGCAACATTGCTGTAACTGACATGTATTTGTACGACAGTACACGTGTTGCCCTATGACTCGCCGCGGCGATAAAAAGTGTCCTAAAATCGTGCATGGTAGTAACACATCATTACAACGATATTGAGGAAAAAACTTCATCATTATTGAACCACTTCGAATCACAATTTGTGTTGATCATTGTGCACATTAGATCAATGTCAAAGTACCAACGCACGAGTTCAGTGACAGTATCACCTTCATCAGTGAGGACAACGTACTTCTTTGAAAAAATGCTGCTGATGATCAATAATATGTTGGACATATTCAGCCTCTAACTCCTGCTGAAGAGAAGACCTCATCTGAGCGACGTGACCACCTACGTGTGAATCTTGCGATTTGTTTGATAAAACACTGACGTACGATGTGTTCAAGAGCATGATCGGCGAACCGATTCTCGTTTCGAGGTATGTTGTACATGTCAATACGTGATATCGTAGTATTCCTATCACTGTTATCAGAGTAATTGGTGTAGATGATGTGTATCACTGTAAGGTCAAGCATGTGATATACCCACAGAAGAAAGTACTTCAAAGTCTTCGTATACGCAACGTGTCATGTCCTTCGATTTACACATCATCGCAATGACCCATCCTACGGGAAAGCAAACATGTCTTGTCCAGATTACATCGCCGTTAACCCATTTATAGTGGTCATTGACACCACGAATCACGATCACATTATTCACTGTACACCTTCACCGAGGAGAACACGTCACACGACCACGATGACAACCAGCGAATGTACTTTTCTGCGTGTTCTATTGAATGTCTCGTTTCACGCATGTATGTGTTAACTTCGTGCCAACCAACTTTGTGTGTAGTGACACGCGCGTAGTGGATCCCGTCGGCGCTGCGTGAATTCACCCTGAGTACGATGTATATTACTTTGATGTCATGCATTATGCACCAACATCGATGAGAAGACAACGCATGCATAAGGTGTGATCTGATACGCCTTCGCTGCAATATCACACATACGCCCAACAATCCATGGATACATGTCACGATCGATGATCGATACATCGGCTAGCCGCGGCGCCAGACCTTGTGCATTTAGTATCTCACGGATCATGATCGTCTTATGCATGAGGTACCTTCGCTGATGAGAAGAACACGTAAAGCAAGTGTGTGATGCGGGTCTTCTTCTCGAATGAGTCGAACATGGCAGCAATGTATACTGTAGAAGTACTTAAGCTATACACGCGATGGTGCACCTTAGGCGTGTGCTTTGTGCGTGCATATTTGTCAAGATAGTCCACCTTGATGACACGTGTGTCGTTGTAACCTGTTGAACTAACCACGGCGCACCTGCACAGACGACAAGATCAAGGTTGGACAGTGGTTGACGCTCTTTACCTTCTGCAACGAGTTACACATGTGCACAACAAATTCAGTTCTAATGTCGAAACTATGCATGAAGTAATTCATCGAATGCACGATGTGTGTTGTTGTACATTTAACTTCTGACAACCACTCGATGGCTGAGACTGCCACGACGTACATCGCACTGTAATTGGAACTCACGAAACCATCCTCACTGAGCTCCACACGATGTACGTCGTGGTCGTTGAGTCAAACATAGATTGAACAACACTTGACGGATAACACAACGCTGCTGGCGACGAAATAGCAACAGTTGACTGTGTGTAGACACTCACACGATAGCGACCATCAAGGTCGACTTGGTACATGATCCATCCCAAGTTGATCCGATCACCTCCCCAGCTAGATTCATCAGTGTAACGCGCAAACTGCATGACGTCAACCTCGAGGACCGAGGACACGTGTCAGGTCGCTAAGTGGAAGTGAACAGATTCCACCTTCGGTGTCCTGCATGCGTGGTCCTGTCGACACCTCTGGTGTCCAGACGCGCGCCCACAATCCGTGCGGGGCATTGGACGTGAGCTCAACCAAGATGCCAGTGCGGCGGCCATCACTCAACTTAAAACTGACGTGATCACCCGGCAAGATGATGTCAGCTGGAAGCTGCGCTGGACCTGGTTTCTTCTTCTTGCTCTTCTTCACTGTGTTATTCCTTGTCACTAACTTCGACATGGATACCTCAATATCGCTGATGAGAATGTCATCGAATGCGGCCATGCTGAGCTTATGTTCATGATGCAGTTGATCACAAGGCTACAACGCGAATGCAGTAACCCCGACCACATCGGTTGGGCGACATTGAGACAAATCTTACGTAGATGGCACGTATATGCCCCGGTAGAATCAACGATGTCAACATCACAAAAGTGATCACTGAATTGTCGTCCTCCGACCAAAGTGTTACGTTTCTGTGACACCGACACCTACTATATCATACCACACAGCACATGTGGTCTACACCTGCGGTGTATCAGTGTACAGACTCACGGGTCAACGACATCGATGAGAAGGTCTGCGTGTACGTAAAGCCTCTAGTTCCAGGCGTTAGAGGAGGTGACTCTATCAATATGTTGAGAGCATACCACGTGTCGCAATCACGGATTTTGATGTCGCGAAAGAATGGCGGGTAACCCCTCTCTGAGACGGAAATATACTGACCCGCACCGTATGTCGATGTCGTTGTCATCACCACAAATGTAACACCTTTGCGGACGAGAAGAACACGTAGAGGTACCGCGTAACGCCTGTCTTCTTCTCGAAGGAATCGAACAGTGTTGCAATGTGCTCAGCTTTCACAGCGACCTGGTATGTTTTGCAGTACACATCAGGTATACTCCTCACACGCATGTACGTGTCTAGGTGTTCGATGACAACGACACGAACGTCACTGTACGCAGTCATGATCACCTCACGATCGCCGACGAGAAATTCGTGCTAGCATCGTTGTCATCGTTGCGGATATTCACGATACTAGTGATCATCAGCTCGAACCGTAATTTCATCAACATGTCTTCAGCTGCCGCCGGCATGTCCATGACCATGTATTTGTTATCAACATCGACAAGCGATATAACGCGTATCCATGAATGCCCAAACGCATGTTCAATCGCGACGAATTCACAGAAGTGAATATGTTCATGTCGACACATGCTTCTTTTCACAACATTGACATCATATCACATGCAAGTCTCTTCTACACATGCAGTGCATTAACACGTGTTAACACACACGGAGGAGAAGATGCTACCATCATATCTTGTGACATCACGATTTCGATACAACCACGCGATGTGTCTAGGCGGCACCGCATATATGGTACGTGTGAGTAGACTTCGAGGTATCACGACGTACACGTCATCGTATATACGTTTGCTAGTCATGTGACACGCGCAGAGGAGAAGATGTTATTAAAGTCATGTCCTGTGACACCACGGTGCAGATATAGGCCTACAATGAAGCGTGGTGACCGTGTACCCACCGTGGCGTACACAACACGTGGCCATCCGGCAAAACGATGCATCACGAATACGTCGTTGAACGTTGTGTTAGTCAAGTGACACCCTCACCGACGACATGATCGCATGTGCAAGATCATTTGCACGCTTAAGATCGCGACAAAACCACACAAGCTGATCAGACCAGGTCGTATATCCTAACCTTGTGTACTCGTGGTGTGCATATGCTAGCTCGTAGATCCCTGGATAGATCACGAGCACGTCTTCGTAGTACAGTTTACAGGCCACGTGACACCTTCGCCGAGGAGAAGATCGTGACATCGTTCTGCATAGAGTGTACACCGAACTGCTGCCTTCGACTTCTCACGTCATAATCCCTTCACGATCGCTGATGAGAAGATCACGTGGGTATGATCTGTCGACACATTCTCGATGCTTGTGATCATCAGATTGAACCTCGAATTCAACAATCCAATCCACGTTGTGTGGCGCGCCGGCCAACGCGGCGCGACGCCGGGTTCGAGGTTTTCAAGTCCGATCACACGTTCCCATGTGTGGTTACGCACAACCTCAAGTGCAACAAATCCACAGAAGTGTTTGCGAAACTGTTGTCTGTCTGTCATGGTCAGAACCTGAGAACGCCACGCTTGAATGTCCAACGGTCGGAGCGGCTCGGCCGCCGCGACCGGTGACCACCCAGGATGACACCACTCACGATCAGACTAGTGCCCAGCACGACCGTCACCGCCGTGATCACATAAGATGCGCGACCCAGAT
>OFRG01000791.1_pt1 | contig 10927 bp, 10 predicted proteins | sample 1543071 | NCBI WGS metagenome assembly OFRG01 (sample SAMN07774222, study PRJEB24372) | wastewater metagenome | isolation source: WWTP Verbania (Effluent) | place: Italy: Verbania | collected 2015-12 | reverse complement strand
ACCGTCAAGCATATCGCGCCAGGATTCGGGGGTATTAATCTTGAAGATATCGCGGCCCCGCGCTGTTTTGAGATCGAAGCTCGGCTCAAGGAATTGCTCGATATCCCGGTCATGCATGACGATCAGCATGGAACGGCGCTTGTTGTGCTCTCCGGATTGATTAATGCGCTGCGGGTCGTCAAGAAGCACCCACATCAGATCCGTATCGTCGTATCAGGCGCTGGAGCGGCAGGACAGGCGATTACAAAGCTCTTGCTCCTCTTTGGTGTTGGGGATATCCTCGTCGTGGACAGCAAAGGCATCCTCTCACCATCTCGTCGGGATCTTGATCGGCATAAACTGGAGATCGTGCAGGTGACGAATAAAGAGAATCGCAACGGGACGTTGCAAGACGCTTTCGTCAGCGCGGACGTTTTTATCGGTGTCTCCAAAGGCGGTACGGTGAATCGTAATGATATCGCTCGCATGAATAAGCAGCCAATCGTCTTTGCGTTGGCAAATCCGGTGCCAGAAATCATGCCGGACGAGGCTCGAGCCGGCGGAGCAGCGGTCGTCGCGACTGGTCGTTCGGATTTTGACAATCAGATCAATAACTCACTTGGTTTCCCGGGTATCTTCCGCGGAGCGCTCGATCATGGGGTGCGTGATATTACCGATGAGATGCTGCTTGAAGCCGCTAAGAAGCTCGCGGCTCTCGTCAAGCGGCCGACAGCACGTGCTATCATTCCGAATACCTTTGATCCGCGAGTGGCCAAAGCGGTCGCATCGGCTATCCGATAGGAACAGAAAAAAATCAACGGAAAAAAGGATGCCTTGCGCATCCTTTTTTTATCGGTGCATGGTATACTGGAGACAAATATTTTTTTGCTATGGAGGAAACAGAATTATCATCGCAGGAGGATGTGATGGCGGCCGGAACGCATCGTTCATTAGCGAAGCGTTCTCCTCGGGAAGACTGGTATGGCGCGGTGCTGCTTGGTGCCGTTGTCTTGCTCGGTTGCATACTGCTCGGCGGCGCGCTTTGGTGGTCGTATACACGGATCTATCTCGAAGCACGTGAGGAGAAGGCATCCATCGCAAAGCTCTCATCAGATATTCCGATGTCCGAAACGACTGATGCCGAAGCGTCATCCGATACGACTATTCCGGTGGCTATTCCTTCCACACCAGTGTCCGGAGAGCCAGCGGCTGTCTCGGTTGATGCGAAACAGGAAACGATAGCGGTATTGAACGGCGGGGGAGCCAAGGGAAGTGCCGGAACCGTCGCGGCACTGCTCAAGCAGGATGGATATGCCAAAGTGACGACGGGCAATACGACGAAAGATTATGTCGGTGTAACGGTCTATCATGCGGCGGATAAGGATGGGGCAGCGGCCATGGTGGTTAAGTCGTTGCTCAAACAATATCCGAAAGCAGTGAGTAAAGAAGCGCCGAAAACGGATGCTGAAGCATCTTCTGCTCCTATAGTGGTCATCATTGGAAAATAACAACCTGTATGGGCTTGCGTCTCAAGGTGCTGCTGATAGTTTCTTCTACATTGCTAGTGCTCTTTAATACGGCGTCCTGGTTTATCGATACCCAGTTGATGCGTGGTTTTACCGAGGCCCAGCAGGAGGACGCGATCACCCAGATCCATATTACGGAGAGTATTATTCACCGGGATGTTGAAGGTTTCAGTATCCAAGGAGTAGATTGGTCGAACTGGGATGACACATATGATTTCATGCAGACAATCGATCCGGAATACATCGATTCTAATTTGAATGATGAGACATTTGGTGCATTGGGAGTGAATGTAGTTCTTTTCTTGAATACGGAAAATCAGGTGGTGTTTGGCAAGCAAGTAGTCCCGGGAGAGGGAGCATCGGTGCTTTCAGAATCAATGGTCAATTTTCTGTCTAATGATGAACGTTTCCGGGCAGCGGCATCCGTCGGGAATGATTTTTCTGGAATCGTTGTGTATGAGCGTCGGCCACTTCTTCTGATGGTACAGCCGATTATTATGAGCAACGGTACCGGCGAGCCGCGTGGCCGTCTGTATTTCGGACGCTATCTCGATCAAGGATATCTTGATGAGATTGGAGCGATATCTAGAGTACATCTTACTCTCGATCCATATGATGAGCATGCGCCGGCAGCCGGTTTTGAGAAGGCGCGGCAGGCTTTGGCACAGGGCGAGGAAGCATACATCGAAATTGATCCATCAAGCCATGAGGTGAGCGTCTCGCGTTTGCTCCAGGACTCTTCTTCACAGCCGTCTTTCGTACTGCAGGCCCGTTACCCTGGTCAGATCATCGAACGCGGCGTTCAAGAGTCCTCGATTTTCATTAGGGCGATGATCAGCCTCTCGATTTTTTTCGTCGTGTTGATTTTCTTGTTGATAGAATGGCTGGTGCTGCGGCGCGTCTTCCGTCTTGAAGCGGAGGTGAATCGTATAGCTGAGCAGAAAGACGCGCAGGCGCGGGTGACTGCCGATGGCAAAGATGAATTCGCATCGCTCGGGAAGGATATTAATGCGATGCTCGATATGCTCCAATCGATGATTGAGCGGACCAAGAAAAGCGAGAGTCAGTTCGAAGTGCTGGCTAATATCGCACCAGTCATGATCTGGATGACGGATGAAAACGGTCGGTATACCTATCTCAATAAGAGCGCGCAGGATTTTATCGGCGATACGACGGGTGGGAACAATTGGGATGAGAGTATCTTCGTCGAGGATAAAGGCATACGCAAGGCTCTGATGAGTGAAGCGCATGAGATGCAGCGCCCGTTCCGTCTCGAATATCGGTTCCGGGGTAAGAATGGTGAATATGGCTGGGTTGCGGAGTCGGCCGTGCCATATATCACGTCTTCTGGGAAATTGCTCGGCTATCTCGGTATCGTCGTTGATATCCATAAGGATAAATCGATGCAATTGGAGACGAAGGCTTTCACCCAGGAGCTCGAAGAGATGAACGGCTTGCTCATGGCTCGCGAAGAGAAGATGCTTGAGATGAAGGATGAGATCAGGCGTTTGCGAGCGCAAGGATCGTAAAACCTATATGACTACACCCGCACAGGACGAAGCCTCGAAGAAGAGTGTGCCGGATCTATCCGGACAGGACCGTGAGGTTTCCGCCAGAAATATGGATTTTCTTGAGCCACTCTCGCGAGAGGAGGAGGCTTTGGCACTCCTGCAGGAACGCAACCGTTTCCTTGAGCGCAATAAGCGCGCGATGATCAATATCCTTGAGGATATCCAGGAATCAGAGGAAAAGCTTCGGGCTCAGAAAGAAGAGCTGGATAAGTTCAAGCTTGCCGTAGACAGCAGCTTCAACCATACGGTGATCACTGATCCAGACGGGCACGTGCTATATGCGAATCAGGCAGCGGAACAGCTGACTGGATTTTTGATTGAGGAGATGAAGGGAAAGACACCGGCCTTGTGGGGGAAGCAGATGTCGCGTGAATTCTATGAGTCTTTCTGGCATGCGATCAAACAGGAGAAGCGCCCGTATCTCGGTGAAGTGACCAATCGCCGTAAGGATGGGACGCGGTACTTGGCGAGCATCAATGCATCGCCGATTCTTGATGCCCAGGGGCGGGTGAAGTTTTTCGTCGGTATCGAGCGAGATATCACAGAAGAACGACAGCATCAGAACGAGATCGAGCGTCATTCTCACGAATTGGAAGAGGCGAATGTCCTGATCAGGACCGAGAAAGAGCGTGCGGAAGGCATACTCCGTTTTCTCGAGTCGATCGGTGAAGCAGTCTATGCGACGGATGCCGATCGGAAAATCATTTTTATCAACAGGACGGCAGCGGAGTATATCGGGAAGACTCCGGAAGAGATCATCGGGACGCATACATCAGATCACTTCATTTTTGAGGCGGGCGATGCGACGGATCTCGAGCGGCAGTTTCCAATCCAGACCGTGCTGGAAAACCGAGAGACAGTCATTTTCCCGAATCATACCTTCGCGGTCAAGGGCGAAAAGAAATTGCCAGTGGCTGGTACGGCCTCTCCGATCATCGACGATGCAGGGCAGCTCCTCGGTGTCATCGTCATTTTCCAGGATATTACCGAGAAGTACGAGCTTGAGCAGATGAAGGATCGCTTTCTCTCGGTGGCGGCGCATCAGCTGCGTACGCCGATCGGCAGCATGCGCTGGAGTATGGAGCTTTTGCGCAATGGTGATTTCGGCCAGCTCCCACAAGATGCGTCCGAAGCGGTCCAGCAGCTCTATGACAACAGCACGCGGCTCCTCGGTCTCGTCAATGATCTGCTCGATGTATCCCGCATTGATCAGGGACGTGCTCAGGAGGAAGTGCAAGATACGGATATCGCCAAATTGGTCAGTGAAGTGGTTGAGACCCTGAAGGGAGAAGCGGAGCAGAAAGGCATTGTGATTACCTACGCGCCTCCGGAAGGCTTGCCGCTCGTCCGAATCACTCAGAAACACATGTTTGATGCGATCGAGAATCTCGTTTCTAACGCTATCCGCTACAATCGTCAGGATGGCACGGCTGAGATTCGGGTGCAGGCGGTTCCGGACGCGATCGAGATCCGTATTTCTGATACCGGTATCGGAGTGCCGCTCGAGGACCAGCCGAAGCTCTTCTCGAAGTTTTTCCGCGCTGGTAATGCGGTTCGGTCGTTTACTGACGGCACCGGTCTCGGGCTTTCTGTGGTAAAATCCTATGTGGAAGAGAATGGCGGCACAGTCAGTTTTGAGAGTCAGGAGGGAGTCGGGACCACCTTCACGGTCCGGTTGCCTCTCGTATCGGATAAATAGCGTAAAACGTTGAATATAAGCGTATGGCTGACGAGAAATATGTCTTGATTGTCGAAGATGATCCGTTCTATTCGAATATCTACAAGACGAAGATGGGGGGCTGAGGGGATTTTGGCCTCTATCGTGCATGACGGGAGTGCGGCTATCAAGACGGCTCAGGAAAAGAAGCCGGCGGTCATCGTTCTCGATCTCATCATGCCAGGAAAAGACGGCTTTCAGACGTTGCAGGAGCTCAAGGTTGATCCGGCGCTCAAAGATGTCGTGGTACTGGTGCTCTCGAATCTCAGCCAGGATGATGATATCAAGCGGGTGATGGACATGGGAGCAACCGAATACCTCGTCAAGTCCAATGTCCCTCTGCAGGAAGTTATCGAGCGTATCAAGAAATATCTTTAGATCAGAGGTTTTCTCTACGACATCCAGACAAAGCGCCAGGGGCGCTTTTTTGGTATATACTGGAAGCGATGCATATGGCACGAAAAATGACTCCTGAAAAGAAACGGCGTCTCCGTATCCGCAAGCTGGCCCGGGCCCATGGTCTACTGACCGTGCTGGTGTTTAGTGTGTATTTCGCGGCTGGATTTTTCCTGCACCCGTCGTTTCTCGTGAGTGATGTCCGCGAGAAGGCGCGCGCGATCGCGGATACGCTAACGGTGTTCGCCCGTGTGCTGGCGCCCCCGGTCAAGCCGATAGTTACGGCTACCGGCGTCTGCGTGAGCGGTGGGCCGGCTATTACGCTTGACTGGGCAGATGATGAGAACTCGACGAGCTATGATATCGCGCGGGATAGCCTGCCGCTCTCGACCGGCGTGGCCGTCTCGGGCTATACCGATGCCACGGTAGCGCTCGACCAGACTGCTACGTATGTCGTGACCGCGCTTGGTCCGATGGGCCCAGGATTCAGTGATTCTGATTCGGTTACCGCTACAGCACCTTCGACGTGCGTTTCGGCTACTATCCCGATGATAGAAATTCAGACCGCGGTAGGCCGCAATATCGTCGGCACGACTGAGCGACAGTATACGACGGATCGCAACCCGCGTTTTACCGGAGTGACCAATCTTCCGGGTGCCCGTATCGATATCGCTGTCGTCAGCTATCGGGAGATCATCGAGGCGACGATCTATGCTAATAGCAACGGCTATTTTGAGTGGAGCTATGCCGGCCGTTTCGATTTTGACCCGTACGATATAACCTTTACAGCTACCGATATCGCCGACAACTCGCTTTCGGCTTCTCAAATCGTCAAAATCAGCATCGAAAAAGAGGAGCTTGGAGCTTCGAATAAGCCAAAACCATCGACATCGGTTCCGAATATTCCCGATCGGCCGATACAGACGAACGTATTCATCGATCTTTCCCTTTCGGTATCTGGGACGGAGTTTCATTCGGGAGACCAGCTCTCCGCGACGCTTTCCCTCGGGGATATTTCTCAGGATTTGGCAGGCGACCAAGCGACTGCATCGTTTATGATCGTCGATGGAGATGGCAAAGTGATTGATCGCCAGACAGAATCAATCGTCCTGAAGACCGGTCTTGAATTGGAACATCGTTTCAGAGTGCCGTATGGGATGATGGGTAAGGAATACCGTCTGGTCGCTGAGGTGGCGACCACGGGCTACCGATCCGCTCGCGAGGCTTCTTTTCAAGTACTCGAGCTACCGCTCTTCAAGCTGGGCGGGGAGACCGTGACCTATGAGCAGGCGGTAAGCCAGGTCGGCTGGATTTCTTTCGTCTCGCTCTTCCTCTTCTTCTGGTGGCTGCTGCTTTTCCTCCGCGAGTACTATCTGTATTCCCAATCTGAGCAGCATATCGACGGACATGATCTGCATAAGGCCGGGTATTATTAGTATGAAATGTTTCAGATAGGCCATTTCTCGCGTTTGATTTTCGAAAACCGCTCATCAGCTCACGTATAATCATCATTCTTGAAAAAACTATGGAAATCAGCATCATTCTGCAGGGCATACTGCTCGCATCGCTCTTTCTCTCGACAGTCTATGTGATCGGTGTCGTCTGGCGGGTCGAAGGCGAGCTTGATCTTTCGTATAAGCTGCTCTCGGTCTCCGTGGTCGTGCTGCTTCTCTCTGAGATGCTCCGGGTCTTCTCACCGATATTCTTCGAGCAGGCCGCGCTTGCGGGCGATGTGCTCCGGGCGATATTCGGCTGTACCTTCCTCGCGAGTATCTTTCTCGTGCGCGATGTCGTCCGCAAAGAAGATGGCGAACTTGAGAAACCGGAATAGCTGTTGGGAATTGATATCTTCCAGTATCCAGCCTCCCTTTCTGGGAGTACGTGCGCTCCGCCCAGCCGCTCCGCTTACTCATTTTTTATCTGAGCTCTTCCGTACGGTGTACGGAAACCATGCCCGCTCAGACAAAAAAGGCCTCCCAGAAAGGGAGGCTGGATGCTGGAAGCTGCGAAGTTTTCCTCGTATCAGCGCCGAGGGCAGCTTTTACTGGCAGAGTTTTCTTCCAAGGATGATTTTTTTCCCGAGCGGGCCGGTTTTCTCTTCGAAAGTTCCGAGCGCGTGATATAATGACGAGACGAAAGTATTCTTCGGTTGTTTTTGGAGGATCGCTATGTTTAAAGCTCTGTTTTCAAGAGGGACTTCTGCCTGTTTCATGGGCTTTTTTCTCTTCGCCTTTCCAGCCAGTACCAATTATCAGCTTGAAGGCTACGGTTTCGGCGCTGGCGGTGAAGACAATATGACCTCGGCGAATTATGCTTCTGATGCCATCACGGGCGAGGTGAGCGATGATCAACTCACCGGAGCGAACTACAATCTCGGAGCCGGGCTTTCGTTTGAGATCATGGCTAATGTCCCTCCGGCGCCGACATTCACCAATCCGAGCAATTATTACAACAAGCTTAACCTCATCTTGAATACCGGCGGCAACCCGACCGATACGAAGTTCGCCATCGCGATCAGCTCAGACAATTTTGTCACGACGAACTATGTCCAGAGCGACAATACGGTCGGAGCGACTCTCGGCATCGAAGACTATCAGACCTATGCCGCTTGGGGCGGAGCGACCGGCTTTGATATCATCGGTCTTGCGCCGAGTACGACGTATAAGGTCAAGATTAAGGCCTTCCAAGGGAAATTCAGCGAAAGCGGTTATGGCCCGACTGCGACGGCGGCGACCGTAAGCTCGCAACTGTCATTCAGTTTGAGCACGAATACCATCAATTTTGGCAGTTTAGCAGTCAATACCGTGAACAGTAGCCCGACGAATATAGACGTCAGCTTCGCGACCAATGCCGCAAGCGGCGGCACCGTCTATATCTATGGCTCCAATGCCGGCCTGACAAGCACGACGGCCAGCCATACGATCGGGGCGGTTTCGGGTGATCTCACTTCTCTCTCTGAGGGCTTCGGCGCGCAGGGGGTTTCGGTGACGCAGTCAGCGGGCGGACCGCTGACCCTGGTCGCTCCGTATGCTACGGTAGCAGGTCACACGGTCGGTGTTATCGATACGACGATCCGGAGCATGTTTGATTCAGTCGGGCCGATTACCGGCGGCAGTGGATCGTTTGTCCTCAAGGCCAAACCATCAGCTGTCACTCCATCAGCCGCTGACTATGCCGAAACGCTGACGGTTGTTGCTGCCGGCCGATTCTAAAAATATTTTTTAGGAGTGGACTCTTGACAATCCTCTTGCAGTGAAAAAATGTGAATGGTATAATATTCTCATCGATGGTAAAAATACAAAAATCTATGCAGAGAAAGAATCATTTGACCGGGTTGGTGACACTCTTGGTTTTTGTGTTTTCGTTGGTAGCGCCGATGGTCTTTGTAAACAAGGCTGAGGCGGCGGGATTTCAACAGACGTGGGTGCGTTTGGATCGTATGGCCGCGACGACTTTTACGAGCGGTCTCGTATGTGCTAGGACTCCTGCGGTGGATACGGCTGGTACCGAGAATGATGTTCAGGTGGTTTTCCCTTCGGATTTTACGGTCAGCACGACGTTGACAGACTGGGCTGTATCTACGGCGGCTATTCCTTCCGGTACTACGGCTTGGCCGGGTATCGCTCAGGCAACGGCGGCTAATAATGGAACGAAGACGGTGACTTTTCCTTCAACGGCTCTTTCGACGAGTACTACGTATTGTTTCCAGTGGACCAATACTTCCGCAGCTTTGCAGACCGGTGCTGCTGGAGTAAATAAGACAGGGACTGTGACAACACGTACGAGCGGTCCAGCGACTATCGATACTTCAGCCTACGCGACAGCTGTTATCTCTAATGATCAGATTGCGATTACTGCTACTGTCCCATCGACTTTCAGTTTTAGCTTAAGCGGAAATACGGATACTTTTGCGAGTGCCTTGTCCACGACAGCTCAATTGTCGAATGGCGTTACAGCGACCGTTGCAACAAACGCTGCTTCTGGTTGGGTGGCTTGGGTAAAAAGCACAAACGCCGCTTTGAATTCTGTTTCTACTGGAGCAACGATTGCAACGCTTGATACAGTAGATAACACAGTAACTTCTCTAACGGCAGCTAATTATGGTTATTTGTTGGATGTGACATTTACGGATAGCGGCACAGGTACAGGAACAGTGACACAAGCTGCTAACTACGGACAAGAGTATGACGGGAACTCTAGTAATACTGGAGGAACTCTTTCGACATCATTTCAACCGATTGCTGCTTCGAGTGGTACAACCGATAATGATACGGTTACTTTGAAGGCACTGGCAAGAATTACCGCGATTCAGGCGGCAGCGACGGATTATAGTGATACGCTGACGGTGGTGGCTGCAGGCCGGTTCTAGGACCAATGTTTTACGATGAAAGATTTTGAAACCCGGGTATTCCCCGGGTTTTTGCTCGCCAAGTTTGTAAAAAGAGCGTATACTGAGGGCAATATATTTCCTGATTCGGGATTCCTATGGCACATGCTTTTCTCCCACGGACCGTTGTCTCCGCATTTCTGCTGATTATTTCCTGTCTCGTATTCTCTGTCTCCTCCGCCCAAGCTCAGGCCGAAGATGGTGGTCTCCGTCTCACGACTTCTCCGCTCCCGATCAATCTTTCTGTTGAGCCCGGCTCGTCGGTCTCGACGCAGCTCCGTATCAAGAATGATGGTGCCCAGAAAGAGACGCTCAAGATCGACCTCATGAAGTTTAAGGCCGATGGTGAGAGCGGAGCACCGCTCCCACTCGACCGCGAGCCCGGAGATGATTTCTTCGATTGGGTACATTTCTCCGAAGATACGTTTGATATCGACTCCAATCAGTGGAAGACCATCAATGCGACGTTTGATGTCCCGGAAACGGCGGCCTTCGGGTATTACTACGCCATCGTGTTTTCTCGGGCTGCCGAAGCGTCAGCTGAAGCTGGCAAGAGTCAGATCGCTGGTGGTACTGCCATCCTTGTTCTGCTCGAGGCCAAGGTGCCGAACGCCAAGCGTGAGGTGACGGTCACCTCGTTCTCTGCTGATCAGAAATGGTACGAATTCCTCCCGGCTACCTTTACCGTGAAGCTCAAAAATACCGGCAATGTCCATATCGCCCCTCGCGGTAATCTCTTCATCGGCCGCCCAGGCAAGAAGGCTGATACTATCGTTGAAGTGAACCTCGGAAAGGGGAATATCTTGCCTGATTCAAGCCGTTTTTTTGAAGCCCAATGGTCTGAAGGTTTTCCGGTTTACCAAAACAAAGAAGAGGATGGTAAAGTCGTACTAGATGAGCAGAGTCAGCCAGTCAAAGAGCTCGTCTGGAATTGGAAAGACGCTTCTAAGCTCCGCTTCGGCAAGTACGAAGCCAAACTCCTTCTCGTTTACGATGACGGACAGCGTGATGTACCGATCGAAGGGGTGATTGAGTTCTGGGTGATGCCTTGGAGGCTTATCGGGGTCATACTCTTCAATTTTGCCCTGATTTTCTGGCTCATCGCTTATGTGATTCGTCTGCGCCGCCGTATCAAACAAATGGCTGCTGCTCAGAAATAATGCCAGAATATGTACGAGATTTCTCGACAAGCTTGGAATGACAACTCTATGAACAAATATCTCGCACAAGGTTTCCTCGGTCTGTTACTAGGTATCTGTTTTTCGTTCTCTGCTTCCTCCGCCCAAGCTCAGGCCGAAGATGGTGGTCTCCGTCTCACGACTTCTCCGCTCCCGATCAATCTTTCTGTTGA
>OFRG01000786.1_pt1 | contig 10963 bp, 23 predicted proteins | sample 1543071 | NCBI WGS metagenome assembly OFRG01 (sample SAMN07774222, study PRJEB24372) | wastewater metagenome | isolation source: WWTP Verbania (Effluent) | place: Italy: Verbania | collected 2015-12 | reverse complement strand
GTCTAGAGACGAAACGACTTTCAGGTCGTACATTCCCCCCCGGTCCCCTCCCGTCTTTCGTGCTATCGGGTAGCCGTCGGTGCCGATGCGTTCGCGTTGAGGCTTGCCGCCGCGATCCTCGCGTAGCGTCTTTTCGTCGTGGCAGGGCTTGCAGAGGGCTTGCCAGTTGGTCGCGTCCCAGAATAGCGCGAGGTCGCCATGATGTGGCTTGCAGTGGTCGACTACGGTGGAGAGGCGGACGATGCCGGCCTCGGTGCAGCGAAGGCAGAGCGGATAGCGTCGCAGGAAGGACTTGGACTCCTGCTGCCATCGGTATCCGTACAAGCGCCGCGCCGTCATGCGCGGATTCTAGGCTAGTCTGCGAAAAAAGATAGCGGGCGCTTACTTCGATCGTAGTTAGTTAGCGCTTACTACTGCATTTCGTGGCGTTCTAAAGCCGATTCGTTCTGCAATGGCCTTAGATGGGCGTATTAGCGGGTTTCTTCCTTCTGTTCCGTATCCATGCCTCTCGTTGCTTTTCAGACGCTCTGACGCTGATTGCGGCCTTGTACTTGCGATCGTAGGCGGCCTTGCAGCGTGCGCGTTGGCAGGTCTTGCAGTGGTGTTGGAGCCCGTCGGGGTTGCGCGGGTGTCGGTGGAAGTGTTCTGGCGTCCTGGGCTTGGTAGCGTCGGTTGCCTGGCAGGCGTGGCAGGTGATGGTCATACGGTCCGGTCCTTGACCATGGCGCGTACTCGGGCGATGTACTGCTTGTCGCTTTCGCCCTGCTTGCTTTCTATCAAAAGGTCTTTGCCCTTGGCCTTCCAGAAGTCTGCGAAGGTCCGGCCGGTCGACTTATCCCCAGACTTATTAACAGGCTCTGGCGCAAAAGCTTTTTTATCTACATCAACATCTACATCTACATCTTCCGAAGTAAGCGTAGCCGTAGCGTCTCTTAAGCGTAGCTTTTTTTCCTTAACCAATTGATATAGTTCTTTTTGCCACGGAGGAACAGGTACTATTCGCTTGAAATACCGGATGTCCTGGCGGGTATTCCAGACATGCAGGAAGCGCTTCCCGGCGTCGGTGTACAGGGAAATCAGCCCAAACTTTTCGCCTTCCGACCTCGTATCCTGGAGCGCAGAAAGGCATTGCGCTACCTTCTCGTCGGTGTTGATTCCGTAGTCCCGGAACAGCCGCAAAAGCCGGTACGGGGCAGCTTCCATGTTGCCGAAGTCGTCGACCGATAGCAGGAGCGCGACGTACGCGCAGCGGTCGGCGTTGTCTTTGAGCGAGAGGTACGCCTGGGAATGAATCAGGCCCTCTCGAATCAGGCGGGTGGGCAAAGCACCTCCGGAAAGGCAAAGAAAAGGCTGCCGGTAAATCCCGTTCCGGCGAGACGGCGTCGGCCTGACGCTTGTCCCGGCGTGGTAATTCTAGCGCGTCAGGCAGCGTCAGTATCCAATTCGAACGCAGTCTGCGCCTCGATCCTGCGCACCCCAGCAGACCCCATGTTCTTGACCGCCTGCCGATAGTAGCTCGGCTTCAATTCGACGCCGATCCCCATCCTCCCCATCTCCACCGGCACGAATACTTCGCTGCCGATACCCATGAACGGGGTCAGTACCTTCTCGCCGGGATTCGACCAGAGCGTCACGACGCGCTCGATTACGTCGAGCTGCAGAGGGTGAACGTGTTTTTCGTCGTCCTCTCCCTTGCCTTGCTTGAACGGCAACACGCGCCCGATTCGGATATCGTCCCAGAATGCGGAAGCGTACTGACGCCAAATCCAATGCGAAAATCTGTTCTCGATCTGGTTCCCCGTCCATCCGCGATAGGCCAGCAGTTCGGCCGGCATCTGTCTCTCGCCGGCATATTCCAAGAGCCCGACCGGGTGCGCTATCGGGATCTGATTCTCGCCCTTCCGCCGGAACACGAGTAGATAATCCGCGCTGGCGACGCTGCATCGTGACGAGTCGTCGACGATGGTCTTATGTGCGAGGTTTTTTGCCATCGTCCGGTTGCGCACCGCGAGCGGCTCCTTCCAGATAGCGTAGCGCGCAATGAACCGGAATCCTTCCTTTTCATGCAGCCGGATAATGTCGCCCGGAAAGTCGACAAGGTAATCCGTACCGCTGTTGCCGCTCGGTACGTCCATGCAATGCACCGCCGTCATTCGGCCCGGCATCGTCAATCGCGCCAGTTCGCGCACGACAAAGGCGTAATGCTCGAAAAACTGCCCGTAGTCGTTGCAGTTCGACAGATCGCGGTCGGACGACGAATAGTTGTACAGCCCGCCGAACGGCGGCGAATAGACGGACAAATGAATGCAGGCATCGGGGAACGTGCCCATGACCTCGATGCAGTCCCCGTTATAGATGGCGTACCGCTCCGTCAATTTCTGCTCTATCACAGCCATGCCGGCACCTGTTCGCGTTCGTTGAATTGCACGCTGCGGTCGATTGCCACGGCCGCGCCCATATTCGCCACAAGGTCAGCGAACATCTTGTCTGCCGCCTTCGCCTTGCGCTGCAGGTTCTTCATTACTTCTTTCTCGCCCTCGGTCGTGATGATATCTACCCTGACCGGGCGCGTCTGACCGAACCGCCAGCAACGGCGCACGCCCTGGTAATACTGCTCGAACGAATGCGACGGGAAAAATGTAACGTGCGCGCAGCGCTGAAAGTTGAGGCCCCATGCGCCTATCTTGGGTTTCGTCACTAGTACGCGAATCTGCCCGCTGGCGAACGCGAGGAAGATATCTTCTTTTCGCTCGTCAGAATCGCTGCCGCTGATCTGGACGGCATCCGGTATTAGTTGTTCGAGCAAGTCGCCCTCGTCGTTTAGGTGACACCAGGCTAGAGCTTGCTCGCCAGTGTCTGCGACCAGTTCCGCGTTCATGCGGCAGCGTTCGTTGATGGTGCGGCGGCGCTCCTCGCGCTGTTCTTTGAGGCCCACGGCCGGCAGCGAAAACAACATGCCCGGCGCGAGTGTTTCCGTCTCCACCAGATGGTCCTGCTCGATCAATTCAGGCAGGATAAACCGGCCGTCATCGAAGCCAAGGTCTGACGGGCGCCGCACGGCCCGTGCCCAAGAACAGACCCAGCGCCAGAAGGCTTGCTCGGCGTGGCCCTTGAATCGCCATTTTGCGGCGTCGTCCAACGCCTTAACGTTCTGCCCGCTATGGCGATAGGTCATCGGCTTAATCGTGTTCTGATCGTTCTTGAAGAACCGCGTGAGCATGTCGGTATACCCCAGCGCGCCGAGTGCTTCGCTGCTTGTCCCGAGTTCGGTGTAGTCGTTCGGCGCGGCCGTCGCTGTCGCCAGCAACCGATACGGCATCTTGCGAGCAAACTCAGTGATCTGTTGCCGGCGCGCCCCATCGAACGATTTAAGGATGCTCGATTCATCGCAGACAATGCCTACGAAATCGTCCGAATTGAATAGGTGCAGTTTTTCGTAATTAGCAATCGTGATGCCGGGCCACGCGCTACCATCAAATGAGCGCCGCGCCTCAATATCGAATTTGGCAGATTCGGCGAGTGTTTGGCCTGCCACGGCGAGCGGCGTAAGAATCAGCACGCGGCCGTTGCTATGGCGCACCACGTTTTCCGCCCATACGAGCTGCATCGGCGTCTTGCCTAGCCCGCAGTCAGCGAAGATCGCGCCGCGACCCTTGCGCACGCCCCATTCGACTAGCGATTGCTGAAAATCGAACAGGAAGTCGGGCATCCATACCGGATCGAATCCGGACATGCCGCCTAGTTGCGCCTTGTCCTGCAAAAATGCCGCGTAGTCACTCACTCCGGCCACCCTTCGGCGCGCAGATATTTCGCCACCTTCGGGTAGCCCCTCAGGATCGCGTAATGCACGATACTGGAACCGTCAAAACATCGTGATTCTCGATTGATCCACCCGAGCGCGATCGCTTCCTTTATCTTCGGCACCGAATCCTCACGCATGGCGATTTCAATTTCCTTCGTGCGGTAGGCTATTTCTGTGCCGCCAGACGGCCATAGCGCGCCGCGGTATAGCTGCTGCGGATCGTACGGGGCGAACAGAGATTCGCTCATGGCCGCACCAGAGACCGCCACAACACCTTCGGCGACCTGTTGCTCGAATTCGACGGCGCGAAGCCGTGCGATATGATGATCTTGTCGCGGGCAGCCTGACGCATGATTTTCCCCCATGCGCGGGCGTCCGGTGCCTTTGGGAAGCGCTGACCTTCCGCGAACTCGCGGACATGCTCGGCCATGAAGAGGTCGTGATGCCGCGCGTAAGCCCGAACGTACTGAACGCCGACGGACGTCCAGTTCGGCCTAACGTCGTCCGAATGTCGCGCCGATGATTCAATGCCGCGGCCTGCGCGTTGTCTAGCGATTTCCTCGCGCGTCGGCGGTACGATGCTATCGCCGGTGCGGGTGAACATGTCCATTTGGTCCATTCAGGTCTCCCGGATTTTGATGCCGTGAACGAACAGCATTAGCTTGCGTTTCAGTCGGTACGTCTCCGTGCGAAATCCTTTACAGTCTTCGACGACGTAGCGCCAAGCCGGCGCCTCTTGCATCGGCGCGCGGTCATCTTCCTCATAGCAGAAATCGGCCACGTACCCACACGCGCGCTCGCCGTCCTGCTTGGGGATCAGCAGGAAGTAGACTTGCGCGGACAGGTTGCGGATCGCTCCGGCTTTCTCTAAATAGCGCAGCTCAGTCGCGCGTTTGGCTTCCCGCTTGCTGGCGTATCCGTCCGTTTTTTCGTTCCGATACTTAGATGGGAGGGGAGGGTCGGCGCGGCGCAGCGGAGCGGAGCCTGCCAGACCACGAGCCGCCGCATTCGCCGCCCTCCCCGTTGATCGTTCTGCCGGCTGCGCGACCGGGACGTCCGGTGCCAGGTTGCCGGTCCATCGTTCGCGTTGCGCGCATTGGCGCGCCCATACGTCGGCGAAGTGTTCGGTGTGTTTGGAGCGGGCCATGCTTTACAGATTAACGAATTCGGAATAGGATGTAAAGACTATGCGCAAATATTCTGACGAGCAGTTGCGGAAAAGGCTGGCGAAGGAGTCGGCCGAGAGTACGCAGCGCGCTATTGCGAAGCGCTACGGCGTTTCCCCTTCCCTGCTCTGCGACACGATCAGCGGGCGGCGCGATCCGGCCCCGAAGTTGGTTAAGGCTATGGGTCTCGCCCGCATCATCTCGTACGTCGAGCAATAGTCTGGGACTATCAACTAGGGCGAACCGATTAAAAGATTTATCTTTACACTTTCGTAAATCGGCGTACTATGTAGCCATGAACACGACGACGAAGGGAACGAAGATGACGCCGCAATACGAAACCGCTCTCAATGCCGTCCGCGATGCGACGCAAGTCTACTTCGCCGCAGCGACGCAATACCGTGCCGGCGAAATGACGACGGCGGAATACTTGGCAGCGCGCGCAGCTTACGTTGCGGCCGACGATGCTTTCGACGCTACCTACCGGAAGGAATGCCAATGACCGCCGCCGCGAAGCACACGCCGTATGTGCCCGATTGGAATACTTGCCGCGTTTGCGGTGAATCCGCCGCCGGCCTCGTCAAGTATTCGGTGCGCCACTACGTCCACGCCGATTGCGCCATGAAGAAATGGGGCGCGGCGTTCTTCGCCCGCCTCTCGCCGTGGCAGGCGTCGCGGTTCCCGTATCTCTCGGCTGTCGCTGTCGGCGCAGAAAAGGCGTTGACCGCTCGCGCGGAGCAGGCGAAATGACCGCCGCCGCGAAGCACACGCCGGGGACCAGAGTGATCATCAAAGGATCGGCCGCTATGTATGGCTATCCCGGCACGCCAGACGAAGTTGTAACCATCGCCAGCCCGCGCGCCAATCAATTGCCGCTGCCGGGTCCGGGTTGGTTTATCTGCACGTTCGCGGACAAGGGACAGCTTTGCGTCCACGAATCGCGCCTCGCCCGCGCCACAGGAGAGTGAACATGGCAACCGACAACATCATCCCCATGCGCGCCAAGTCGGACGCGCTCATCATCGCGGAGCGGATGATCGCGGAGTCGATGGCGCGGGATTCGGAACGGTCGGAGAAACTGCTGCGCGAGATGCGGCGCTTGCTCGGCTTCGCCCGCGATATCTTCCCGGTCGACGTCGAGACGGCCGATGCCTTCGCCGCGCGGGCCGCCAACAAGCTGGCGCTCGCGATCTGCACGCGATGAACTACGAGCGCATCTGCTACACGCTGAACGCAGTCCTATGGTTCACCAACGGGATCGTGTGGGCGTTCTTCCACGGCGCGACGCTTGTAGCGCTGTCGTCGATTGCGATCATGTCGCTGTCGGTCTATCGCGCGAGGTTGGCAGGATGACAGTCGCCAAGCCGAAGCCGCCGCCGTGTAAGTGCAAGCGCTACGGATTCCCGCATCGTCGGACACGGGAATGCGCGGACGATCCAAACGAGCCGATGCGACACGACGAGAAGCTATCGCAACTGATCCGCGACATGATGCGAGGAGGTCCGCGATGAAGGTGCCAGCGTACAGGGTGAACGAGCGCAAGCTATCCGGCTCGCCGCATACCGTCTATTCGATCGTGCTCGCGGACGGGCGGACCGTTTGGGAACAGTTGAGTCCGTATGGCGAGAGCGAAGTCTCCGAGCGCGTCGCCGCGTTCCTATCGCCCGCCACGCCGCCGCCGCCGCGCTACGCCGAGTACAACGGCAAGCCGGCCGGCAGACCGCGCCGCGATCCGGCGAAGCTTGGCGCGTCCGTGGACTACGATCTGCGGGTGGAAGAATGAAGTCCATCCTCGATCCGACTTTTCGGTACGTCCCGGCAAGCAAGACGGACCTAAAGAAAACTTTCGCCCGCGTGCGCCGCGAGATGGCAGCGCAGGCGGAAGCCGCGAAGGTGTCGAACGTGAAACCTATCAACCAGAGGAGCAAGAAAGCATGAGCACCGCAACGCGCATCTACGAAATCCGCAACACCGACATGCTCGAATCGCATCCGCCGCGGCTGGTCGAAGCGACCAGCAAGACGGCCGCGCTGCGCCACGTTTACAAGCCGTTCGAGGTGTCGCTTCCCGATACCCTGCGCGTGCTCGACCTGGTCAACAAGCAAGGCGTCGAGGTCGAGCGGGCCGGCGACGACGAACCGGCGAGCGCGTAATGGACGAGATCGCCAACCCGAACGTGCGCGAGCTTCTGTCCGCGCTCTTGGATCGAAGCTCGCCGCCGCCGCGGTCCGAGGTTAGGAAGGTAGCCGCCATGATTTACGAACTCGGCAAAAACGACGGCGCGCTCGAAGTCTGCGAGCGGCTGCAACGAAAGGATGCGGCGTGACGCCTGGCATCTACCGCGATCTGCCGATGTCTGACTATTTGGCGATCGACGCGCTGTCCACCACGCCGGTGCGGGCGCTCATTGACGAGTGCCCGGCCGCCGGATGGTGGCGGTCGCGACTGAATCCGAACCGGCCGCGCGAGGTATCCGCCGAGATGGACATCGGGACGATCGCGCACGGTATCCTGCTGGAAGGATCGACGGCCAGCGTAGTCGTTATCAACCCCGCCGATTACCCGACGAAGTCAAACGGGAACATTCCGAAAGGGTGGACGAACAACGAAATACGCGCCGCCAGGGATGCAGCGCGGGCGGCTGGCAAGTATCCGATTCTCGCCGACGACATGCGTGAAGTGAATTTCATGGTCGACGAGGCGCGGAACTTTATCGACAGCCTGATCGGTACGGAGCCGGCCATCTATGCGGCGTTCCAGCCGCACGGCGGCGCGTCCGAAGTCACGATGGTCTGGCAGGATGCAGTCGGCGGCCTGTGCAAGCTGCGTACCGATCGGATCGCCAATGACTACGGCGTCGTGATCGACTACAAGACGAGCGGGCAGTCAGTCGAACCGGATCGGTTCGCGCGATCGTCGCTCTCCGGCATGGGCTATGCGTTCGGCGCCGCATGGTATCGCCGCGGCGTCCGCGCGCTGACCGGCGTCACGCCTGACTACGTGTTTCTGTGCCAAGAGACGGAAGCCCCGTATCTGTGCTCGCTGGTCGGCCTAGACCCCGCTTGGATCGCGTTTGCGTCGGCCAAGGTAGGTGCGGGTCTGGCCCAATGGCAGCGGTGCCTACAGGCCGATTCATGGCCCGGCTACCCTCCTCGCGTCTGCTATCCAGAGCTGCCCGTGTGGGAGTCCGCCCGGTTCGAGGAAAAGCTTGCTGGTATTCCGTACGACTACGCGGACCTGACCGGCCGCGAGAAACCGGAGTTTCTGAAATGACCTACACCTTCCGTCCTGCCGTCCGGTCGAACGTCAATCTGTTGATCGGCATTGCCGGCGCCAGCGGTTCCGGCAAGACGTACTCGGCGATGCGTCTGGCGCATGGCATCGCAGGCGACAAGCGGTTCGCGGTGATCGATACCGAAAACGGGCGCGCGTCGCACTACGCGGACCAGTTCGCGTTCGACGTTGCCGAACTGCGCGAGCCATTCACGCCGCACGCCTACGCCGAAGCGATCGAAGCCGCGGACGCCGCCGGCTATCCGGTAATCGTCGTCGATTCCGCGTCGCACGAATACGCTGGCAGCGGTGGCGTGCTGGACATGCAGGAAGCGGAATTCGAGCGCATGGGCGGGCGCGATGGCGTCAAGATGGCGTCTTGGATCAAGCCCAAGGGTGAGCACAAAAAAATGATGCAGCGGATACTCCAAACCCGCGCGCATTTGATTCTATGCTTTAGGGCTGAGGCCAAGATCGAGATTGTCAAGGAAGATGGGCGTACAAAGATCGTGCCGAAGCAGTCTCTGGTCGGGCTCGATGGGTGGATACCATTGACTGAGAAGACGGTGCCGTTCGAACTCACCGTGTCCGTTCTGCTAACGCCGGACCATCCAGGCGTGCCGAAGCCGATCAAGCTCCAGGAGCAGCACCGCGCGCTCTTCCCGCTCGACAAGCCGATCACGGAGGAGTCGGGCCGGCGGATCGCGGAATGGGCGAGCGGCGGAAAGAGCAACGGGGGCGCGTCGCCGGCCGACGTGTCGGACAAAGCGGCGCCCACCGATGGCGCGAGTAGCGACGTCGCCCCCACCTATATCGAAGTCGACCAAGTGACTTACTTGGGCGATCGTTGCCGGGAGAATGGACTGAAGGCCGAATCGTTATGCAAGGCGGCCGGCGTGCCCTCGCTGCAACGTATTCTTGCCGCCAACTACCAGCGCGCGAACGATTGGATCGACAAGGCGATCGAGCACCGGAGCCATACGGCATGACTGACCTTCGCAAACGCGGTCCGGATGGCACGTTGCAGCGGCGGGTATTCATTGCGCTACAGTCTGCCAGCATGTCGCCGAGGGTGCTCTCGGACGCGCTTGGCGTCGACGAAGATGCGGCCCGTAAGGCGTGCTATTACCTTGCTCAACGCGGGCTCGTCACGAAGCACGCGATCGCGCACCGACTGGTCATTTACGCTGCCGTCGCTGGCAAGCACCCGCCGAGCGATCGACGCGGGAAGCCGGCCGGCTGTCGGAATCATCGCGGCGCGGTCGCATGGGCGAAGTGGCTGCTCATGATGCACGCGAAGCACGGTCCGACGTGGCGACCGAAGACTAACGCGCACGCGCTTGATGCATGGAGATCACAATGACGACTGACGGACTGAGCGACGAGCAATTTAAGGCGTGGCATCAGCGCGAATACGGCGACATTGACCCCAATCGCGCGAAAATAATTTATAGCGGCGCGGACGTATTTCGTGTTGCAGCCAATGCCTACGCTGCCGGCCGTGCGGCGGGCGTGGGCGGATCGGCTGCCAACCCATCGGACGCGGAGTTGGACGCGCTGATTGCGCGGCAACCCCAATTGGCCCGCGAATTACCGAGCGGCTTTTACGATCAAGTGTGGTGCAGTGCTATCTATTCGTGGTCATGCCGCGCCGCCGCCGCCCTCGCGCAGATGCGGGAGCGTATCGCCGCGCTGGTCGCGGAGAATGGCAACCTTGCGCAGCAGTACGCGAAGATCAAGGCTGTGAATGATCTGTTCCGGCATTCGTCAGTTGCGGAGATTGCCACGCGCAATGTGGATGTACGGACCTACATGGCGCATTGGGAAGGCCGCGCCGAACGCGCCGAGGCCGACGTTGCGCGGCTGACCGGACTGTATGACGACTCCGTGGCCGACTTCAATCGCGCCGGGCAAGAAATCAACGCGCTGCGGGCCGACGTTGCGCGGCTAACGCGGGAGCGGGACGAAGGCGCGGCAATGCTTGCAGAGTTTCGTTCCGGCGCACGCAGGCTGGACCTAAAGGTGCGGCTAGATTGTGCCGAGGCTCGCGCCGAGCGGCTGGCGGCGGCGCTGCGCAATCTGCGCGATGCCGTGCGCATCTGTAGCGACTACATGGAGTTTGCGGACGTGCTGGAACCGGCCCGCGCCGCGCTCGCCGGGGAGGATGGGGAATGACCAAAACGGGAATGTGCGTCCACTTTACTGGCGTGCAGAACAAGGTCTGCAAGGTCGGGCTTGAATACGACACGGTGCGCGGCGGGGGTCTGTTGCCGTGCCTGACGATGAACGGCAAACGTAACGATTGCTGCCCACAATACACGGAGCCAACAGCCGAACAAATTGCGGCTGACGTTGCGGAAACCGAAGCGATCCTAGCGCGGATGCGCGTGGTACTTGCTGCCGTCAAGCCGTGGCGAACATGGACGAAAGTCAACCGCGTCGCCAAGCAAGAAGTGATCGAGTGCCCCGCGTGCAAGGGACGGCTGCATCTGTCGCAAGCCGCGTACAACGGGCACGTTTGGGGTAAGTGCGAAACGAAAGGATGCGCGCAATGGATGGAATGACCGCCCCCGGCCTCGACGCGCTCGACGCGCTGCTGGCTTCAGCGGATGCGCTTCCGTGGGAAGTGCAGAAAGATGGGTGGGCGATTCGCGTGGAGCAGAAGGACACGGAGCAGGCGCGAGGCTGGCGCGTGGCGATGACCCACAACAGCGGCCCCAAT
>OFRG01000785.1_pt1 | contig 10991 bp, 19 predicted proteins | sample 1543071 | NCBI WGS metagenome assembly OFRG01 (sample SAMN07774222, study PRJEB24372) | wastewater metagenome | isolation source: WWTP Verbania (Effluent) | place: Italy: Verbania | collected 2015-12 | reverse complement strand
TAGCAGCAACTATGCCATTAAAAGCAATAGCCCAATTGTTGCGTAAGCCTACATGAGTTTCGTAAACTGCTCCAACCTTCTCGCTAGCTGCGCTACAAAACTCTAGCGCAGCTAAAAGACTGGATTTGGTTTCCGGTTTGGCTGAGCGTGGTTTTGGTGGCATTTAATTTCTTTTCTCTATATTTAAGTCTAGCCAGCATAGCTTCACATAATTTGCAACCACGAACTAAATATCCTCTAGATATTCGCCAGCGTGAAATAGAATTTGTAAACTTATGCCCTCTTTTGCAATGAGATTTTCTAGGCTTTTTCATCAAAACGGAATATCGTCATCAAAATGTGAACCTTCCTCAAACTTTACACAACCAAATACAATTATTCTAGCTGGTGGTCTAATGTTATACATTTTGCAAATTTCATTTTCTCCAAAATGCTCACATACAATACAGCTTTGAAATAGCATGTTATTAGGTGTTACGTCTTTAATTACTTCAACTAAAAGCTGAGCTAGCTTAGCTCTTAATTCTATTTCGCCTAAACGTCTTGGCTTTAAGCTAACATCGCTCATGCTCTGTATTCTCTAAGCTTTAATTTTTTATATTCATTTATTTGACTTTTACACAAATTACATTTGCAGCGCCAACTTCCTTCTGAATGTAGCCATCTGCTTGACCTTGGATTATTACTTGGTTTTCCTAGTTTAGCTAATCTTTTATTCTCTCTAGACTGTGGAGTTTTATTTGAAGCAATTATAATTGCTTTATGTTCTGCTGTTATTTTTCCTTTAAGGGATAAAGATTGTTTAGCGCGAGTCTCTATAGTAGATTTTGTTCCTAATTTAGCAATTCTTAATTTTTGTTTTTGTTCTTCAGATATAATTCTATTTTTAAATTTTTGTTTAGTTTCTTCTGTATGTTTCATTCCTAGTCGGCTATTAGCGACTTTGTTTATATTGTAACCATAAATTCTATCATAACATTGAGTGAAATCAAGCCAATATTGTTCTTTTTCAATCAATCTTTCTTTTTCGCAATATTCTAATATAATAAATTCAAATGCTTCTTCTCCATGTAAATTCCAAGATGATTGAAGGATTACATTGCAATGTTTGTTATGCCTCAGTTTATATTTATGACCTTTAATCCTAATCTTTAAATTTATAGCAGAACCAATGTAAAATTTTTCGGTCACTCTATTTAAAATTTTATAGATGCCAGATTTCATTTTTAAAATTCACAGGACAAGATTTCTGGATAACGTTTATTTACGTGAACTTTTATAAAGCGAGGACAACGCAATTCTGAAATTAATAAAAGTGCCTCATCAATGCTAACTGGTGGCTCTGTCTTATGGCGCTTCCTCCACCAATCCCTTGCCACTTTACCAGCCATGCCGTTATGTTCAAGGCAGACAAATTCTTTAAAAGGAAGTCCGCTTGTGTAATAAGTGACTTTTAAAGTTGGTGGCTTTTCAAACTTGCCGGGATGCTTTTCATAGTGTGAACCTAGCACGTTAAATTGCTCAATGATAGGCACAGGCTCAGAGACAGCAGCTTTGATTAATTCATCAGAGCCAGCTTTTGAAACCAATTTAATTTGGAAAGAAAACTCTGCTCCGCAGTTAGCACAGAAGCGTACTTTTGTATGATTGTAAGCGCCGCAAGCTTCGCAGATTTTAACCGGCATTTCGCCAGCTTCACCTTTACGCATTTTCGGAATTACAGGATCATTGATCGGTCCTAGGCGTGGCGTGTTGCGCGCGAAATCAAGCACAAGGCAGTTGTCTTTTCCTTCTGCTGGCCTAGTGCCGCGTCCTAACATTTGTACCCACAATGGTACGCTTAAAGTTGGTCGCAGCATCCCGATTAAATCTATTGAGGGATGGTCAAAGCCAGTTGTAAGCTTTCCGTAATTAACAATAGCTCTGAGTTGATTTTCTTTAAACGCTCTAATAGCTGCGTCGTTATATTCTGAAGGTCGCTTTGAATGCACTGGCGCGCAATCAATCCCGAAAGCTCCAAGTTGCTCTGCAATATGTTCAGCGTGTTCAATTCCAGATGCGAATATAAGCCAACTTCTTCTGTTTTGTCCTGCATGACATAATTCCTGTAACGCTTTAAATGTTATGTGCTGCTTGTCTACAGCACCTTGCAATTGTGTTTTAACAAACTCTCCATTTTGTATTCCAACATCAGAAACGTCTAGCTCTGTTCTAGTGCGAAGTGGAATAAGTGGTGACATAAAGCCACCACTCAAAAGCTCATTAAAACCTTCTAGATTTGTCTTATCATATACAACGTCAGTAAATAAGCCATTCTCTGTTATCATGCCCATACCCATACGATATAGGGTAGCAGACATACCAATAATTTTTAAATTAGGATTAATTAGCTTCATGAAAGCAAAGAAAGTTTGATATTGACTACTTTCAACATCTGAAACTAAATGAGCTTCATCAACAAAAGCAATATCTCTGTGACCAAACCAGTCAGGATGCTTTATCATTGACTGCACACCACCAAAAATAATCGGCTGAGCAGTCTGTTTAAGTTTTAATCCAGAGCTATAAATTCCTAGTGGAGCTTCCGGCCATACACTAAGCATGGCTTTGGCGTTCTGCTCAATTAATTCTTTAACATGAGTAATGAGAAGAAAGCGTTGATTAGGCCATTGCTTCATTATGCCTTGAATGAATGCAGCAGGAAGCACACTTTTTCCTGTACCAGTTGGAAGCCCAATTAAAGGATTGCCAATCTGGTGAGTTAGGAAATAGCTATATAGTGCGTCTAGTGCTTCCTGCTGGTAGTAGCGGAGTTGGATCATTTGTTTTTATTAGCGTGATGCTTATCTAACTTTTCAATTGCTTGCTGAAGAATTTCACGTAATTTACCACGCGACCAAAAAGTTACAGCAGAGCTATCATCATCCCCTAAACGATGAATAAACGGACCTTGTATTTCGCAAGTTGGATTTGGTAAATCAGTTCTAGGGCCATTAGGAGAAGGAGTATAAGAAGTAGGTAAATATAAATAAAATCTACATGCTTCAAATTTAATTCCATCAATTTCCTTTTCAATAATCTCAATTCTATTAGTCATTTCTTCAGCGTAAATATTCACTCTCATTTTTCATTCTCCTGTTATATTGGCAACCAATTATCACAGCCTTTCTTAATAAAATCTTCAGGGATTATTTGCTGATGCAGCGTACAGCCCCATTGAGCATTCTCTGTAGGCATGGCATTTCTACAACTCCTACAATTCTTTTCTGGCTTTTCTCCATCATGACAAATGCCAGATAGATGACACCACTTACAAGCTTGATATGATTTATTTTCACTGATCCTCGGAGGAGGTTCTTTAGCAAAAATAATTTGCTCAGCTTTCTTTTCTAATTGCGCTCCATAATTCCAATCAAGCTCAATAACTTTAAAAGTTATGTCGCTATCATTTTTATTTTCAATCATATAAATGCAGTAACGAATGCCAGCTTTATATCCGTATTGACATTCTTGCGCCCAATGTTTCGGTTTGGATTTAGATAAAGCTTCTTCAGCTACTTTAGCGTATCCTGATCCTGTGTTATTAGTTTTAAAGCTGAGCGATAATATAATATCTTCTGACAATTGATAGTGGCTTGGAGCTTTACACATGCCGTCCAATGAGCCACCATAATGACCCATAGCTCCCGAAATGCGGAATTGTTTACCATCTTCATCAAATTCCTTAACTTCAAATCCAATGCCGCGTAAATAAGAAACAAATCTAGGCTCAGCAGAATGACCAACATTAAATAGACGCATCATGCGTCCATCATGCCATTCAAGTTTAACCCATCTAAAACCATACCATAATTTACGCCAACATTCTTCACCTAGCTCTGAAGCTCCTAAATGGTTTCTATGACCTTGCTCATAGAAAGTTTGGCAAAATTTGTCTAAATCTTCAGACAATAATTCTTCTAGTTTTTCTCTGTCTTGTGGATCATTTAGATTTAACAATTCACATGCTCCCAATAGCTTTCTTCAGGACCAAATTCATTATCAGGAATAAAGTGAAATCTGACTTCTTTATTTTCTATTTGTTTACGTGATATAAATTTACCGCAATTATTACAGCGTATAGAATAAGGCTTATTTTCTCTGTCTGTGGGGATACTAAGAGTTGGCATTATTTTGTAGCTTCCAAAATTTTTAAAGCTTGCTCTACTACTTCACTATACATTCTCCAAGCTTTCATAGTGTACATTGGATCAGGTATAATGTAAGCAGGAATAGGAAAATTTAAATAAGCTGGCATTTGTCTACAAATTAGCATGTCAGGATCAATGCCGTTATGTAAGCATAAGTCTCTGCAAGCTGTTTCAATTCTTCTATGGCGTTTATCACGATTAGCTACTTCTTTTAAAATTTTAGCTTTTTGTTTTATGTCTTTGACATTTAAAATTGTGTTCTTTTTGCTCATTTTTTCTCATTCACCTATTAAAAAGCTCTGCTGCTAGTTGTGATCACATTGCAGCAGAGCAGTTGTTACGGCTATGTTTACACCATTTATTGTGCCGTAATTTTATTACCTATTGCCCCAAGGTGGAGTTTGCTGCGGTGCTCCTCCTCCGGGTTGCCATGCCCCGCCTTGCTGCGAAGGAGGCTGCTGAGGAGCTTGCTGCTGAGGCTGGTTAGGCTGTCCCCATCCTCCTCCCGGCTGCTGCTGCATTGGTGCAGGGCCGGGCTGAGGCTGTTGCTGCATAGTCTGCGGCTGCTGTTGAGCAGGAGCTTTGCCCGGCTCATTGCCACCAAGATCATACACACGCTTCAATTCAGTGTAGCCCTTAGCATCAGGATTATCAGGAGAAGGCTCCTCTCCCTTCTGATAGCCAACGTCCATCAGACCCTTACCGCCGCGCAATGCAGAGCCTTCAGTCTGCCAATCCAACTGATAGATACCAGTAGCACGGCAAAGTGCGGATAATTGTCCATAGGAAATTTCTACAGCCTTTGGAGACTTATTCCAAACATTGTAGCGATGAATGATAGAGCCAAGCTGAGAAGTAAATTCAACTTCAAAAAATCCACCATCCTTAGAAGCATTCTCTTTAATGCTTGTGCTAGTGATAGTGAATGGAATTTTAGAAGCTGGTGGATGACCACCACCTGTCTGCTTCGGCTCATATTGGTTAGCGTTGAAACTACCTTGCATTGCGACCATTAGCTTAACACCTTCTCTAGTTTGGCTACCTTAGCTTTAAGAGCTTTAATTTCTTCAGCCATTTGAGTAAGGTTCATCTTGTAAGGACCAACCTTAACTCCCGGCTTGCGACCACGTTTAGCAGGCTTCTTAGACATATCTTTTTCCTTTATTTAATTGCTAGGCCAAGCTGAGTTAGCAGCTTGAGCAGTTTGAACAGGCTTCACTTCACTTTCATCAAAAGCCTTAAGACGCTTATAGAGATAATTTAGACGCTCCATTAAATCATTAAAATTTGCATTAGGCCAACAAAGTTTATTGCCTATATGCTGAATTAAATTCTCAATTTCTTCTTTAGTTAGATTGCAGGCTTTAGTGTCCATTTTAAATAAATCCTTTTTCTAATGCTAACCATTCTGGCATTGTGAAAGTTCCATCACCATTATCTTCTACTTGAGATTTTGGCACCCAAATTCTTAATTCACTGGATTTTGTATCTCCTTTTTTAATTTCCTCTCTACCATCCCATAGTAAATACGCGCTATTAGTTTCATGCCTTAGCTCAGCAGCTATATCAATAAGCTTAGACATTTAATATCCTATAGGTGGAGCAGACATTGCTTTTTGTACTAGGTTTCCAAAATGAGGCTGCTCAAACTCATTTAAGTTACCTGTTCTATTGCGAGCAAGAATATTCATATTACCCACACATTGAAATGCTAGATGTTCTCCCGGCATTCCCGGTATAGCTTGTGTTCTAGCTAATCGAATAATGAAGTCATATAAATGAGGTACGTCAATTGGTAGCACTTTGCCGGGAAAATAAGGACGGCGCAAAGATTGAAATTCAACATCAGCTATTTCTTCTTTGCAGATCAAATAGACGTGCTTATAGCGAGTATAATAGAGCGTTCGCAAATGCTCCATTGTATTAGTTGCCATTTCACCATAAGCAGCCATGCCATGTTTTTTATTGCCTTGCTTACTAGTACCTTGCAAGGCTGCATTCAAATAAACGTCTGCCATCTGGCTTCCACTGTCAATACCTAGTGTATCAAAATTTTTGGTTTCAGTGGAATTGAAAAACCAAGAAAAGAACTCGTCAATAGCTTTACTATTAAAAGCCTCATAAGTTGGAATATCTGAATTTCGCATACTCAATAAGCCACTTTCAGTAGCTAACAATAATGGTCTAGGGGCAGTCTGCAATATGGGTGTTTTTCCTACTCCCGGTGGCCCATAAATCAAACATTTGCAGCCGAAGTTTTGAGCATGTTCTTTAGCAGGCTTTAAATCTTTAATGTTCATACTTTTAAACTCGCAACGATGAATGCATAAACTCATCTTCAAATTTAAATTCTTTTAAAAATTTGTCTCTTATGGCTATTGCTTCCTCTTTAGTGTTATATGTACCTAGACACACTCTGACTGCAAATCTTCCTCTGTACGGATAAATATTTTTATCAACTTTTCCGTAAGCTGCTCTGTTTTTATTATTTTGACTGTATGTCGCTTCTCTCAGATTTTCCCATTTGTTATTGTCTTTAATTCCGTCTTTATGATCAATATGATTTTCAGGCCACTTTCCAGTCATGTAGAGCCAAGCTAATCTGTGGGCATAATATAATTGCCCATTGATATTTATTTTCAAATAGCCATTGTTTCTTAATGTTCCAGCGTACATTCCTATTTTTACTCGATTGCTTGTTTTTACAAGCCATATGAATTTGCCTGTTTCTAAATTATATTCAAGAATACTTTTTAAATACTCTTGAGTTAAGTTATTAACATATTTCATTTTTAATTCGGATTGCTAGCTATACGATTTAGACATTCAAAAAAATTTACAAGCAAGTCAATTCCAGCATTGATAGTTGCTTTATCTTTTTCTTTAATTTTCACATCTTTAGTGTAAGCATCTACTAGGATATAAATTCTGCTTCTAATTTCGTTCTCAGTCATAGTGATGACCCTAATTCGGATTACTAGCTTTTAAAAATTCTTCAATGCGCTTAGCGTGCTCAAACAAATCATCAATATTAGGACGTTCGTTGTTTTTAGTCTTAATTGTAAATGAGCTATTAACAGCTTGAGCAAAACTTTCAAGTCTCAAACGCTCTTGCTTAGATAATTGATCATTAGATGGCATTTATTTCTTCCTCACTTTTGCTTCTTTAATTTCTAATGTTGGTGCAGCTTCAGTGATTGTAAGCATTTCGCTGATAATATTTAAAGCGTCAACAGCAAATTTACTTCCCTTCTCTTTATCCTCACAAAGCTGACGATATTCAGTAAGAAGGAAATTAGGTTTCCAGCTTACAAGCCTGTCTGCGATAGCTGATCCTGCATTGCCAAGGTTAGATAGACGTTCAAGTGTGGCTTCAACAGTATCATTATCAGCCAGATTGTAGTTATATTTGATTGCTGCTTTAAGCTGGTATCCAGCACCAAGCTCTTTAGTATTCATTCCCTCATTAGCTTTAGGAAATTCACGCTTCACAATATATTTGCGAAGCTCCAATTCTTCATTCTTGGCATTTTCAATTGCCTGCTTCTTTTGCTGCCATAGCATTAGAAGCTGATCCTCATTCATGGCATCCCAAGGATTGCTAGGAGTAGGGTTGCTAGGCCAATGAGTAGACATATTAATTGGATTAGCTAAAGTGTTCATTTAATCCATCCTTGAGAAGCAGCTTTGTTATCATTCTTCATTAAACGAGTTGCAGCACTTTCAACTGCTCTTTCAGCTTCATTGGCTTGCTCAGTATCAATACTGCCTTTTGAACTATCAAACATTCCACCGCGATCAAATAGAGTAGCAAGCTTAATGTCAATTAAGTCTAGAAATTGGTCATCTTCAATTTCAAACTTGTCAATTGGAAGCACTTTGGCATGAGCAGCTAAATAAGCACGGCGCATAACATTGCGTGCTTCCATATATACGGCTCTATCTTCAACAGACAAGCCTTTGAGGACTTCACGAATATCAGGCATTAGTTAGCACTCCTAACATACATTAGCCTATAGCATTCAACATTTTCAGCATTTGTGAATGGTACAGCGCGAATTAAAATTAGATTTGATTTACGCATATAGCGTTGAAAGCTGAGCAATGCTGATGCTTGGATGATTTCAGTTATCATATTCAACCTTTATTCTCTCATTTGATTATTTAAAATTATGAGCAAGCTAACCGCGCGGCGATTAGCTTGCTTGGCCTTCCTCGCTTCACTTCATGGCTCTGCTCCTTTGGTTACAGGGGCTACCTAGCCGCAGCCAAGCTTTTTCAGTGATCGAACCTTGACACTTTACGCAAATCATGTCAAGTCCTGTCACTCCTCGTCACGGAAAAAATTTAATGAGCAACAGCACAATCCCCACAAAAAGAATTAATCTAAGTATAGTTGGTGAAGAAGCTGATATGTTGGAAAAGCTTCAATCGACTTTGAATGAAAAATTAATGATGCAACTGTCAATGTCTCAAGTAGTAAAGCGTCTCATTAGACAAGCTGCTTCTTTAGAACTTAAATAAAAATACTACTACATCACAGGTTGCTATGTCTTTATTTGCCAATTTGCCGCAAGAATTACGCTCGTTAAAACAGTGGTGTTTGTGGAGGTATGAAGATGTTGGAGCAGCCAAACCAACTAAAGTACCATATTCCGTCAATGGAAAGCATGCAAGCGTTACTGATACTTCAACGTGGTCAACATTTCAAGACGTTGTTACTCGTTTTAATGCTGGTGGCTATTCAGGTATTGGGTTTATATTTAGCGATGATGATCCTTACTCGTTCATTGATTTAGATGATGCTGAAGGCGATGATGCAATATTGCAGCGTCAACTAAAAGTATATCATGAATTTAATAGCTATTCTGAAGTATCTCCTTCAGGAAAAGGACTGCATATTATTGTAAAAGGTGTTATTTCAGCAGGACGCCGCAGAAGTAATATTGAAGTATATTCGTCGCAACGCTATGCGACAATGACAGGAAACATTTATAATAATCAGAACATAATTCAAGATAGACAAGAATTGCTGAAGCAATTGTGGGAACAGATAGGCAGTGGCCCTGTTGCTCAATCTATTTATCATGGTGATGATAAAGAAAAGCAATCTGATGAAGAAATCATTAACATGGCAATTGCTGCTGTTAATGGTGATAAATTTGCAAAGCTTAATTCTGGAAATTGGCAAGAGCTATATAGTTCACAATCCGAAGCAGATTTTGCATACATTGATATTATAGCTTTTTACACACAAAATAAAGCACAAATTACTCGCATATTCAGAAAGTCACCATTAGGACAACGTGATAAAGCTAAGCGCAATGATTATGTAAATTCTATGATAACGCGATCATTTGATCGCATGTTACCACCATTAGATTTTGATGGTATTAAGAATGCTTTAGAGTTGAAATTGGCGAGGCAGAATGGCATACAAGAACAAGGAAGATCAATTAGCAGCGCAGCGTCGTCATTACAAGAACAATCCAAGCTATTATTTGAAACGCAACAAAGATCGTCGCAACAAAACTTTAGAATGGATGGTTCAATTGAAGGCGACCTTGGTTTGCAGTCAATGTCCGGAAAATCATCCAGCTTGTCTAGAATTCCATCATACGGACCCAACAATGAAAGAAATGACTATATCTCAAGCCATTCGCAACGCAGGATGGTCGATGGAGAGGATACAGAAAGAAATAAGCAAGTGCATAATCCTGTGCGCCAATTGTCACAGAAAACATCATTTCAAGGCGCATTAGATTTAGGGGCTGTAGCTCAACGGTTAGAGCCATTCGCTCATAACGGATTGGTTGCAGGTTCAAATCCTGCCAGCCCTACCACTAGCCTTCCACCGGGATTAGTAGGAGAAATAGCACAATTCATATACCAAGCTGCCCCGCGTCCTGTCCCTGAAGTGGCTTTAGCTGCGTCTATAGCCCTTATGGCTGGCATTACAGGCAGAGCCTACAATATATCTGGCACAGGATTAAATCAATATGTGCTTCTCCTAGCTATGACAGGAGCAGGTAAAGAAGCTGCTGCATCTGGTATTAATAAATTAATGTCCATGATTAAGATGCAGGTTCCAACATCATATGGTTTTATAGGACCATCAGAAATTTCATCAGGCTCAGCACTTTTTAAATATCTTGGCAATCAATCTCAATCCTTCATTAGTTTGTTAGGTGAATTTGGTTTGAGATTACAACAAATGTCTGCTCATGGCGCTAATGGATCAGAAGTATCTCTAAGAAGAATGTTTTTAGAGCTTTATAACAAGTCTGGCTATACTGATGTTTTACAAGCTTCTGTATATTCAAAAAAAGAGGATAGCACTAGCTTAGTTCAATCTCCTTCATTTAGCGTTTTAGGGGAAAGCACTCCTGAAAGGTTTTATGGTATTTTAAATGAGGATATGATTAGTGAGGGATTGCTTCCTCGCTTTCTACTTATTGAATACAAAGGCAATCGTCCTGCTGCAAATCAAAATCATACTTCAGTTGTACCTTCCTTTTCTCTTATTGAAAAGCTTGCAGCATTAGCGGCGCAATGTGAAACAATTAATCATTCAAATCCGCGCCGAGTAATTAATGTGGGATCAACTGCTGAAGCATCTAGAATGCTTTCTGACTTTGATAAGTATGCTGATAATAAAATCAATAACACCAATAAGGATATAATTAGACAGCTTTGGAATAGAGCACATTTAAAAGTATTAAAGCTATCAGCATTGCTTGCTGTTGGTCAAAATATGATTGAACCCACAATTCAAGCCTCTGATATGGAATGGGCTGCTGG